>Ga0209232_1000152_pt1 | contig 43830 bp, 39 predicted proteins | sample ETNvirenome_2_60_FD_184066 | JGI IMG/M metagenome (GOLD analysis project Ga0209232, IMG submission 184066) | Marine viral communities from the Pacific Ocean - ETNP_2_60 (SPAdes) (version 2) | ecosystem: Environmental > Aquatic > Marine > Oceanic | place: Pacific Ocean | collected 2013-06-22
CCGCCATTCTGCCGCGCCTATCCCGCCGTGCCATAGTGCTAGGCGATTTCAAATATCTGGGTTACCAAAGACATGCCCGCAATGTCGGGCGACACCAATGATCGTAGGGGGTCAATATCATGGATTTCATTATCGCAATCGTCATGGGCGGCGTTATCGGCTGGCTGGCCAGCATCGTGATGCGCACCGATGCCCAGCAGGGCATTTTCCTGAACATCATCGTCGGCTGTATCGGCTCGATCCTCGGTCGCTTTCTGTTCGGCCAGTTTCTGGGCGGCGGTCACCTGCGCGGTAACGCCTTTGACCCGATGACCCTGCTCACCGCCTTTATCGGTGCGGTCGTGCTGCTCGCCATCGTCAACCTCGTGCGGCGCGGTCGCGTTCGCTGAAACGATCGACAAACCGGCCTTTGATCCTTGGGATTGGCCGGATCAAAGGGTGGCGGGCCGACAGGCGCGCCGCCCTTTTTCATGTCCGCAACCACTGGAAATCGCGGCGATACCCGCTTATGAACCACGCGCCGAGGGGGCGGTGAGGCGGCGAAGTTTGACCTCTTGCCAGCGGTGGTTTAATTAGGTAATACACCTCATACGGGATTTCGGTCCTGTCGTGCGGGTCTGAGGGGGCGAAGCGCTGTCGCGCTTGCCGCATCGGCTGCTGCACCGGGCAGGAAGGCATTCGGCGTGAACTACGAGCGGAAAGTGGATGTGATGGACAGCCTCGCGGGTTCGACCCAGAGCTATTATGAAGAGGCGGACAGCCGCCGCAAGCGGACGTGGCTGATCATTGCCGTGGTGCTGATGGCATTGGCGCTGGCGGCGACCTGGTACGCGTTCAGTTCCAGCAAGGATGGCGCCGCCGGAGCAGATGGCGCGGCGGGCGGCGCGGGCGCCGCAGCCGTCCCCAGCATCACGGTCGTCATTCCCGGCCGCCAGTCGGTCCAGTCGACGATCTCGACCAACGGCACGATCGCGGCGCGCCGCGAAATGCCGGTCGGCGTCGCCGGTGAGGGCGGACAGGTTGTCCGCGTTCTGGTCGAGCCCGGCCAGTGGGTCGGTGCCGGACAGCCGCTCGCGGTCATCGATCGGTCGGTTCAGGCGCAGCAGGCCGCCAGCCTCGCCGCCTCGATCCGCGTCGCGCAGGCCGATGCCGACCTGGCGCAGGCCGAATTGACCCGCGCCGACGCGCTGGTGGCGCGCGGCTTTATTTCCAAGGCCGACATGGACCGCAAGCGCGCGACCCGCGACGCCGCCAATGCGCGCGTCCGCGTCGCGCAGGCCCAATATGCCGAGGCGCAGGCGCGCAACGGCCGGCTCAACATCGTCGCGCCCGCGGCAGGCCTGGTGCTGACGCGCGGCGTCGAGCCCGGCCAGATTGTCGGCGCCGGCAGCGGTGTCTTGTTCCGCATGGCGCGCGGCGGCGAAATGGAATTGCTGGCCCAGATGGCCGAAGCCGATCTGCAGCGGGTGCGCGTCGGCACCCGTGCGACGATCAGCCCGGTCGGCACCAATTTGCAGATCGCGGGTCAGGTGTGGCAGGTTTCGCCGGTCATCAATCCCGACACGCGGCAGGGCATGGTCCGCATCGCGGTGCCGTATAGCGCGGCGCTCCGCCCCGGCGGCTTTGCCGACGCGCGGCTGGTGTCGGGGACCGAAGAAGCGCCGCTGCTGCCCGAAAGCGCGGTGCAGAGCGGCCCCGAAGGCAGTTATGTGCTGATCGTCGATGGCAAGAACATAATCCAGCGCCGTGCGGTCAAGGTCGGCACGATCACCGACGACGGCGTGTCGATCGCATCGGGTCTGGCAGGCAATGAACGCGTGGTTGTGCTCGCCGGTGCCTTCCTGAACGTCGGCGACAAGGTGAAGCCGGTGGTCCAGAAATCGTCGCAATAACTATCCTCGGTCGCGTGCGCACAAAAGGCGTTTGAATCATGAGCTTTCGCAACATTTCCGCCTGGTGCATTCGCAATCCGGTGCCGCCGGTCGTCATGTTCGTGCTGTTGATGCTGGCGGGGATCGTCAGTTTCAACCGGATGGACGTCAACGACAATCCCGACATCGAATTCCCCGCGGTGCAGGTCATCGTCGTTCAGCCGGGTGCGGCGCCGACCGAACTCGAGACGCAAGTCACCCAGCGTGTCGAGGCGGCGGTGCGCGGCGTCAGCGGCGTCGACGAAATGTCTTCCTATGTCAGCGAAGGCAGCAGCCGGACGATGGTGCAGTTTGCGATCGGTACGCCGATCGACCGTGCCTATAATGACGTCAATCAGGCGGTTCAGCAGATCCGCAGCGACCTGCCCGACGGCATCCTCGAACCGCAAGTCGTGCGTGTCGACATCGCCGGCGGCCCGATCACCTATTTTGCGGTCGAAGCGTCCGACATGACGCTCGAGCAGCTGTCCTGGTATGTCGACAATACGGTGGCGAAAGAACTGCTGGCGATCCCCGGCATGAGCCAGGTGCGCCGTTCGGGCGGGGTCGATCGCGAAATTCGCGTCATCCTCGATCCGGCGCGGATGCAAAGCTATGGCCTGACCGCGAGCCAGGTGAACCAGCAGCTGCGCCAGACCAACGTCAACGCCGCCGGCGGTCGCACCGAAATCGCGGGTAGCGAACAGGCGGTGCGGGTGCTCGGCAACGCCGCCAACGCGCTTGATCTTGGCAATGCGCGCCTGTCGATCGGCAATGGCCGCACGGTGCGCCTGTCCGACGTCGCCAAGGTGACCGACGGCTATGCCGAACAGCGCAATCTGGCGAAGATCAAGGGCCGCCAGGTGCTCAGCTTCTCGATCGAAAAGGCCAAGGGTGCGTCGGACGTCACCGTCCATGACGAGACGATGAAGAAACTCGCGGAGATCAAGAAGGCGAACCCCAAGGTCGATTTCAAGATCCTGTTCACCCGCACCGAATATACCAAGGAACAATATCGCAGTTCGATGCTGGCGATGATCGAGGGCGCGGTGCTTGCCGTCGTGGTCGTGTTCCTGTTCCTGCGCGACTGGCGCGCAACTCTGATTTCGGCGCTTGCGATCCCGCTGTCCGCCATCCCGACCTTCTGGTTCATGGACATGATGGGCTTTTCGCTGAACAGCCTGTCGCTGCTTGCGCTCAGCCTGGTTGCCGGGGTGCTGGTCGATGACGCTATCGTCGAGATCGAGAATATCGTCAGGCACATGCGGATGGGCAAGACCGCGTATCAGGCGTCGATCGACGCCGCCGACGAAATCGGCCTGGCGGTGGTTGCGACGACGATGTCGATCGTTGCCGTGTTCCTGCCGGTCGCGCTGATGCCCGGCATTTCGGGGCAGTTTTTCGTCCAGTTCGGGATGACCGTCGTCTTTGCGGTGCTCGTCAGCCTGGCGGTCGCGCGCATGATCACGCCGATGATCGCCGCCTATTTCCTGTCGGCGCAGGGCGAGCAGGACCATGCCGCGGGACCGTGGGTCGATCGTTACGAGCGGCTGCTCGCCTGGACGCTCGACAGCACGAAGCAGCAGGCGGTGCGGGCGCGGTACGACGGCACGTCAACCAAGATTGCCTATCTGGCAGTGCCGCTGGTGCTCGCCGGGCTCTATGTCCTGTTTTCGATCTTCTCTTATTTTCAGCCCGTTCCCGCCGGGCAGGATGGCCCCAATCCGGCGGTCCATTTCCTGGTGTTGACCCCGGTCATGGCGATCGTGACGTTCCTGGCGACCAGCTTGCTCGCCATTCTGGTCGGCGCGCTCGCTTATGTGATGGGTATGCGCCAATGGGCGTTCACCCATTGGGCCAAGTTCATGATCCAGCGTTTTTGGGCGCGGCTTCACGATCATCGCGTCTGGATTGTCGGGGTCGGGCTGCTCGCGTTCCTGTCGAGCATTGGCCTGTTCATGGTGCTGCCGCAACAGTTCCAGCCGACGACCAACAGCGATTACAGCCAGGTGCGCTATGAGCTGCCGCCGGGTTCGACGCTGGCGCAGAGCGAGAATATCGTGCGGCAGATCGGCGACGTTCTCGACAACAGCCCGGTCGTGCAGACCGCTTTCTATGACGTCAATGTCGGCGGCGGCAACGCCTTCATCACGCTCAAGAAAGAGCGCGATTTGACCAGCGTCGAATGGGAGCGCAGCCTGCAGCCGAAACTGGCGGCGATCCCCGATGCGCGGGTGTCGTTCCAAAGCCAGTCGGGCGGCTTTTCGGGCCGCGACATTACGATGGTCATCGGCGGCGACGATCCCGTAGCGCTGGAAAAACATGCCCGCACGATCGTCGCCCAGATGGGCGGGGTGAAGGAATTGCGCGCACCGCGGATCGAAGGCGATATTCCGCGCCCCGAAATCATCGTCAATCCGCGCATGGATCTGGCCGCCGAGCTTGGCGTGACGACGGCGGCGCTCAGCCAGACGATCCGCATCGCGACATTGGGCGACATCGATCAGAACGCGGCGAAATTCTCGCTGTCCGATCGCCAGATCCCGATCCGGGTGCTGCTGTCCGAAGATTCGCGCCGCAGCCTCGCGACGATCGAGAATCTGCCGGTGCCGACATCGCGCGGGACGACGGTGCCGCTGAAATCGGTCGCCGAGATCGGGTTCGGCGCGGGACCGACCGAATTGCGCCGGTACAACCAGACGCGGCGCATCGTCATCGGCGCCGACCTGGCGCCCGGGCTGGTGACCGGCGAAGCGCAGAAAAAGATCGATGCGCTGCCCGCGGTCAAAAATATGCCGCAGGGTATCCGCAAGGTCATTCAGGGCGACGCCAAATGGCAGGCCGAGCTGATCATGAACTTCATCATTGCGGTGGTGTCGGGGCTGTTGCTCGTCTTCTCGACGCTGGTGCTGCTCTATCGCCGTTTCCTGTCGCCGCTGGTCAATATGTCGTCGCTGCTGCTCGCGCCGCTCGGCGGGCTGCTGGGGTTGGCGATCACCGGCATGGAAATCTCGATGCCGGTTTACATCGGTCTGCTGATGCTGCTCGGCATCGTCGCCAAAAACTCGATCCTGCTCGTCGATTTCGCGATCGAGGAAATGGACCATGGCGTCAGCAAGATGGATGCGCTGCTCGATGCCGGGCGCAAGCGCGCCCAGCCGATCGTGATGACCACGGTCGCGATGGTCGCGGGCATGGTGCCGACGGCGATCTCGCTGTCGGGCGACGGGGCGTGGCGCGCGCCGATGGGCGTCGTCGTGATCGGCGGCCTGATCCTGTCGACGCTGCTGACGCTGCTCATCGTTCCGGCGGGCTTCAGTCTGGCCGACAGCATGGAAAAGCGCATGGGCCGCTTCTTCTCGCGCAATCTGCTCACCTATAAAAAAGGTGACGATACGAAACCGCATGGGGAACCGACGCCGCAGCCTGCCGAATGAGGCGACCCGCGCAAATGTGCTGCTTTGGTTGCAACTTTTGCGTCGCGTCGCCATTTTAGGCGGATGATCGACAATAATTCGACCCCGGCGACCGCCGGACGCGCCCACCCTATCGGGGTGGGCGTTGCCGTTCCGACCGGCGGATTGAATATCCGCGTCGTCGCGACCGGGATGCTGGTGGTGATGGCGTTCGTGTTCATCACCGCCAAATTTTATCAGGACGTTCACCCCGCGGTCGGCTTCATTCGCGCTTTTGCCGAGGCGGCGATGGTCGGCGGGCTGGCCGACTGGTTCGCGGTGACCGCCTTGTTTCGCCACCCGATGGGTATCCCGATCCCGCACACCGCCATCGTCCCGCGCAACAAGAACCGCATTGGCGATACGCTGGCGCGTTTCCTGCTCACCAACTTCCTGTTGCCGCGGCTGATCGCGCGCAAGATGCAGACGCTCGATGTGGCGGGCGCGGTCGGCGCGTTTCTGTCGCAACCGGCCGAGGGCGGCGGGCGACTCAAGATCGGCGCGTCGCGGATCATCGCCGACGCCTTGGGCGCGCTCGACCAGCAACGGCTGGGCGGCATGGTCAAATCGGCGATCGCCGATCGCCTGCGCGAACTCGATGTCGCGCCGCTGTTGGGGCAGGCGATGCAGGCAGCACTGGCCGAGGGACGGCATCAACCGCTTTTGGATGCGATGGTCAAATGGGGGTCGAAGACGCTCGAACTGAACGAGCATCTGATCCACCAGATGGTCCATGATAATTCGAACGCGATCGTCCGTTTCACCGGGCTCGACGAAAGCATTTCCAATCGGATCGTCGCCGGGCTGTCAAAGCTGCTGAGCGAAATGGCGGTCGACGAAACGCACCCGCTGCGCATCCGCGTCGAGGAGGGGCTGGCCAAGATGGCGCTCGACCTGCAGCACGACCCCGAGGTGCAGGCCAAGGTCGCCAAGGTCCGCGACGAACTGCTCGAAAACAAGGCGGTCAAACGCTGGCTCGACGGCCTGTGGGAGCAGGGCCGCGGTGCGCTGCTCAAGGCGGCGCGCAATCCCGACACGATGCTGGCGGGACGGATCGGCGAGCTGGTCACGCAATTTGGTGCGATGCTGGGCGAAGATGTCGCGATCAAGCGCACGCTCAATCGCTATGCGCGCCGCGCCGTCGTCGGCATGGTCGATAGCTATGGCGAAACCGCGCTGAAACTGGTGTCGGACACGATCCGCGGCTGGGATGCCAAGACGATCACCGACCGGCTGGAAAATGCGGTCGGCGACGATTTGCAATATATCCGCATCAACGGGACGCTGGTTGGCGGGCTGGTCGGGGTGTTGATCCACACGGTCGATGTGGTGATCTGAGCGCGAACTACCAAAACCCGTTCGTGCTGAGCTTGTCGAAGCACTGTCCTTTTCTTTGGCGTAGCAAAGGAAGAACGGCCCTTCGACAAGCTCAGGGCGAACGGACGAGAGGAAGGCAGGCCGCCAGTCCCTCCCGAAAACTCGGATAGCGTGGCACCCACCCTAACAACCTTTTCGCTTTGCCATTCGCAACGCGCCGGTTCTCGGCATAGAAGGCGCGCGCCGCGGGCGACAGGCCCGCCTCGTCGAGCGTTTGCAGCGGCGGCAGCGGCGCCCTCAGCATCGCGCAGCCCCATTCGACCAGCCGGTTCTGGTGGCAGGGGTCATTGTCGGCGAGATTATAGACCCCCGCCGGTCCCTTGAACGATGCGATCACGCCGCGCGCAATGTCGTCGACATGGACGCGGCTGAAGACCTGGTCGGGCAGGGCGATCCGGTGCGCGCGGCCCTCGCTGATGCGATCGAGGATCGAGCGGCCGGGGCCATAGATGCCGGGGAGGCGAAAGATCGACACATCGCCGCGCAGCCCCCCCCACGCTGCATCGGCGGCGTTGCGGTCGGCGCGGCGGCCCTTGATCGGGGCGCTTTCATCGACCCACGCACCGCCGGTGTCGCCATAGACGCCGGTGGACGACAGATAGCCGACCCACGTCGCCGGGGCGACCGCGATCGCATCGCCATAATGCGCAAGCACCGGGTCGGCACCTGCGACCGGCGGCACCGACGAGAGGATATGCGTCGCCGAGCGCAGGGCGGGGAGCACCGCGCCCTCGTCGGCAAAGGCGATGCTGTCGCCGCGCCCGTCCTGTGTCGTCCCGACCACGTCCCACCCGCGTGCGCGCAAGCGGCCCGCAAGGTGGCCCGCGGCATAGCCCATCCCGAAAATCAGTATCTGTCCCATCGCCCGCCTTATTGCGCGCCCCGCGCCCCGCGCCTAGACCCGAAACATGACCGACGCCTCTTCCACCCCCGCCATCCCCGTCACCATCCACCGCGGCGATTATCGCCCGCCCGACTGGCAGGTGCCCGACGTGGCGCTCGATTTCGCGTTGGCGGTCGAAGCGACGCGCGTGGCCGCAGCACTGTCGGTCGTGCGCCATGCCGACACGCCGGTACCGCTCGTCCTGCGCGGTGACGGGCTGACCCCGGCGGCGGTGCGTGTCGACGGCGAAGGCTGGAACGACTGGCGGCTGGACGGCAGCGATCTGGTGATCGATCTGGGCGAGCGGTCCGCGGCGACGGTCGAGATCGACACGCTGATCCATCCTGCCTCGAACACCCAGCTGATGGGGCTCTATGCCTCAAACGGGATGCTGTGCACCCAGTGCGAGGCCGAGGGGTTTCGGCGGATCACCTTTCACCCCGACCGCCCCGATGTGCTGAGCCGTTACAAGGTGCGGATTGAAGGCGACAAGGCGGCGTTCCCGATCCTGCTGTCGAACGGCAATTGCATCGCCAAGGGTGACGGCGCGGGCGGCAATCACTGGGCGCTGTGGGAAGATCCATGGCCGAAGCCGAGCTATCTTTTCGCGCTGGTCGCGGGCGACCTGGTCGTCAACAAGGGCAGCTTTACGACGATGTCGGGGCGCGAGGTCGACCTCGGCATCTGGGTGCGCGACGGCGATCAGGGGCGCACCGGCCATGCGATGCAGGCGCTGAAGGACAGCATGGCGTGGGACGAGCGCGTCTATGGCCGCGAATATGACCTCGACCTGTTCAACATCGTCGCGGTCAGCGATTTCAACATGGGGGCGATGGAGAATAAGGGGCTCAACGTCTTCAACACCCGCTACATCCTCGCCGACCCCGACACCGCGACCGACGTCGATTACGATGGGGTCGAGGGCGTCGTCGCGCACGAATATTTCCACAATTGGTCGGGCAATCGCGTCACCTGCCGCGACTGGTTCCAGCTGTCGTTGAAAGAGGGTTTCACCGTCTATCGCGATCAGAGTTTTTCGGCCGACATGGGATCGCCGCCGGTCAAACGGATCGAGGATGTCCGCCTGCTCCGCGCCGCGCAATTCCCCGAGGATGCGGGGCCGCTAGCGCACCCGATCCGCCCCGACAGCTTTCAGGAAATCAGCAACTTCTACACCGCGACCGTCTATAACAAGGGGGCCGAGATCATTCGCATGATGGCGACGATGGTCGGCGCCGAACGCTTCCGCAAAGGCACCGACCTGTATTTCGACCGCCACGACGGCGAGGCCGCGACGTGCGAGGATTTTGTCCGCGCGATCGAGGCGGGCGCGGACATCGATCTGACGCAATTTCGCCTGTGGTACAGCCAGGCAGGGACGCCGCGGGTCACCGCGCGGATCGACACCGATGCGGCGACGGGCGAATGCACGCTGCGTCTGGCACAGACCGTCCCACCGACCCCGGGCCAGCCCGACAAGCAGCCGATGCTCATCCCGCTGCGGATCAAGGCGTTCGACCGCGACGGCGGCGATGCGGCGGCGGAGCAGCTGGTGCTGCTCGACCGCGCCGACATGGCGGTGCCGCTGGGCGTCCATCGCAGCCGCCCGATGCTGTCGCTCAATCGCGGTTTTTCGGCGCCGGTGATCGTCGATTTCGCGCGCGAAGACGGCGAACTTGCGTGGCTGGCGGCGAATGATGACGATCCTTTTGCGCGCTATGAGGCGTTGCAGCAGCTGATGCTCGATACGCTGGTCGCCGGGGTATCGGGCGAGGCGCGCGAGAGCCGGGCGGTGATCGACGCGATCGGCCAAACGCTGTCCGGCGCCGCGAGCGACCCGGCGTTCGTCGCCGAGGCGGTGCTGCTGCCCAGCGAAGCCTTTATCGGCGACCAGATGGTGACGGTCGATCCCGACGCGATCCGCCGCGAACGGCTGGCGCTGCAGGCGGCGATCGGCACCGCGTTGGAAAGCGAGTGGCGCGCGATCCTGACGGGCGCCGCGCCGCCCGCGACCGACCTGTCGCGCAAGGCCAAGGGCGGCCGCCGCCTGCGCGGCGTCGCGCTCGCCTATCTGGCGGCGACGACAATGGACGACGTGCCCGCGCTCGCGTTCCGGATTTTCTCCGACGCCGACGGTATGACCGAACGGCAGGCGGCGCTAGCGACTCTGGCGCATGGCGACAGCGACGAGCGCGTCGCGGCGCTCGATATCTTTTACCAGCGCTACCGCGACAATCCGCTGGTGCTCGACAAATGGTTTCAGGTGCAGGCGTGGTCGCTGCGCGCCGATACGGTCGCTGCGGTCAGGGAGCTGGCGCAGCATCCCGACTTCACGCTGGCCAATCCGAACCGGGTGCGGTCGCTCTATGGTGCGCTGTCGGGCAATCAGGCGGCGTTTCATCAGGCCGACGGCGCCGGATACCGGCTGATCGCCGATCTGGTCATCGCGCTCGATCCGAAAAACCCGCAAACATCGGCGCGGATGATCCCGCCGCTCGGCCGCTGGAAACGCTTCGACGATGCGCGCGCGGCGATGATGAAGGCCGAGCTGGAACGGATTTTGGCGCAGCCGGGGCTGTCGCGCGATGTGACCGAACAGGCGTCGAAGAGTTTGCTGGGGTAGGGCGTTGGGGCAGTTTTTTGGGGTGGGGAGCGGACATCACCCACCTTCGTCATTCCCGCGAAAGCGGGAACCCAGCAGCAACGTCGGACTGGGTTCCCGCTTTCGCGGGAATGACGAAGTGATGGGGAATCGAATGTCGTCTGCCGGTCGAATTCAGACCATCGTCATCCCGGACTTGATCCGGGATCCATAGCTGCACCGTCGTCATGGATCCCGGATCAAGTCCGGGATGACGATGAAAGGACGGGGAACTGGTCGCACGCGGACATTCCCCGAGCGGCACTCAGCCCCCCAGCCACCCTGTAACTTCACCCGCCACCTTGTTCGCCGCGCGCGTCAGCGCTTCGCCCACGGGCTTGGCTTCGACCGCGCCGCCGATCGCCTCGCGTGCCTCGAACCGGCGCTGGCTGACGGTCTTGCCGCCCGCGGCGACCAGCATCGCCTGATAGACGACGACGGCTTCGTTCGTCCGCGCGTCGACGCCGAATTCCATCAGTTGGCCCGCGAGCTGTTCGCCCGGCGCGGTCAGATATTGGCCTTCGTCGAGAACCACCCGCGACGTGCTGGCGGAAACCGTTTCGGATATCAGGCGCTGGAACAGGCGATTCGGCGCCTCGACCCATTGCGCGTCCTTGACGTAGGTAACGCTGCTATTGTCCTGCTGCACCGGGATGCGCGTCGTGCGCAGTTTCTGCGGCGCGGTCGGGATCAGGATCGTCAGCGTCGAGGCATCGGCGGCGGTGCGGGCGGCGCCCGCCGGCGGTGAGGCCGCTGCATCGAGCGTCAGCAGGAAGGGCGGCGTCTTGCCGCCCAGGCCGATGCACGCTGACAGCGAGACGGCGGCGGCGGCAGCGAGCAGCGGCGTGCGAAAGCGGCGGACGCGGTTGGGCATGGCGGGTTTGGTCCTCATTGCTTGTAATCGGGCAGCTTGCTGCCGCCCAGAACGGCGCCGGCGCCCTGCTGGTCGAGCTTGTCAGTCAGGCTGGACAGCGACGCCGAGGTGCGGCGCAGGTCGCGGATCAGCGCATTGGCTTCGGGGATCGTCGTTTCGCTGAAGGTCTTGAGGCCGGGGCGCGCATCGGCGATCGCGCCTTCGAGCGTGGCCATCGATTCGCTTGCCGAGCGCAGCGTCTTGCGCAGATCCTGCATCGCCGGGTCGACGTTGCGGTCGATCGTCCCCTGCGCCGAGGCCGCGAGGTTGCCGATCTGTTCGGCGGCGACCCCGGTCTGCTGGATGGCGATCCGCGTGTCGGCGAGCGCCTTTTCGATTGCGGGGCCGTTGCGGGCGAGGATCGCGGTGCTCGCTTCGACATTGTCGAGGATCGCAGCAAAGCTCGCCTGATTGCGGTCGTCGGCCAGTTCGGCGAGGCGTTCGGTCAGCGTCGACAGCCGCTGGAGCAATTGCGGTGCGGTGTTGAGCAATTCGCCGAGGCCTCCGACGCGCGTCGGGATGACGGGTTTGCCCGCCGGCCCCTTGTCGGCGATCGCGGGCGCCCCCTTGACCGCGCCGTCGAGCGAAATCTGCGACACGCCGGTGAAACCGACGCCTTCGAGGGCCGCGGTCGTGCCTTGCAGCACGGGCACGCCCTCGTTCACCTCGATGCGGACACGGACGAACTGCGGATCGTCGGGCCACAGCGCGATTTCGCGCACCTGACCTGACGGTACGCCGGAGAATTGGACCGCGGCGCCCTTGTTCAATCCATCGACCGACTGTTTGAAAAAGATGTCATATTCGCGCTTCTGACCACCGCTGTCGTTCGCGAGCCAGACGATGAAAAAGGCGAGCGCCGCGGTAAAGAAAAGGACGAAGGCGCCGACGAGGACGTTGTTCGAGCGAGTTTCCATCAGCTTTTCCTATCCTGCCGCTCGGTGGCGATATTGCATCCTGCCGCTGCCCGGCCGCGGGGTCCGTTGAAATAATCCTGTATCCAGGGATGCTCGGTGGCAAGCAATTCCGGGATGGTGCCGACCGCAATCACCTTCTTTTCGGCGAGCACCGCGACGCGATCACAAGTCGCATAGAGCGAGTCGAGATCGTGGGTGATGAGGAAGACGGTGAGCCCCATAGTATCGGCCAACTCGCGGATCAGTTCGTCGAATTTAGCGGCGCCGATCGGGTCGAGTCCGGCGGTCGGTTCGTCGAGAAACAGCAATGCTGGATCGAGCGCGAGCGAGCGCGCGAGCCCGGCGCGCTTGACCATGCCGCCCGACAGCTCGGCGGGGTATTTCGGCCCGGCGTCGGGGGGCAGGCCGACCATCGCCACCTTGTACGCCGCAATTTCGTCGAGCAGTTTCTGGTCGGTGCGCGGATAATATTCGCGCAGCGGCACCTGGATGTTTTCGGCGACGCTCAGCGTCGAGAACAACGCGCCGCCCTGAAACATCACGCCCCAGCGGCGGCGCAAGTCGCGCGATTCCTCTTCGTTGGCGATGGTGTCGAGCGTCTTGCCATAGACCTCGATCTCGCCCGCCGACGGGGTCTGGAGGCCGATGATCGAGCGCATCAGCACCGACTTGCCGGTACCCGAGCCGCCGACGACCCCCATGATCTCGCCCGAGCGGACGTCGAGGTCGAGCCTGTCGTGGATCACCGCGTCGCCAAACTGGTTGACCAGCCCGCGGATCCGGATGGCATAGTCGAATTCGTCGGGGCGCACCGCGTCGGCGGCGGCAAGCTCTTCGGCGACCTGTTCGTCGATCTCGTCGCTCATCAATTCCATCCGATCGACGAAAAGAAGACCGCGAACATCGCGTCGAGAACGATGACCAGGAAGATCGCGGCGACGACCGCCGAGGTGGTACGCTGGCCGACTTCCTCGGCATTCTGGCGCACCTGCATGCCCTCGTAACAGCCGGTGACCCCGATCAATATGCCGAACACCGGCGCCTTGATCAGCATTGCCCAGAAATCGGTCATCGGGATGATGTCGCGCAGCAGCTGAACATAGGTGACCGGCGGAATGTCGAGCCCGATCCAGCAGAACACCCCGCCACCGATGATCGCGCAGATGCTGGCGTAAAAGCCGAGCAGCGGCATCAGGATCGTCGCCGCGGCGACGCGCGGCAGCACGATCGCTTCCATCGGCGAGACGCCGATCGTGCGCATCGCATCGATTTCCTCGGTCAGTTTCATCGTGCCGATCTGGGCCGCGAACGCCGATCCCGACCGGCCAGCGACCATGATCGCGGTCATCAACAGCCCCAGTTCGCGGATCGAGGCGCGGCCGACCAGATTGACCGTGAACACTTCCAGCCCGAACTGGCGCAGCTGCACCGCGCCCTGCTGCGCAACGACGATGCCGATCAGAAAGGTCATCAGGCCGATAATCGGCAGGGCATCGACCCCGACCGATTGGAAGCGGGTGATGATGGCATGCCAGCGCAGCCGCCGCCGGGCGCGCAACTGGGTGCCCAGCGCCATGATCATGGCGCCGAAAAAGCCGATGATGCCGAGCAGTTCGTGCCACACCGCCATGCTGGCGACACCGACCTGTTCGAGCATGCGGACCAGCGGCGGACGGCGGTCGCGGTGGACGCGATATTCGCTCTTGTCGCTGGCCAGCGCGTCGAGCAACCGCTGCGCTTCCGGGCTGGCGCCGACAATTTTGGCGCCATGGTCGTTGACGGTGCGGGTGACGATCCAGGCGCCGACGGTGTCGATCCGTTCGAGCGCCGACAGGTCGAGGGTCGCGATCGGGCCGAGCGCATCGAGACGCGCCGGCAAATCGCCGAGACGCGCCAGCGTCAGCCGGCCGGTGAAGCGGATATCGGTGCCATTGGCACCCTCGCTTTGTTCGAAATCCGCCCTGGCCACCATCTTGCGGAGGACATTGTATTATTTGCCCGATCACGGCAAGCGAATCCCGCCCCCTTGGCCGCCGCGCGGCAGCGTTCTATGACGGGCGAATGGAAACGCCGCCGATCGCCCCGCCCACCGATTACGCACACCGCGTGGCGATGTACGATATGGACCGGACGATAACCCGATCAGGGACTTACAGCGGGTTCTTGATGCATGTTGCGCGGCGGCGGCAGCAATGGCGGCTGTTGTTGTTGCCGCTGGTGGGTCTGGCGAGCCTGGCCTATGCGCTGCGCCTGATCGACCGGTCGCGGCTGAAGGCGATCAACCTGCGGCTGCTGGTCGGCGAACGTTTTGCGCGCGCCGAAATCGCCCCGCTCGCCGAAAGCTATGCCGACAAGGTGGTGGCGCGCGGGCTGCATCCCGCCGCGCTGGAACAGATCGCCGCCGATCGCGAAGCGGGATACCGCCTGCTGCTGGCGACGGCGTCGTTCCATCTTTACGTCGATTCGATCGCCAAGCGGCTGGGCATGGACGATGTACTGGCGACCCGGCTCGACGAGCCCGACGGTGCTGATCATATCCATGCGCGATTGTCGGGCGACAATTGTTATGGCGACGCCAAATTCGCGCGGATCGACGGCTGGATGGCGGCGAACGCGATCACCCGCGATGCGGCGCATATTCGCGCTTATTCGGACCATGTGTCCGATCACCCGATGCTGCGCTTCGCCGACGAGGCGGTCGCGACGACGCCGTCGCGCGGACTCAAACGGCTGGCGCCGCAGATGGGCTGGTCGGTGGTCGATTGGCGCCGCCGGAAATAGGCTTTCAGAACCCCGTCATTGCGAGCGAAGCGAAGCAATCCAGGGCGGTTTACGCCACCTCTGGATTGCCGCGTCACTTCGCTCCTCGCAATGACGGATTAAACCGCGTCCAAGGCCTGCGCGAAATCGGCGATCAGGTCGTCGGCGTCCTCGATGCCGATCGAGATGCGGACCAGATTGTCGGTGATCCCCATCAACGCCTTGCGCGCGTCGGGCACCGACAAATGGGTCATCGCGGCGGGATGGCTGGCCAGCGTTTCGGTGCCGCCCAGGCTGACCGCGAGCTTGGCGATCTTCAGCGCGTCGAGAAAGCGAAAACTCTCGGCCTCGCCGCCCTTGATGAACAGCGAAAAGGTCGACCCGGCGCCGGTGCAATGGCGGTCGAAGATGTCCTTCTGCGATCCTTCGGGCAGGAAGCCGAGGTAACCCAGGCCGTCGACCTTGGGATGATCGCGCAGCCAGGCGCAGACCTTTTCGGCATTTTCGCCGGCGCGGCTCATCCGCAGCTCGACGGTTTCCATCGAGCGTAGCAGCATCCACGCGGTGTGCGGGTCGCAGATCGTGCCGATCGTGTTGCGCATCATGCGGATCGGGCCGAGCCAATGTTTCGCGCCCAGCACGCCTCCCGCGACCAGATCGCTGTGGCCGCCGGCATATTTGGTCAGGCTGTAGAGGACGATGTCGGCGCCATGCGCCAGCGGCTTGGACCACAGCGGGCCCAGGAAAGTGTTGTCGATGGCGATCGGCGGCCGCGCGCCTTCGGTAAAAGCGGCGTCGGTCGCGGCGCGCATCGCCTGGACATCGACCAGCGCATTGGTCGGGTTGGCGGGGCTTTCCAGATAGACCATCGCGACCTTGCCGCCTTGGTCTTCAGCCATTTTCTTGGCGCGGACGAGGATCGCGTCCATCTCTTCGCGCGACGCTTCGGCGGGGAAATCGACGTAGGTCGCGCCGAAGCGCGACAGGATGCGCGCGATCAGCGTTTCGGTCGCGGCGTAGAGCGGGCCCGAATGGACGATGACGTCGTTCATGCTGACATGCGCGAGCAGCAGGGTGGCGATCGCCGACATGCCCGACGAGAACACCAGCGCATCCTCGGCCTTTTCCCAAACGCCAAGCCGTGCTTCGAGGATTTCCTGGTTGGGGCCGTTGAAACGTGAATAGACCAGGCCGTCGGCGCCGCCGGGGCGTTTGCCTGTGATCCCCTCGAAATGATGCTTGCCCGCCGCGGCGCTTTCAAACGCGAAGGTCGAGGTGAGGAAGATCGGCGGCTTGAGCGATCCCTCGGACAGCATCGGGTCATAGCCATAGCCCATCATCAGCGTTGCCGGTGACAGTTCGCGCCCACCGATTTCGGTGACGTCCTGCTTGGGCTTGCGGCGCGGGGTGGTGCCGGTGAGGTCGCTGTTGTCGATCGGGGGCATGAAGATTTCCTTGGGGTCAGATTAGTTTCGATTGCAACTAGCGCCCTTTGGTCCGCGCGTCACCCCAGCATCGCAACGGTCCAGATCACCCCGATCAGCAGCGGCACCCCGATGACGTCGAGCGCCAGCCCCGCCTTCAACATGCGCGGCAGCGCGATATGATCGGTCGCCCAGGCGAGCGCGTTGGGACCGGTCCCCGAAGGCAGCATGAAGCCCCAGCTCGCCGCCATCGCGACGGGCAGCGCGAGCAGGATCGGGTCGACCCCGGTCGCGGCGATCAGCGCCGCGAGCACCGGCATGATGCCGCTGGCGGTCGCGACATTGCTGGCGAATTCGGTGATCAATATGGTGAGTGCGACGATGATCGCGGCGAGCGCGATCGTCGGGATACTACCGAGCGGGGCAAGGACGGCGCCCAGCCATGCGGCCAGCCCGCTGGCGGTGATCGCCGCGGCGAGCGCGAGGCCGCCGCCGAACATCATGATGACGCCCCATGGCGCGCGGTCGGCCTCTTTCCAGACGAGCAGCGGGCGGCCGGTGCCGTCGGGCAGGACGAACAATAGCAGGCTGCCCGCCACCGCGATGGTGCCGTCGGTCAGCGCGCCTTTGGGCAGGAACGGTTCGAGCCACGGTTGCGCGATCCAGGCGATCAGGACGAGCAGAAACACGGGAACGACGCGGCGTTCGGCGGTCGACCAGATCGCCTGTTTGCCCAGCGCCGACGCCGCCGCGGCGCCGTCGAAGGGATGCGCGGCAAGGCGCTGAACCCGCGCGACGATGATCATTGCGGCAGGGGTGCCGAGCAGGACGACGGGGACGCCGTAAATTGCCCAATCGAGAAACGAGATGCGTAGGCCCAGCGCCTTTTCGATCAGCCCCGCGGCGATCGCGTTGGTCGGGCTGCCGACCAGCGTGCCGAGCCCGCCGATCGACGCGGCAAAGGCGATCCCCATCATCACCGCGCCGGCAAAGCCCTCGGTCTCGCCCTCGCGCACCCCGCCGGCGCGGACGACGGCGAGCGCGATCGGGATCATGATCAGCGCGGTCGAGGTGTTGGAAATGAACATGCTGAGCAGCGCGGTCGCGGCCATGAAGGCGAACAGCAGCCCGGTGGCGGTCGGCGCGGCGCGCTTGAGCAAGGCGAGTGCCAGGCGGCGGTGCAGCCCGACGCGTTCGATCGCGAGCGCCAGAAAGGCGCCGCCGAGGATCAGGAACAGGATCGGCGAATAATATTCCTTGGCGATGGCATTGGCGTCCATCACGCCAAAGGCGGGGACGAGCAGGAAAGGGAGCAGCGCCGTGACGGTCAGCGGCAGCGCCTCGGTCATCCACCAGACCGCCATCAGCACGGTCATCGCCGCGACGTGCCAGGCGGTGGTTTCCATGCCCGCGGGGGCGGGCAGCGCGAGCATGACGATGAAGGTCAGCAAGCCGCCGACCAATCCAAACAGGCGCGTGCGTGTCATCCGTCCCCCATTGGTGTCAGTTCAGGCCGATCACCGACAATTGGCGGCCATAGGTATTTTCCCCTTTATGGCATGCGCGGCGATAGCTGAAATAATCCTCCGCCTCGGCATAGGTGTCCTGCCCGCCGATGGCAATTCGGGTCACCCCCGCCGCGGCGAGGCGGGCTGCGACATAGGCGGTGATGTCGAACATCGCATGACCGGGTTTGCCCGCGGAAAAGAAGCGTTCGTTGGTGGGATCGTCGGCGGTGAAGCGCTGCACAAAACTCTCGTCGACCTCGTAAGACGCCCGGGCGATGCATGGACCGATGGCTGCGGCAATGTTCGCACGGCGCGCGCCGAGGTTCTCCATGGCGGCGAGCGTCGCGTCAGTGACCCCGACCAGCGCGCCTTTCCACCCGGCGTGGGCCGCGCCGACGACCCCCGCGTCGCGGTCAGCAAACAGCACGGGGACGCAGTCGGCGGTCAGGATGCCGAGCAGGATGCCGGGGGTGCGGGTGGCGAGCGCGTCGGCCTCGGGCCGCGCGGCAAGGTCGGCGGCATGATCGACGATGCGGCAGCGATTGCCATGGACCTGATAAACGCCGGTGAGCGTCCCGCCGGGGAGCACCGCATCGGCGACGCGGCGCCGGTTCTCGGCGATCAGCGCCGGGTCGTCGCCCGAGCCGAGTCCGCAATTGAGCGACGCCAGCGCGCCCGTCGACACGCCGCCGCGGCGGCCGAAAAAGCCATGCGCGATGTCGTCCAGCGGCGCTGCGGCGACGAACGGCGCGGTCACAGATCGAGCCTGAAAAAACGATCTTCGTCGACATGATTGCCGACGCGAAACTCGTTGCGGCCGACGTCGTAAAAACCATAGCGCCGGTAAAAGGCCTGGGCGCGGTCATTTTCGGTGAACACGGTGAGGTAGAGGATCGACGCGCGCGCGCGCGCCCAGGCGATGCCCCATTCCATCAGCGCCACCGCGACGCCCGTTCCCTTTGCCGCGTCGGCGACATAAAGCTGGTGCAGCTCGACGGCATCGCCGGTCGGTTGCTCGGGCGGCAGGTCGAAATCGACCGGCCCCATCTTGATATAGCCGAGGATGGCCGCCGCCTCGTCGCGAACCAGCGCGATGGCGTAGCCGGGGTCGGCGAGCTGCGCGCGGACGCGGGCGGGCGGGTTCCAGTCGGCGAGGAAGGTCGCAAGGTCGGCCGGGTCATAGATATGGCCGAAGGTGTGGGTGAAGGATCCGTTGGCAAAGGCGGCGATCGCTTCGGCGTCGCCGGGCGTTGCCAATTGTATCGCGGTCATGCGGCGCCTCCTGTGAAGCCGGTGGAGTGGGGCCAGCCCGGTGCGGTGATGGCCATCACCTTGAACAATTCGCCCATCGCATCGGCGGCGACCAGCCGGTCGCGCTGCCCCTGCAATTCGGCGGCGCGGGTCGGCGCGGCGGCGGCCAGCGATTGCAGCCGCGCGTCGATGCCCAGCCGTTGCAGCCAATCGCCCTGCGTCGCAACGGCAGTGACCGCCGCCCCGGCGGGTCGCGCGGCGTCGGCGAGCGCGGTGAAATCGACGTGGGTGGTCAGGTCGACCTCGCCGGGATCGGCAAAGGGGTCGGCAAAGCGGTGCGCCTTGACCGCTTGCAGCGTGTCGCCGACCGCAGGACCGGCATAACCATAGTCGATCACCAGCATCGCCCCGCCTTGCCGTGCGAGGCGAAAGGCGCAGGCGCGCATGACCGCCGCCGATACGGGCGCGGTTTCGACGATGCTTCCCACGGCGGCATCGCGCAGCGCGGCGGGGACGATCTCATCGGCGGGCACTTCCCCCGGCACGGCCATCAGACGATCGCCTTGTCGTTCGACCATATGCTCGCGCCACCCGTCGGCGGTGCGGATACATTGGTGGATGGGCAGGGCGTCGAAAAATTCATTGGCGACGATGATCAGCGGCGCGTCGTCGGGGAGGGTATCGATGTCGTCGTGATGCGCGGCCGTGGGCAGGCGGGTGCGCTGTGCCGCGCGCAGCGTGGGGCTCGTCTCGACCAGATGGATGCCGATCGGCGTGCAGCCGAAGCGCGCCATGGTGCGCAGCGCATCGGCGGCGAGGGTGCCACGTCCGGGGCCAAGCTCGACATAGCGAAAGGCCGGATTGCCTGCGCGCGCCCACAGGTCGGCGATCCAGATGCCCACTATCTCGCCGAACATCTGGCTGATTTCGGGCGCGGTGGTGAAATCACCGGCGGCGCCGAGCGGGTCGCGCGTCGCATAATAATGGCTGTTCGCCGCCGCCATGAAATCGGCGACCGTCGTCGCCCGCGCCGCGGCGATGGCGCCGATCAGCTCCGCAGGCGTCGGCGGTCCGTCACGCAACGCTGTCGGGTCCGGCGACCGGTTCGATCCGCTGGCGCCGACCTTTGGCGGTGGCGACTAGCCAGATGCCGCCGATCAACATCGGCAGGGTGAGCGTCTGTCCCATTGTCAGCCCCCACGACAGGACACCGAGCTGGGCGTCGGGCTCGCGCACGAACTCGATCGCAAAGCGGCTGATGCCATAGTCGATTGCCGCGACGCCGAACAGGAATCCGGGTTTGTAGCGCGCGTCGGTGCGCCAGAAGAACCAAGTCAGGATCGCCATCATCAGCAAGCCTTCCATCCCCGCTTCGTACAGCTGGCTGGGGTGGCGCGGGTCGTCGGTGCCGCTGCCCGGAAAGATGATCGCCCATGGCACGTTGGTCGCGCGGCCCCACAGCTCGCCGTTGACGAAGTTGGCGAGGCGGCCGAAAAAGAGGCCGAAGGGGATGACGCACGCGATATAGTCGCAAAAGCGCAGGAAATTCAGCTTTTCCTTGCGCGTCACATACCAGATCGCGATCAGCACGCCGATGGCGCCACCGTGCAGCGACATGCCGCCATCCCATAATTTGAAGATATCGAGCGGCTTCTGAATATAATTCCCGAGGTTGTAGAACAGCACATAGCCGAGCCGGCCGCCGAGGATGATGCCGAGCATCGCATAGAAGATGATGTCGTCGGCGTGGCGCCGCGCCATCGGCGCGCCGGGCTGCGCGATCAGCTTGAGCAGATACCAATAGCCGACAAAGATACCGGCGAGATAGGCGAGCGCGTACCAGCGGATCGGCAGGCCGAAAATGCTGAACGCAATCTCGCTGTTTTCTCCCATCAGGTCATGGAAGTTCACATATTGCGTTGCTTCGGCTAGGGTTGCAAAAAGAAACATATAGTCGCGCGGTCCTTCCCCAGGAGAGGCCTCCCCATAAGGGGTAAGGCCAGCGAGACCAAGAGGAGAGATACACGATGCCATCAGCGCTCGATTTGCGCCTGGACGCCGCCTATAATCTGATCACCGGTCCGGGCGGACCGATCCAGGTCGGGTCGGTCGAACGCTTCGGCCAGCAGCTGCCCTTCATCACCAACGCACCGACCAATCTGGCGGATTATGTTGCGTTTTTTGCGGCGCAGCATGGCGATGCGACCTTTCTGGTCGAGGGTGACGAACGGCTGTCGTTCAAGCAGGTCTATGTCGCGGCGCGGCAGGTCGCGGCGGGATTGATCGACGGCCATGGCGTGCAGCGCGGCGACCGCGTCGGGCTGGCGATGCGCAACGCCAATGCGTGGTGCGTCGCTTATATCGGCATCCTCTTGGCGGGCGGCTGCGCGACGTTGCTCAACGGCTGGTGGCAGGGCGGCGAGCTGGCGGCGGGAATTACCGACAGCGAAGCCAAGCTGGTGATTGCCGATGAACAGCGCGCGGCGCGGCTCGAAGAGGTCGAGCATGGCGCCAAGGTCATCACCCTCGATATCCGGCAGCCGATCGATCAGGCGATCGCGCCGCTCACCGGTGCGGGGGGCAGCGCCGCGACCACGTTGCCGGTGCTGACCGGGCAGGATCTGGCGACGATCCTGTTCACATCGGGGTCGACCGGCCAGTCGAAGGGCGCCTTTTCGCGCCACGAAGCGATATGCCAGGCGATCTTCAACTATGTCACCCAAACCGCGAGCATCGTCCATCTGCTGACCGAAGACGGGCTGATGTCGGACATTCAGCCCGCGACCTTGATCTGCACCCCGCTGTTCCATGTCACCGCCGAAGTGCCGGTGTTCCTGCAAAGTTTCGCGCTCGGCCGCAAACTGGTGCTGATGCCGAAATGGAACGCCGATGAAGCGATGCGGCTGATCCAGGACGAAAAGTGCAATTATTTCGTCGGCGTGCCGCTGATGAGTTACGAGATATTGGTCAGCCCGAACCGCAAGAATTACGATCTATCGACGTGCAAAAGCTATGCCGGCGGCGGCGCGCCGCGGCCGCCCGAACATGTGCGGCGCCTGGCGTCCGAAATGGGGGAGGCCAAGCCGCTGCTCGGCTACGGGCTGACCGAAACCAACGCTGTCGGGTGCGGCATCATCAACGAAAATTATGTCGCCAAGCCGCTGTCGACGGGCCCGGCGTCGAAGCCGCTGGTCGACATGGCGATCCTCGACGACAATGGCAATGAATTGCCGCAAGGCGCCATCGGCGAAGTGTGCATCCGGTCGGTCGCCAATTTTTCGGGCTATTGGAACAACGAGGCGGCGACCAAGGCGGCCTTTTTCGACAATGGCTATTTCCGGTCGGGCGACCTCGGCTATGTCGACGAGGACGGTTATCTGTTCATCGTCGATCGCAAGAAGGACATCATCATCCGCGGCGGCGAGAATATCAGCTGTCAGGAAGTCGAAGCCGCGATTTACGAACATGCCGACGCCAACGAATGTGCGGTGTTCGGCCTGCCCGACGAACGACTTGGCGAGGTTGTCGGTGCGGTTGTCTGGGTCAAGCCCGGCAGCAGCGTGACTGCGGAGGATATGTGCTCGTTCCTCAGCGCGCGGCTGGCGCCCTATAAGGTGCCGTGCAAAATCTGGATGGCGAGCGACGCATTGCCGAAATTGGGCAGCGAAAAGATCGACAAGGTCAGTTTGCGCAATCACTATCGCGCCGAATATGCGGCGGAGGTCGTCGCGTAACTTTTTGTGGTGAAGGGGCGAACCGGGATCATGGCCGAGGCTGAAACTCCCGTCGCTCCGTCGGCGCCGACGTCGCTGGCACCGGTGCGCGTGTATCGCCACCGGCTGCCGACGCGGGTCTGGCACTGGGTCAATGCCGTCACGCTGTTGATCCTGCTGATGAGCGGGCTGACGATCTTTAACGCGCATCCGCGGCTTTACTGGGGCGAATATGGCGCCAATTTCGACCGCGCCTGGCTGGTGATCGGGTCGACCGCCGACAGCGGCTATCTGCGCGTCGGCGACTGGCGGGTCGAAACGACTGGCGTGCTCGGCCGCTGGACCGATGCACAGGGTGTGGAAAAAACCTGGGCCTTTCCGGGCTGGGCGACGATCCCGACCAGCTACAGCCTGGCCGACGGGCGGCGCTGGCATCTGTTTTTCGCGTGGGTGATGGCGATCGGGCTGACGCTCTATATGCTGTGGACCGCGGTTGCCGGGCATCTGCGCAAGGATTTGCATGTGCGCCGCGGCGAATGGTCACCGCGCCACATCTGGCACGATGTGAAGGATCACGCGCGGCTGCGCTTTCCGACGGGCGAGGCGGCGGCGCGTTACGGCATCCTGCAAAAGCTCAGCTATATCGGCGTGATCTTCATCCTGCTGCCGCTGATGATCGCGACCGGGCTGACGATGTCGCCGGGGCTGAACGCCAGCGCCCCATGGCTGCTCGACCTGTTCGGCGGGCGCCAGTCGGCGCGGTCGATCCACTTCATCGCGGCGTGGGCGCTGGTGGCGTTTTTTGTCGTCCATATCGTCATGGTGTTATTGGCGGGTCCGCTGAACGAAGTCCGGTCGATGGTGACCGGCTGGTTCCGCTTGCCGCCGGAGAAAGGCGCATGAGCAAGTTCATTCTGCCGCGGCGGCAATTGCTCGTTCGCGCCGGGGGGCTGGCGGCGACGCTGCCGCTGCTCTCGGCCTGCGATGCGATCAACGACGCGCCCGCGGTGCGCAAGATCCTGGCGATGGGCGAGGAGATGAACCGCGCGAGCCAGCGGGCGCTGACCGACCGCAATGCGCTGGCGCGCGAGTTCAGCCGCGCCGACCTGTCGCCCTACTTCCGGCCGAACGGGACGCGGCTGCCCGCGGGCGCCGCTTATGCCGCGCATGCCACGAGCGGCTTTGCCGACTGGCGGGTCGCGGTGACCGGGCTGGTGGCGCGGCCGCTGTCGCTATCGATGGCCGACATCCGCGCGATGCCGCAGCGCACCCAGATCACCCGCCACGACTGCGTCGAAGGGTGGAGCGCGATCGGGCAATGGACCGGCGTGCAGCTCAGCCGCATCCTGGCCGCCGCGGGGGTCAAGGACAGCGCGCGCTACATCGTCTTTCGCTGCGCCGACCGGCTTGGCGATGCGCTTTATTATGAAAGCTGCGACATGGTCGATGCGCGGCATCCGCAGACGATCATGGCGTGGGCGCTCAACGATGCGGTGCTGCCGATCGCTAATGGTGCGCCGTTGCGGCTGCGGATCGAGCGCCAGCTTGGCTATAAGCACGCCAAATATGTGAACGCGATCGAGGCGGTCGCCAGCCTCGACGCGATCGGCGCGGGCAAGGGCGGTTATTGGGAGGACCGCATCGATTATGAATGGTATGCGGGGATTTGAACCGCGCGCGCCACAAGCCAGGACGGCAAAGTTCAGTAAAGTTCAGCCCAATGGCGATCCCTGCTCGGCGCGCTGAACCGGACGCTGCGGTGGGCGCGACGCGGCTCGTCCGTCAGCTTATTCCATGGTCAAAAATTGTAGGAAAGCGATATTTTCGCGCGCGATGACGAGGCTTACAGCCGAGCTATCAAGCCCGTCACGTCGGATAGCGCTCGTTCATGACGTCCCAGCTCAGCACGACCAGCTTTTCGAGCACGTCCAAATCGACATCGGCGAGCTTGTTGACGTAAAGACATGATTTGCCGACCTTAAATTTGCCAAGCTGCGCGAACAGCAAGTCCGCCTCGGGCTGGCGGTCGCAGTAATGGCCCATCAGATACAGCGTCAGCGCCGCCTTGCGCGGGCTGAACCCGGCGCGGCACATCGTCCCCGAATGGCCGCTGTCATATTTATAGTCATAGCTGCCGTACCCGATGATCGACGGCCCCCACATTTTAGGGTTCTGCCCGGTGACGCGGCGATGGATCGCATCGACCACCGCCGCCTCCTCGCGCCGCCGCGCCTCGGGCACCGCGGCGATGAAGTCGGCGACTTCGACTTCGGTGGCTTTGGTCTTGATTTCGGTTTTGCCCATCGCATGTCTCCCGCGATGGGAATAGCGTTCTGGCGCCGAAAATCCAAGTCCAGCGGGGTCGCGCGCGGCGACCCCGCTGGACTTGCCGCGCGGTCAGCGCCGCGGGCGCTTGCCCGCGAGTTCGGCGACCAGCGCCGGGGCGGGCCAGATTTTCTCCAGCGCCTGTTGCACCGCCGCGCTCGACACGACGACGGTGCGGTTCAGCGTCCCGTCATAGCCGAAATTGCCGCCGAGCGAGTGGATGTTGCCGTCGAAGGCGGCGCCGATCACGCTGCCGTCGCGGGCGATCACCGGCGACCCCGAATTGCCGCCGATGATGTCGTTGGTGGTGACGAAATTATACACCGCCGCCTTGTCGATCCGGCTTTCGGCATCGACGAAGCCCTTGGCGAGTTGATAGGGCGCCTGGCCGGTGGCGCGGTCATAGGTGCCGCCCATCACCGTCGTCGGCGCGACCGGCTTGCCGCGCTCGTCCCAGCCCTTGACCTGACCGTAGGACAGCCGCAGCGTGAAGGTCGCGTCGGGATAGAGGCTGTCGCCATAGGCCGCGAAACGCGCCTTTGCGAGCCGCGCCTGCGCCGCGGTAACCGGCGCGTCATAGTCGCGGTCGAACGCCGTCTTGATCGCGCGGGCGCGCGGATCGAGCGCGGCAAAAAAACGGATCATCGGATCGTCCGACGCCGCGATCGCCGCCGCGCCGCCCTCCCACAATTGTTTGCGGTAAGCGGGTTCGGCCAGCTTCGTTCCGGTCACCAGCCGCTTGCCCAGCGCTTCGGGGCTTTCCTTGCCCAGCAGCATTTTGACGTCTGCATTGTCGGCGCCCAGATATTCGCGCGCCTTGCTGGCCCAGAAACTGACCCCCAGTTCTTCCAGCCAGGGATAGGTCGGCACCGGATCGGTCAGCCGCTTTTCGGTCAGCGGCAGCGCCGAATCGGTAAAGCCGGGCAGGCGTTCATTGTTCGGCTTGCCGCGTTCGGCCGCGGCGCGCACCAGCGTCTGCGCGTAACCCGCGAGTGTCGAATAGCTGGCGGGGCCGCTTTGCAGGAACACGCTGTCGAAATAGGTGTTGCGCCGTTCGGCCATCGCCGTGCCGATTTCGGACCAGGGATCACCGATTTCGGCATTGCCCTTTACCCGCGCGCGCAGATCGGCTTCCTCGGCGGTCAGCTTGGCGGTGAAGGCCGGATCGTTGAGCGCCCGGAACTGCCCCGACAGCGCCTTGAAGCTATTTTCATAACCGAACAGCTCGTCGCCGCCCTCGCGTGTCTTTGCCGGACTTTCGTCCATCTCGGCGATCAGGCGGCCGCGGAACTCGGACAGCAGGATCAGGGTCAACGGCAGGCGTTCGCTGCGCTGGAATTCGCGCTGGGTTTCGGTCAGCAGGCGCTGGGTCGAGCCGGGATTGCCGACGACGAAGGTGATCTCGCCCGCTTGCGGCGCGCGCGGGTTCCATTTGAGATGCACCGGCGTCGCCACCGGCTTGCCGTCCTCATAGGCGCGCAGGAAGGCGGCATCCATCGCATAGCGCGGGAAGTTGAAATTGTCGGGATCGCCGCCAAAGAAGGCCGCCTGGAATTCGGGCGCCCACGCGATGCGGACGTCGCTATATTTGCGATATTTATACAGCTTGTACTGGCCGCCGCCGAACAAAGTCACAACCTGGCAGCGCGTCTTGTCGCGATCGGTACAACCCGCCGATTCCAGTTCGGCGATCCGCGCATCGCGCGCCTTGACCAGCGCTTCGCCGGTCAGCGTGCCGATCGCGCCCTGAATGTCGGCGGTGGCATCGGTGATCGAGGTGACGACTTCGGCCTGTTGTCCCGGGCATTTGCGTTCGCGCGCGCGGTTGGCGGGATTGAAGCCGCCGGCGACCAGATCGCTGTCGGCGGTCGACAGATTTTGCAGGCAGCCGATGACGCAATGATGGTTGGTCAGGATCAGCCCCTCGCTCGACACGAACGAGGCCGAGCAGCCGCCCGTCAGCCGCACCGCGGCCGCCTGAGTCCGCGCGAGCCATTGCTGGTCGGGCGCCCAGCCATAGGCCTTGCGGATCGCGTCGGTGGGAACGCCGTCAAAAGTCCACATGCCCTCTTCGGCGGCGGCCGGGCTGACGGTGTTGAAGGCGGCGAGAGCGGCGAAGGTCAGGGCAAGGGTCAGGCGCATGAGGATCCTCTTCGGCGTTATAAGGTATCATTTGTTACTAGCGGCGGCGGCGAGGGCGGCCAAGCGAATAAAGCACCCCGGAGCGGTAACATACAGGCGCCGGTTGCGCGCTGCGCAGCGGGCTGCTAGCCGCGCCCGCGTCTGTCCTCACGCCAAAGGTGTCATCATGTCCGAGTCCTTCAAGCGCGTCGTCCTCGCCTATTCGGGCGGTCTCGATACCAGCGTTATCCTGAAGTGGCTGCAGGTCACCTATGGCTGCGAGGTGGTGACCTTTACCGCCGATCTGGGGCAGGGTGAGGAACTGGAACCCGCGCGCGCCAAGGCGGTGATGATGGGGGTCAAACCCGAACATATCTATATCGACGATCTGAAAGAGGAATTTGTCCGCGACTTCGTCTTTCCGATGATGCGCGCCAATGCGCGCTACGAGGGCGACTATCTGCTCGGCACCTCGATCGCGCGGCCGCTGATTTCCAAGCGGTTGGTCGAGATTGCGCAGGAAACCGGCGCCGACGCGGTGGCGCATGGCGCGACGGGCAAGGGCAATGATCAGGTGCGGTTCGAGCTGTCGGCCTATGCGCTCAATCCCGACATCAAGGTGATTGCGCCGTGGCGCGAATGGGATTTGGCGAGCCGCACCGCACTGATCGAATTTGCCGAGCAGCACCAGATTCCGGTGCCGAAGGACAAGCGCGGGGAAAGCCCGTTCAGCACCGACGCCAACCTCCTCCACACCTCGTCGGAGGGCAAGGTGCTCGAAAACCCGTGGGACGAGACCCCCGACTATGTCTATTCGCGCACCGTCAATCCCGAGGATGCGCCGGACACCCCCGAATATATCACCGTCGATTTCGAACGCGGCGATGGCGTCGCGCTGAACGGCGAAGCGATGTCGCCCGCGACCTTGCTCGCGGCGCTGAACGATCTCGGCCGCAAACATGGCATCGGCCGCCTCGACCTGGTCGAGAACCGCTTCGTCGGCATGAAATCGCGCGGCATGTACGAAACGCCGGGCGGCGAAATCTATGCGCGCGCCCACCGCGGTATCGAAAGCATCACCCTCGACCGCGGCGCCGCGCATCTGAAAGACGAGCTGATGCCGAAATATGCCGAGCTGATCTACAACGGCTTCTGGTTCGCGCCCGAGCGCGAAATGCTGCAGGCGGCAATCGACCACAGCCAGGAAAAGGTCAGCGGCACCGTGCGGCTCAAGCTCTATAAGGGCAACGCCAGCGTCGTCGGCCGCAAGTCGCCGAACAGCCTGTACAGCGAACGCCATGTGACGTTCGAGGATGATGCCGGCGCCTATGATCAGAAGGACGCGGCGGGGTTCATCAAACTGAACGCGCTGCGCCTGAAACTGCTCGCCAAGCGCGACCGCTGAGCGACGGGCCGACCGCGGCCCCGACGTCATCATCACCGACCGGATCGTTCCGGGCTGAACAGGCCGGGATCGCTTCGTCGCATATTCGGTGCGACACCGCGCCGGGACGGGAACCGGCCGCGCCGTCCCGCGTGATGGCGTCATGACTTTGCCACATGGCGATGATAGCCATAGCGCCGTAAGTTAGTGAGAATATGTAAGAAAATAGCCAGGGGCGGGCATATAGCGAGTATGAAGCGATGCAGAATCAACCGGCCTTGGACAATCCCGACTATGAATGGCGCCCCTGCCGGGTGGCCTTTCCGCGCGTCGGTTTGCTGATCAATCGCGACGGCGTGCGGACCGGGATGATATGGCCCGGCCGCTATCTTGTTCGCAAGTCGCGCACGTTCAGCAAATGGATATATCGGCAGCCTTCGGCGGATCAGCAGCTGTAAAGTTTGGGCACGATCCGCCTGGCGAAACGCGACCACAATGTAGCATTAGCATGGCGCCCGGACCTGCGCTAAGGGGCGAGTCGTGACTGCGACCCGCTTTTTCTCCGACAATGCCGCCACGGTTCATCCGGCGGTGATGGACGCCCTGGCGGCGGCCAATCATGTCGACACGGCCTATGATGGCGACGCGCTCAGTCAATCGCTCGACGCGGCCTTTTCCGAGCTGTTCGAATGCGATTGCGAAGTCGTGTGGATTCCCACCGGGACCGCGGCCAACAGCATCATTCTCGCCCATTTTGTGCGGCCGTGGCAGGGCATTCTCTGTTACGAAGAGGCGCATATCGAGGTCGATGAATGTGGTGCGCCGACCTTTTATTCGGGCGGCGCCACGCTGATGACGCTGCCCGGGCGCGGCGCCAAGATCGACGCTGCGGCGTTGAAAGCCCGGATTGCGGGCATCCGGCAGGATGTGCATCAGGTCCAGCCGGCGGCGATCAGCATCACCAACGCGACCGAATATGGCTTGGCCTGGCGGGCGCAGGAAATCGGCGAGATCAGCGAGATTGCCAAGAGCAAGGGCATGAAGCTGCACATGGACGGCGCGCGCTTTGCCAATGCCGTCGCCTATCTGGACTGCGCCCCCGCCGACGTCACCTGGCGCGCCGGGGTCGACGCGCTGTCGTTCGGCTTTACCAAAAATGGCGCGATGATGGCCGAGGCGATCGTCTTTTTCGGCGGCAGCGGCGGGCCGGGGGTTCGCGAGCTCAAGAAACGCGGCGGCCATTTGCTCAGCAAGGGGCGCTTTGTCGCGGCGCAGATCCGCGCGATGCTGACAAACGACCTGTGGCTGACCAACGCGCGCGCCGCCAACGCCGGGGCGGCGACGCTGGCGATGGCGTGCGGCGACCGGCTGATGCATCCGGTCGAGGCGAATGAATTGTTCGTGCGCCTGACCGCGGCCGAGGCGGCGAAACTGCGCGGCGCCGGCTTCGATTTCTATGACTGGGGCGAAGGCGCGGCGCGCCTGGTCGTCAGCTGGGATCAGGATGCGAAGGCGGTTGCGCCGCTGGCGGCCGCGATCGCGGCGCTATGAGCGCGCAGCCCGGCCTGCTGACGCCGCGCGTCCTGTTTCCGTTCCTGTTCGTCACCCTGATCTGGGGATCGACGTGGATCGTCATCACCGGGCAACTCGGCGTCGTGCCGCCGAGCTGGTCGGTCGCCTATCGCTTCTTTGTCGGGGCGGCGGCGATGTTTGCTTATGCGGCATGGCGGCGCGAGCGGTTGACGCTGTCGGGGGCGGGCTGGGGCTTTGCCGCGCTGCTCGGCCTCGCGCAGTTCGCGCTCAACTTCAACTTTGTCTATCGCGCCGAACAGCACATCACCTCCGGACTGGTTGCGGTTCTGTTTGCGCTGTTGATCGTGCCGAATACGTTGCTTGGCCGGGTCTTTTTGAAAACGCGGGTCGAGGGGCGCTTCCTGCTCGGCGCCGGGATCGCGATCATCGGGGTCGGGATGATGATCCTCCACGAATATCGCGCCGCCAATGTCGGCGCGGGCGAAGTGCTGATCGGGACGGTGCTGACATTATGCGGCGTGATGAGCGCGTCGGCGTCCAATGTGATGCAGGGGACAAATATCGCGCGCGAGCAGTCGATGGTGGTGATGATCGCGTGGGCGATGCTGTTCGGCGCGCTGGGTGATGCGCTGTTCGCGTGGATGACCGTGGGGCCGCCGACGATCGAATTGACTCCGGCCTATCTTGGCGGCGTCTTCTATCTTGGCGTGATTGCCAGCGCGGTGACCTTTCCGCTCTATTTCAACATCATTCGCGCCGTCGGCCCGGGGCAGGCGGCCTGGTCGAGCGTCCTGATCCCGATCATCGCGATGGGGTTTTCGACGTTGTTCGAGGGCTATCGCTGGGCGCCGCTGTCAATCGGCGGCGGAGCGGTGGCGCTGATCGGGTTGGTGATTGCGGTCGCGAAACGCCCCGAACGGCCCTCGGTCAGCGGGAACACGGTGTCGGTGCCGGTTGTGGAGCCCAAGAACTCCTAAAATAGCCTCGCGACGAGCGGGGCGTGGTCGGGTTTAACCCGCGCTGATCCGCTCGATATCGGCGCCGACCGCCTGTAATTTCTCTTCGAGCCGTTCGTAGCCCCGATCGAGGTGATAGACGCGGTTGACCTCGGTCGTACCCTCGGCCGCCAGACCCGCGATGATCAGGCTCATCGAGGCGCGCAGGTCGGTCGCCATGACGGGGGCGCCGACCAGATGGTCGACCCCGCGCACCACCGCGCTGCGGCCGCGGACATCGATGTCGCAGCCCATGCGTGCCAGCTCGGGGACGTGCATATAGCGGTTTTCGAAAATCGTTTCGGTGAACAGGCTGGCGCCCTTGCCGAGCGTCGCCATCGCCATGAACTGCGCCTGCATGTCGGTCGCAAAGCCGGGATAGGGCGCGGTCGACAGGGTGACGGGTTCGGCGCGGCCCGACATCGCGACGCGGATGCCGGTCTTGGTCTCTTCGACCGTCGCGCCCGCCTGGCGCAGCGCGGCGAGCGTCGCTTCCATCTCGTCGGCCTTGGCACCGACCAGCTCGACGTCGCCCTCGGTGATCACCGCGGCGCAGGCATAGCTGCCCGCTTCGATGCGGTCGGCCATGACCCGGTACGTCGCGCCGTGGAGACGGTCGACGCCCTCGATGGTCAGCGTTTCGGTGCCGATGCCGTCGATATGCGCGCCCATCGCGACCAGGCAGTTGCACAGGTCGACGATTTCGGGCTCGCGCGCCGCATTTTCGAGGACGCAGGTGCCCTTGGCGAGGACCGCGGCCATCAGGGCATTTTCGGTCGCGCCGACCGACACCACAGGAAAGGTGAACTTGCCGCCCGCGAGCCGTCCGCCCGGTGCGACCGCCTTCACATAGCCCGAAGTCAGCTCGATCTGCGCGCCAAAGGCTTCCAGGGCTTTCAGATGCAGATCGATCGGGCGGTTGCCGATCGCGCAGCCGCCGGGCAGCGACACCGTCGCCTCACCCGCGCGCGCGAGCAGCGGGCCGAGCACGAGGATCGAGGCGCGCATCTTGCGCACGATGTCATAGGGCGCGACGGTCGAGGTCAGCGTGGTGGTGCGCGCCGTCATCACGCGCCCGAAATCCTCGGGCCGCGATCCCTCGATCGTCGTCGAACAGCCAAGCTGGTTGAGCAGGTGGCCGAAGCCATCGACATCGGCCAGCCGCGGCAGGTTGCGCAGCGTCAGCGGCTCGTCGGTGAGCAGCGCGCAGGGCAGCAGGGTGAGCGCCGCATTCTTGGCGCCGGAGATGGGGATACGGCCCTTGAGTCGCTGGCCGCCGCGAATGACGATTTGATCCATCGGCTGTCTTTAGCGCACGGGCGCGGGGGCGCAAGCGGGGCTGAGCGAGGCGGTGGCCCCCAGGCAGCATTCGCCGTGGCTTTCCGGTCCCGAATATGAAACTATCCCCACCGATATTCAGGTTCGATCAGGGCAGTCGAACCGAAGCGGCTTTTCACAGGGGAGAAGGTCATGCGGAATAATGTCGTCACGATCGTTACGTCAGCGGGGTTGATCGCCAGCCAGCTGGCCGTCCCGGCGATGCCGCAATCGACCTATCCCTATCCGCCGCCGGGTGGTCCGCAGATCCAGCCGCCGCGGCCCGGTTATGATGGTTATGCAGGGACGATCCGCTGCGAATCTCGCAGCAACAAGACCCAGCGTTGCACGGTGCGCACCGACAATCGCGTCGACTTGCTGCGCGTGATCGGCGGGCGCTGCTCAAAGGGGCGCGACTGGGGCTGGACCGCGAACCAGATTTGGGTGTCGGGCGGTTGCCGCGCCGAATTCGCTTATGGTTATGCCAATAGCGGCGGCTATCCGACCCCGTTGCCGCAGCCGGTCGACGATTATGCGGGGACGCTGAACTGCGAATCGTGGAGCTATAAATATCAGCAATGCAATGTTCCGACGAACGGCCGCGTCGAATTGCTGCGCAAACTTGGCGGCAAGTGCAACGCTGGGCGGCAATGGGGTTATACCAGCGATTTCATCTGGGTGGACAAGGGCTGCCGCGCCGAATTCGCTTATGGCTATCGCAACCTGGTGCCGTTGCCGCAGCCGGAGCCCGAGAAAAAGAAAGGGCCAAGCACGGGGCTGATCATCGGCGGGATCGTGGTCGCGGGCGGGCTGCTCGCGCTGCTCGCGAGCCAGAAAAAGAAGAAGCCCGATGGGACGGCCGAAGAAAGCGCGACGACGCATCCGGCGCGCGGACCGGCGACGTTGAGCGCGAACCTCAGCGGGCTGCCCAGTGCGGCGCGGCCGTCGGTGCAGAATTGCATGACCGACGCGGCGCGGCAGATCGGCGTCACCGGCGGCACACGGCTGTCCTATGACAAGCTGGTGTCGCTCGAACAGGGCAATGGCGGCTGGCGGATCCGCGCCGCGATGACCGCGACCTATCCCGACGGCGCGCGACCGGTCGAAATGTACTGCCGTGCAACGCCGAGTGAGATCATCCAGTTGGATTTCAGCTAGGACACTAAGCGGACTTCGATGACATGATGGAGGGGATATATGAGCTGGGGTGAAAGATGGGAAAACTTCAAGCGTGACTTTGTAAACGGCTGGCGAACAATTACCAGCCCCGGACGCAACAGGATAGATCGAGCAGACCGGGTCGAGACCGACCCGAGCCGGGACGGGCAGGCGTCGTCGGGCGACACCACTCAGGCGTCGGGTGATACTTCGCGGTCGACCGAGCTGCGCGAGCCGCGCGGGCGCCACGCGCCGTAAAGGTAAAAATGGGCTAGGTAGCGGCGGCGCCGAGCGCCTCTTCGACCTGCGCCAGCCGGTCCTTGCCGAAGAACATCGCATCGCCGACGAAAAAGGTCGGGATGCCAAACACCCTGCGCGCGACCGCGGCTTCGGTGTTGGCGACGAGCTTTGCCTTGATTTCGGGCTCCTGTGTCCGGGCGAGCAGCGCGGGACTGTCGAAGCCGTTCGCCGACAGGAAGGTCGCGATAACCTCGGCATCGTCCATCTTCAGCCCGTCTTCCCACATCGCGCGGTTCACCGCGTCGATATAATCGTCGAGCACGCCTTCGTCGTCGGCGACGATTGCGCCGCGCATGATCGTCAGCGTGTTGACCGGGAAGTGCGGGTTGAGGCGGAATTTGGTCAGGCCATGTTTTGCGATGAAACGCCGCATCTCAAGATTTTCATAGGCGAGTTTAACGGGTGCGTTGGCATATTGGATCATCGGCGCCTTGTTGCCCGTCGCCTTGAAAATACCGCCGAGCAGGCAGGGGGTAATGACCAGGTCGGCACCGGTACGGTCGAGTAGCTCGGGCAGCGCCTTCATCGACAGATAGGCGTTGGGGCTACCGAAATCGAAGATCAGTTCGAGGGTTCTGGTCACCATTTTTCTCCCCAGGGGCGCAGGTCGAGTTCGTGCGTCCAGGCGCTTTTCGGCTGCTGATGAAGCATCACATAATTGGCGGCGATCGCGGCCGGGTTGAGGATCAGATCCTGCGCCTTGGCGTTATCAAAATCGGGATGGCGGCCCTTGATGAAGTCGGTGTCGATCGCGCCGTCGATGACGGTGTGGGCAACGTGGATGCCCTGCGGCCCGAGTTCGCGCGCCATCGCTTGCGCGAGCATCCTGAGCGCGCCCTTGGCGCCCGAGAAGGCGGCGTAGCCCGATCCGCCGCGCAGGCTAGCAGTGGCGCCGGTGAAGATGATCGTACCGCGACCGCGCGGGGTCATGCGCTTCGCCGCCTCGCGGCCCATCAGGAAACCGCCGAGGCAGGCCATTTCCCATACCTTGGTGTAAACGCGGACCGTCGTTTCGCTGATCGGGAAATTGACGTTGGCGCCGATGTTGAACACCGCGACCTCGACCGGGCCAACCTCGGCTTCGACCTGATCGAACAGCGCGATCATTGCGGCTTCGTCGCGGGCGTCGGCAGGGAAGGCGCGGGCCGACAAGCCGTCGTCGCGGATCGACTGCGCCAGTGCTTCGAGCTGGTCGGCGTTGCGTGTCCGGCGGTTGACGCAGGCGGTGAGGCCTTCGGCGGCGAAGGCGCGGGCAATGGCGCCGCCGGTGGCGTCGCCGGCCCCGATGATGACGGCTGCGGGATTGGGCATGTGCGACTCTCCTCTTGCGCTTGATAGTAACTATGATAATCATAGTGACAAGGGATTTTTGAGGATGTCAAAGAGAGTTGGTTGAGAGTGCGCGTAATAACGTCGTCATTGCGAGCGAAGCGAAGCAATCCAGAGCGGTTTACGCCACTCTGGATTGCTTCGCTTCGCTCGCAATGACGGGAATGAAGGACGGTCGATGCCCAAACGCGCCGATCTGTCAGCGACCTTTTGCCCCGTCGGCCGCTCGGCCGAATTGCTCGGCGATCGCGCGGTGCTGCTCATCCTGCGCGACTTGTTCTTCGGCAATCGGCGGTTCGAAGTCATCGCTGCAAACACCGGACTTGGCCCGCAGCTCGTATCGGCGCGGCTCAAGCTGCTCGAGAGCGAAGGCGTGGTCGAGCGGCGCGCGTATCAGGAGCGCCCCATCCGCTACGAATATTGGCTGACCGACAAGGGCAAGGATCTGTTCGACGTTCTGTACGCCATGCGCGGCTGGGCCGAACGCTGGGCGTACCGCGACGGCGAGACCGGCGGCGGACCGGCGATGCGTTATGTCCACCGCGCCTGCGGCACCGATGTCGGGACGGCAATGGTGTGTCCGGGCTGCGGCGAACCGCTGGGTTATGGTGATCTGAAAGGCGAGCCGTCGGCGGCGCTCAAGGCCGAGCAGGCGCGGCGGAGATCGAACTGAATCCCCCACCCGGTAAGGGAGGGGTTAGGGGTGGGTGCGAGCGAAGCGAGCCGTGCTGCCGCGAGCGGCGCCGACCCACCCTCGCTGCGACTAACCAGCAAGCTGGCAAGTCTCGCTGCCCCTCCCTTTCAGGGAGGGGAGAGTCTTACGCCTTCTCCAGCGTGCATTGCAGCGGGTGCTGGTTCTGCCGCGCGGCGTCCATCACCTGATTGACCTTGGTTTCGGCGACTTCATAGCTGAACACGCCGCACACGCCGACGCCCTGCTGGTGGACGTGCAGCATGACCTGCGTCGCCTGTTCGATGTCCATGTTGAAAAAGCGCTGGAGCACCATCACGACGAATTCCATCGGGGTGTAATCGTCGTTGAGCAGCAGCACCTTGTACATTGACGGCTTTTTCGCCTTGGCGCGGGTGCGCGTCGCGATGCCGACACCGGGGGTGCCGGGCGAGCCGTCGTCCTTGTCCGCCATGGCGCGGATCGGATGGAGGGTGGAAACTGGAAGCATCATGGGCAGGAATATCGCAAGCCGCGGGCGAAGCGCAAGAGGGCGGCGGCGCATTAACCCCCTTTTCGCGGGCTCATCGGTCGTCCGAAAAACAAGAACCGCCCGCTTCCTGGGGAAGCGAGCGGCCTTGGGGGTGTCGGCGCAGGCGGGGAGGGAGGGGGAATGCCCGCGCCAACGGAAGGTAAAGGCGCCTTAGGCGGCCTTCATCTTCGAAGTGATCACCGAAACGCGGTTCGAGATCGGCGCGAAGCTGTCGTTCGCCATCTTGACGACCAGTTCGCTGGTCTTCGAGGTCTGGGCGACAGCGGCGTCGAACGCCTTCTTGCTGTTTTCGGCATAGAGCTTGAAGAAGTCGGCCGGGGTCTTGACCGAGGTGTAGCCCTTCAGCGCGGCGGTGGTGTCTTCAAAGCTCTTGCGAGCGAAGGTGACGCCTTCCTGGCCCAGAACTTCCATGTTCTTGGCAGCGATCTTGCCGGCTTCGACGAGGGCTTCGACGTTCGCCTTGTTGAATTCGACGGCTTCTTCAGCGAGCTTGCTGGTCTTGCTCATCGCTTCCTTGGCCTTCTCGTTGAAGTCGGCGGTCAGGGCTTCGGTGCGGGTCTTCGCTTCGTCGGCGAACTTCTTGACAGTGTCGTTCATGGTCTTGATTCCTTTGCTGACGGCGGCAACCGGCTTCGGCGCGGCCTTGGGGGCAATTTTCGGAGCGATGTTCTTCACGGCCGCCTTCTTGGGGGCGACCTTCTTGGCGGCGGCCTTGGGGGCAGCAGCCTTTTTCGCGGCCGGCTTGGCTTTTGCCTTCACCGTCTTGATCTTGGCAGGGGCCGCAGCCTTTACCGCTGCGGGGGCAGCGACAACGGCGGGGGCGACCGGGGCAGCCGGAGTCGCCACCGGCTTCGGGGCGGTTTCCAGCGTCGCGGCTTCAAAAGCCTTTTCGGCACTATCCATCTTGGTAGCCATCGGGACAACTCCTTTTATGTTGCAGTGCACAATATAGGAGTGGCGCGGTGATTTCAAGGACATTTTTGTGCAGCGCACAAATTTTTATCACCGTCCCCCGAAAACAGCCATAATCGTTAGATATTACCGCTGTTTGACATAGCGGCCCGGGGCGTCCTCGATCGCCTTTTTGGCGCCTTTTCCGGGGATGCGCGCGCTCTTGACCGGCACTTTTGCGCCATCCTGTGCCGAAATCCACTCGATCCAATGCGGCCACCAGCTGCCCTTGGTCTCGGCGGCGCTCGCAACAAAATCGTCGAGCGTCGCGGCGTCGCTGTCGCCGGTCCAATATTGATATTTGCCTGCGGCAGGCGGGTTGACGACCCCGGCGATGTGGCCCGATCCGGCCAGCAGAAAGGTCTTGGCGCCGGACAGATTGTCCATCAACCGCCAGACGCTGGCGAGCGGGGCAATATGGTCCTCGCGTCCCGCCTGGACATAGGCGGGGGTTTCGATTTTTCTGAGGTCGATCGGCGTACCGCACGCCGACAGGCTGTTGGGAATAACCAGGCGATTGTCGCGATACAGGTCGATCAGATATTGCCGATGCCATTTCGCGGGCAGATTGGTGGTGTCGCCGTTCCAGTAGAGCAGGTCGAAGGGCGGATAGTCGTTGCCGAGCAGGTAATTGCTGACGACATAGTTCCAGATCAGGTCGCGCCCGCGCAAGCTGTTGAAGGTCGCCGCCATGTAGCGGCCATCGAGGAACCCGGGCGCCGACAGCTGCTGAAGCAAGGCGAGATAGCCGTCGTCGATGAACAGCTTGAGGTCGCCGGCCTGTTCAAAATCGACCTGCGCCGTAAAGAAGGTCACCGACTTGACCCGCTCGGCCTCGCCCTTCGCGGCCAATATCGCGAGCGTCGCGGCCAGCGTGGTGCCCGCGACGCAATAGCCGATCGTATGGACTGCGGGGACATCCAGCGCCGCGCGCACCGTGTCGATCGCATCGACCTGCGCCGCGATATAATCGTCCCACACCACGTCCTTCATCGACGCATCGGCCGATTTCCACGACACCATGAACACCGACAGTCCCTGTTCGACCGCCCAGGCGACAAAGCTCTTCGCGGGGTTGAGGTCGAGGATATAGAAGCGGTTGATCCACGGCGGGAAGATGAGGAGCGGGACGGCGAGCACCTCCTTCGTCGTCGGCGTATATTGGATCAGCTGATAAAGATCGGTTTCGTGGATGATCTTGCCCGGCGTGGTTGCGATATTGACCCCGACCTCGAACGCGTCGGGATCTACATGGGACAGCTGGCCGCGCGACAGGTCGGTCAGCATATGCTGCAAGCCCTTGAGCAGGCTTTCGCCGCGCGTTTCGACCGCGCGCTTGATGACTTCGGGATTGGTGAGCGCCAGATTGGTGGGCGCCATCGCATCGGCGATGCCTTTCGCAGCAAATTCCATCTTGGCGCGCGCCGCGGGATCGAGCCCGTCGAGCTGGCGCGTCGTCGCCAGCATCTGTTCGGCGAGCAGGCCATAAGTCTGGCGGATCATCGCGAACACCGGGTTCGACGCCCAGTCGGGATCGGCAAAACGGCGGTCCTTGCTTGCCGTGTCCGGCGCGGGCGGGGTCATCGGGGTCAGGGTCGCGAGCGAGGTCCAGAAGGCGACGCCCTGATCCCACATCTTCGATGACTGCTGCGCCCACAGCTGGGTCGCCGGGTTTTCGAGCCATGTAGAAGGATCGAACATCGCTGCGGCGCTGGTCTTGCCGTCGTTCGCCTGACCCAGCGCATATTCGAGCATCATTTGCTGGGCGCGCCCGATGACGCTGGCCCAATGCTGCATATCGTCGGGCGTCGGCAGGAAGGGGTTGGGAGCGTCGGTCGTGCCGTCTTGATCTGCCTGGTTCATGCTCGTTCCCGCTGGTCAGTGCCGTCAAACTGCCTATAACAAGCCGCGTCGCGACTTGCGACCGCTCATCGTACCGCAACGAAAAGGAGTTGTTCTAGTTTCCCATGTCCGAAGATGAATTCTATCGCATCAAGCGCCTGCCGCCCTATGTCATCGCCGAAGTCAATGCGATGCGTGCGGCCGCCCGCGCCTCGGGCGAAGACATCATCGACCTGGGGATGGGCAACCCCGACCTGCCGCCGCCGGCGCATGTGATCGAAAAGCTGTGCGAAGTGGCGATGAAGCCCGACGCGCACGGCTATTCGCAGTCGAAGGGCATCCCGGGGCTGCGCAAGGCGCAGGCCAATTATTACGCGCGCCGCTTCAACGTCGAACTCGACCCCGAAACCGAGGTTGTGGTGACGATGGGGTCAAAGGAAGGGCTCGCGAGCCTCGCGACCGCGATCACCGGGCCGGGCGACGTCGTGCTGGCGCCGAACCCCAGCTACCCCATTCACACCTTCGGCTTCATCATCGCCGGGGCGACGATCCGCAGCGTGCCGACGACGCCGGACGAAAATTACTGGCGCGCGCTCGACCGCGCGATGGCGTTCACCGTGCCGCGCCCGTCGATCCTGGTGGTCAATTATCCGTCGAACCCGACCGCCGAGGCGGTCGACCTGGCGTTTTACGAACGGCTCGTCGCCTGGGCCAAGGAGAACAAGGTCTGGGTGCTGTCGGACCTCGCCTATTCCGAACTTTATTATGACGGCAACCCGACCCCCTCGATCCTGCAGGTGCCGGGGGCAAAGGATGTCGCGATCGAATTCACCTCGATGTCGAAAACCTATTCGATGGCGGGGTGGCGCATGGGCTTTGCGGTCGGCAACAAACGGCTGATCGCCGCGATGACGCGGGTCAAATCCTATCTCGACTATGGCGCCTTCACCCCGATCCAGGCCGCGGCGTGCGCGGCGCTCAACGGGCCGCAGGACATCGTCCAGAAGAACCGCGAGCTGTACCAGAAACGCCGCGATGTGATGGTCGAAAGCTTTGGCCGCGCCGGCTGGGACATCCCGAGCCCGAAGGCGTCGATGTTCGCCTGGGCACCGTTGCCGCCCGCGCTCAAAGAGATGGGCAGCCTGGAGTTTTCCAAGCAATTGCTGACCCATGCCGGGGTCGCGGTGGCCCCGGGCGTCGGATATGGCGAAGACGGCGAGGGCTATGTGCGCATCGCGATGGTCGAGAATGAGCAGCGCATCCGCCAAGCGGCGCGCAATATCCGCAAATATTTTGTCTCGATGGGCATGAATACCCCGGCGAAGGCGGGATAATGCCGCGCGCGGGTGTCGAACGCGCGGGACGGATATTGACCGCGGTCTTCGGGCTGGGTTTCGTCCTGATCGGGCTGCGCTATTTTTTCGATCCCGCCGCGCTGACGATCGAGACCGACGTCGCGATGCCCAGCACCAAGGCGGTGATGGAGATCCGCACCGTTTACGGCGGGATGTTCGTCGGCGTCGGGTTGACGACCTTGCTGCTCGGGTGGCGGCGCGCGACGCTGGCACCCGGCTTGTGGGTGCTCGTGCTGATCGGGGGGTGTGTCGCGGCAGCGCGGATCGCCGCGGTCTTGCTGGGGCAAGCGCCCGACACGCTGTTTGCCGGGCTGCTGGCGGTCGAGCTGATCGGTGTTGCGATCGCGCTTTGGGTGCTGCGCGGCTTGGGCGCCGCGGAGCCCGCGGCATGAGCGCGACCGGTTCGGCGATGATCGCCGAGACGATCCAGCTGTCGGTGACCCCGGTGTTCCTGCTCGTCGCGACGGGCAGCCTGCTCAACGTCCTGACCGGACGCCTGTCGCGCGTCGTCGATCGCTCGCGCGCGCTGATGGAGCGCTGGGCGGAGACCGAGGGGCAGGAACATGAGCGCGTCGTCGCCGAACTGCGCGCCGCCGACCGGCGGATGGACGTGATCAACAACGCGATCGCCGCCGCCGTTGCGTGCGGCATCGTCGTGTGCCTGCTCGTCGCGCTGCTGTTCGCGCAGGCGATCGCGGGGTTCAACCTGGGGCTGGCGGCGTCCTGGGCGTTCGCGATCGCGATGCTGCTCCTGCTCGCCTCGTTGGTGCTATTTCTGATCGAGGTGCGGATGGCGATCCGCAATATCCATGTGCCGATGGAATTGCTCGAGTTAGAGGAAATGGGCTGGAAGCGGCGGCGGGATAAACGCTAGCGCCTTACCACCCCTCTCTATTTCCGTTCGCATCGAGCGAAGTCGAGATGCTCATCGTGGGCGCGCTCCTTCGCGGTGTCTCGACTTCGCTCGACACGAACGGATTTCTAGGCTCGGCTAAGGATTGATACTCACCCGGTACGTCGGCGCCACCCGTTTCCGGCTCGCCTGTTCATAGGCATAGCCCGCCGCCAGCACGTCAGCATCGGCCCATCTCCCGCCGATAAATGACACCCCGATCGGCAGGCCCGCGACCGCGCCCATCGGCACGGTCAGATGCGGATAGCCCGCAACCGCGGGGAGCTGGCTGGCGCTGGGGCCGGTGTAGTGATCACCGTTCACCAGATCGCTCGTCCATGCGGGGCCGTTGGTCACGCCGACGAGCAGGTTGACGTCGTGCTCTTTCATCAACCGGTCGATGCCCTCGGCCCCCGCAAGTCGCGCCGCCTTGTCGCGCGCCGTCACATAGGCGGGGCTGTCGAGCCCGCCCTTGCTTTCCGCCAGCTCGAACAGCGACTGGTCGAACCATTTGAGCTCGGCGGGATTCGCCTTGTTGAAGGCGATCAGGTCGGCGAGCGTTTTCGGGCCGTCCCTGGCGGGCAGCCCCGCGAGATACGTCGCCATATCGGCTTTGAGCTCGGTCATCAGCACCTCGAACTCTGCGTCGCCCAGCTCTTCCAAGCCTTTGCGGCTGTCGGCAATTTCGACCACCGTCGCGCCCAGTTCGGTCATCTGTTTCAGCGCCGCATCGAACAGCGCGTCGATGTCGGCGCGGTCGCCGATGCGGTCGCGCAGCACGCCGATACGCTTGCCCTTCAGCGCATCGGGGGAGAGCGCGGCGGTGTAATCAACTTTGCGCGCGTCGGCCTCGGCGGTGGCGGGATCGGCGGGGTCGCTGCCCGCGATGACTGTCATCACCAGCGCCGCGTCGCGCACGGTCAGCGTCATCGGTCCTGCCGTATCCTGGCTATGGCTGATCGGGACAATATGCGTGCGGCTGACCAGCCCGACGGTCGGTTTGAAGCCGACGATGCCGTTGACTCCGGCGGGGCAGGTGATCGACCCGTCGGTCTCGGTGCCGATGGTGATCGGCGCGAGACTCGCCGCCGTGGCCGCCCCGCTGCCCGCCGACGAACCGCAGGTGTTGCGGTCGAGCGCGTGAGGATTCTTGGTCAGCCCGCCGACTGCGCTCCATCCGCTGGTCGAATTGTTCGAGCGGATGTTTGCCCATTCGCTAAGGTTCGTCTTGCCCAGGATCACCGCCCCAGCCTCGCGCAGTCGCGCCACCAGCGGCGCATCGCGGTTCGTGACATTGTCCTTCAGCGCCAGCGATCCGGCGGTGGTCGGAACCGGCCCCTTGGCCTCGATATTGTCCTTGAGCAGGACCGGAATGCCGTGGAGCGGGCCGCGCACGCGTCCGGCCCGACGCTCAAGGTCCAGCGCATGGGCTTGGCTCGTCGCATCGGGAAAGGTGGCGATGACCGCGTTGAGTTGCGGGCCATTGTCGTCGAGCGTCCGGATGCGGTCGAGATAGGTTGCGGTGATGACGTCGCTGCCCGCCCGCCGCTCGGTCATTTCGGCCTGCAACGTCGCAGCATCCTTGCCCTCGACCGGCGGCAGTGGCGGCGGCATGGCTATCGCGGGTGTGATCACAAGCAGGGCGGTCGCGGCGAGCAGCGAAATTTTTTGCATGGGCAACACGCTGCCAGCCGTAGCGGCAATTGCAAGCGGCGATTTTCGGGATGCCGCAACGCCGTTGACACCCATCCCCCCGGTCTGCTCCCATGGCGATGGGAGAATGATATGACTGACAAGCCTGCCCTTGCCACGGGCATCGCCGCGCCTTCCGTCGATGGTGTTTCCGCGCAAACCCGGACGATGCTGTGGATCCTGCTGATCGTCTATATCTTCAACTTCCTCGACCGGCAGATCGTCAACATCCTGGCCGAACCGATCAAGGCCGACCTAGGGCTTTCGGACACCCAACTCGGCCTGCTCGCGGGTCCGGCGTTTGCGGTCTTCTACGCGCTGCTCGGCATTCCGATCGCGCGCTACGCTGACAAGGACGGCACGAACCGGGTGCGGCTGATCGCCATTTCGCTGGCGATCTGGTCGGCGATGACCGCGGTGTGCGGGCTGGCGCAGAATTTTGTTCAGCTGTTGCTCGCGCGGGTCGGGGTCGGGGTCGGCGAGGCGGGCTGCACGCCCGCGGCGCATTCGCTGATTTCGGACAGCGTACCGGCCGAAAAACGCTCGTCGGCGATTGCATTCTACGGCCTTGGGGTGCCGATCGGTTCGCTGCTCGGCCTGATCATCGGCGGGATCGTCAACGATCTTTATGGCTGGCGCGTCGCCTTGATGATGGTCGGCG
>Ga0209232_1000153_pt1 | contig 43786 bp, 38 predicted proteins | sample ETNvirenome_2_60_FD_184066 | JGI IMG/M metagenome (GOLD analysis project Ga0209232, IMG submission 184066) | Marine viral communities from the Pacific Ocean - ETNP_2_60 (SPAdes) (version 2) | ecosystem: Environmental > Aquatic > Marine > Oceanic | place: Pacific Ocean | collected 2013-06-22
GGCGGCGCGCGCCGAACTCGGCCAGATCGATTCGCAGCTGGTGGCGGCGCAAGCCCAACTGGCGGCCGCCAACGGCCAGCTTGCCTCGACCCCCGCGACGATCAATGTCCCCGGCATGGGCAGCGTCGGCGGCGGCGTCGCGCGGCAGCAGCTGGCCGGGGCGCAGAATGAATTGTCGTCGATGCGTGCCCGCGGGCTGACCGACGCGCACCCTGACGTCATGGCGCTGAAAAGCCAGATTGCATCGCTGAAGGCCATGGCCGACCGCGAAGGCACGGGCGGCGGTGGCGCCGGCAATTCGCAGAACCCGGCCTATGCCTCGCTCGCCGCGATGCGCGCCGAACGGCAGGCGACCGTCAGTGCGCTGAATGCGCGCAAGGCGCAGCTTAGCGGCGACATCGCGCGGATCACCAGCCAACAGATTCAGAACCCCGGCATCGCCGCCGAATATGACCGGATCAACGGCGAATATACCGCGTTCAAGGCGCAATATGACAAGCTGCTCGGCCAGCGGGAACAGGTGCGGATGCGCGGCGACGTGCAGACCGAAACCGACGCGATCAAGATCGAGCTGCTCGATCCGCCATCGAAGCCGACCAGCCCTGCGGCACCCAACCGGCCGCTGTTCCTGACCCTGGTCCTGCTCGCCGGGATCGGCGGCGGCGTCGGTGTCGCCTTTGGCCTTGGTCAGGTTCGCACCAGCTATGCGACCGCGGGCAAGCTGGAGCGCGCCAGCGGCTTGCCGGTGATCGGATCGATCACTGAAGTGGTGACCCCCGAACGCCATGTCGAACGGCGCAAGCGGCTCGTCTGGCTGGCGAGCGGCGGTGGCGCGCTGGTCGGCCTCTACGCCCTGTTGCTGGTCGCCGAATTCATCCAGCGCGGCATGGTTGCGTGACGGGGGACGATGACATGAACGACCAACGCAAAGTCAAGCGCCCGCCCTCGCTCCTCGAACGCGCGGCCGATATGTTCGGCCTCGATCCCGCCGCCAATGCGCCGACGATCGACGTATCGAACCTGCCCCCCGAACCGCCCAAAAAGGCGCGGCGGGCCAAGGCTGAACCGATAATCGAAGCGCCGCACGCCGAAATCCTGGATCCGGTCGTGGAGGCCGCACCGGTTGTCGAAACCGCGCCGACGCCAAAGCCTTCGCCGCGCAAGGACGTTGCCAAGGCGGCGCCTGCGGTCGTCCCGGCGCGTCAGGGCACCATCGACCGGGCGCGGCTCGCAGCGCGCGGGATGATCGTGCCCGGCACCCCGGTCACCGGCATTTCCGAAGAATATCGGATTGTGAAGCGCGAACTGATCCGCAATTTCGGCGGCGTCGGCAATCGTCCGATCCTGCCGCGCGGGCACCGCGTGCTGATCGCATCGGCCAATCCGGGCGAAGGCAAGACCTTCTCTGCCGTCAACCTGGCGCTCAGCCTGGCGGTCGAGGCCGATCATGACGTGCTGCTGATCGACGCCGATATCGCCAAGCCGAGCGTCCTCGCCGCGCTGGGGCTCGACGATGGTCCGGGCCTGATGGACGCGCTTGCCGATCCGCACCTGCCGCTTGGCGATTGCCTGATCCAGACCGATATTCCGGGGCTGAAGGTCATGCCCGCGGGCACCGGCCATATGCACGACACCGAACTCCTCGCTTCGGCGCGGACCGAGACGCTGCTCGCGCAGCTTGAGCAGGGCGTGCCGGGCCGCATCCTGATCATCGATTCGCCGCCGGTGCTGGCGGCGTCGCCTGCTGCCGTTTTGGCCGGGCATGTCGGGCAGACGATCATGGTCGTGCGCGCCGACGAAACACTGGAATCTGCGCTGCGCGACGCGATCGGCCTGATGGGCGCGTGTCCGCATATCCAGCTGCTCCTCAACGGGGTGAAATATTCGCCGGGCGGCCGCCGCTTCGGCACCTATTACGGACAGGGAGGCGCGTGATGCGCACCACCACAATCTTGCGACCGGCGAGCGCGCTCGCCGCGTTGCTGCTCGCCGGAACCGCGACGGGCGCGCACGCCCAATTTTCGGGCGATCCGGGATCGAGCGGCGGCGATGCGCCGTCAACCAGTGCCCCGGCATCCGAACCGGGCCGTTCGGCAAAGCGCGCCGAAGCGCGCCGCAGCCGGCGCCAAGTCGATGTCAGCCCCTATCTGGAGGTCGGCCAGGTGCTCACCGCCGATCTGAAGAACGGCGGCGACGTCCTGACCTATACCAATGTCGCGGTCGGCATCGATGCCGCGATCGTCACCAACCGCGCCGAACTGGCGGCGACGCTGCGTTATGAACATCGTTTCGGCTGGGGCGGTGACAGCGGCGATTCCGACACGATCAGCGGGCTGGCGCGCGGCCGGATCGAGGTGGCGCGCGGGCTTAATCTGGAGGGCGGCGCGCTCGCCACCCGCACCCGCGCCGACAATCAGGGCGCCGACAGCGGCCTGTTCATCGGCGACGCCAGCAATGTCGCGAACCTATACTCGGTTTACGCCGGGCCGACTTTTGCGCGCCGCATCGGCGGGCTTGATGTCGGCGCCGGCTATCGCTTTGGCTATACCAAGGTCGATGTCGACGATCCGGCGATCCTGGCGCCCGGCAGCCAGCCGCAGGATATTTTCGACAGCTCGACCAACCATGTCGCATGGGCCAGCGTCGGGGCGCGGCCGGGCGACCTGCCGTTCGGTTGGCAGCTGTCGGGCGGTTATGAGCGCGAGGATGCGAGCCAGCTCGACCAAAGGTTCGAGGGCAAATATGCCCGCGCCGATGTGACGATGCCGATCGGGCCGACCGTCGCGCTGCTGGGCGGCGTTGGCTATGAGGATATCGAAATCGGCCAGCGCGATCCGGTGGTTGATGCGAACGGCGTACCCGTCCGCGACGCGAACGGTCGCTTCATCACTGATAAATCGACCCCGCGCCAGCTGTCGTTCGACACCGACGGGCTGATCTGGGACGCCGGGGTGATGTGGCAGCCGAGCCGCCGTACTTCGGCGACGGCGCGCGTCGGCCGCCGTTATGGCGACACCATCTATACCGGCAGCTTTGCCTATCGCGCCGACCATGCGACGACGATCCAGGTCGGCGTTTATGACGGGCTGTCGAGCCTGGGCCGCGGCCTGTCGGACGGGCTGGCGGCGCTGCCGACGCAGTTCGACCCGACGCGCAATCCGATCGGCGGCAATATCAACCCGTGCGTGTTCGGGCAGGAGGGCGGCGGGTGCCTGAGCAACCAACTCGGCAACGCGACCTCGGCGCAATATCGCAGCCGCGGGGTCCAAGCGACGATCTCCTCGCGCTTTGCGGGCTGGAGCTATGGGGTCGGGATCGGTTATGATCAGCGCAAGCTGCTGGCGCCGCTGCTGTCGCCGATCGCCAGCCTGAACGGGATCAAGGACGAAAGCTATTATCTGTTCCTGTCGGCGGGGCGCCAGCTCGACGTCGATTCGGACCTCAGCCTTTCGGGGTATGTCAATTATTTCGACAATGGGGCACCGGGGGCGAGGGATGTCCAGTCGGCGGGGCTGTCGGCGGCCTATGCGCGGCGCTTCTGGCGCGGGCTGACCGGCACCGCGGCGGCCAGCCTCAACGCCTTTGATCAGGACGGCTTCAACAGCCAGCTTATTGGTTCAGCTTTGGTGGGACTGCGTTACAACTTCTGACCAAGCAACGGGAATAACAGCGATGTACGATCAGTTCTATGGTTTCACCGGGCGTCCGTTTCAGCTGACGCCAGACCCGCATTTCTATTTTGAAAGCGGCACCCACCGCAAGGCGATGTCCTATCTGGGCTATGGCCTGGCGCAGGGCGAGGGCTTTATCGTCATCACCGGCGACGTCGGCGCGGGCAAGACGACGCTGGTCGGCCATCTGATGAACACCATCGACCCCAACCGCCTGACCGCGGTCAAGCTGGTGTCGACGCAGGTCGAGGGCGACGATCTGCTGCGCCTGGTCGCCGAACAGTTCGGCATCGAGTGGGAAGAGCAAAGCAAGGCCGAACTGCTGCGTTCGATGGAGCAGTATCTGCGCGAACAGGCGCGCGCCGGAAAACGGACGCTGCTGATCGTCGACGAAGGGCAGAATCTGGCGATCTCGGCGCTCGAAGAGCTGCGCATGCTGTCGAACTTCCAGCTTGGCGGCCATTCGCTGCTGCAGATTTTCCTGCTCGGCCAGCCCGAATTTCGCCAGACCCTGTTCCATTCGCCGACGCTGGAGCAATTGCGCCAGCGGGTAATTGCGACGCATCACCTGGACCCGATGGAGCCCGAGGAGGTCGAGCCTTATATTCTTCACCGCCTTGGCAAGGTCGGCTGGACGGGCAACCCCAGCTTCAGCCCTGACGCGTTCGAGGAAATCTTTGATTATAGCGAGGGCGTGCCACGCAAGCTGAACGTGCTGGTCAGCCGCCTGTTGCTCTATGGCGCGGTCGAACAGATGCACCGGATCACGGCGCAGAATGTCCGCTCGGTGGTCGCCGAGATCGAGGCCGATCGCGGCATCGATGCGTCGACGCTGGCGCCGCTGCCGGTCGAGGAGGTGGTTGCCGCCGCCGCCGCCGCGGTTGCGCCGACGCCGGCACCCTTCGCCGCGCCGACCCCCGCCAACGAAACCGCGCTCGAATGGCCGCAGCGCGCCGCCGCGCCGGTCGCCGATGGCCGCGGTCCGTTTGCCGTCCCCGACGAACCGGCGCCGGTCGTGACGCTGACCCCGCCCGATCCGACCGCCGACGAGCTGTTGGAACTGATGCCCGCCGCGGTGGTGGACACCCCGGCAGCACCTGCGATCGATCCCGAACATCTCGCCGCGCTCGAAGCGCAGATCGCCTCGCTCGAAACGCGGCTGGTCGAACAGGACGCCGCGCTGCGCCGCGTGCTCGACCTGCTGATCGAATGGGTCGAGCGCGATCCCGCGAATGCGCCGAACCCGGCCACGTCGCGGACCTGGGCAGCCTGACAGCGGACGCGAAATCGGCTATCCGGTCGATGAAGGTGAGAAAAGATGCAGAACGGCCTGTCGGTCGATGTCGAGGACTGGTTCCAGGTGGGCGCCTTTGAGCGCACGATCGACCGCGCCGACTGGCCGAACCTCGAATGCCGGGTCGAGGCAAATTGTGATGCGGTGCTGCAGATTTTTGCCGATGCGGGCGCGACCGGCACCTTCTTCACCCTCGGCTGGGTTGCCGAACGCTATCCGGCATTGATCAAGCGCATCGCCGCGGCGGGGCACGAACTGGCCAGCCACGGCTATGACCATCAGCGCGTGTTCAACATGACCGCCGATGAATTCGCCGCGGACCTCAAAAAGACGCAGGCGATCCTGCAGGATCTGGGCGGGGTCGCGGTGCGCGGCTATCGCGCGCCCAGCTTTTCGGTCGATACGCGCACGCCATGGGCGCATGTGGTGCTCGCCGAACAGGGCTATGCCTATTCGTCGAGCGTCGCGCCGGTGGTTCATGACCATTATGGCTGGCCGCAAAGCCCGCGCCATGCGTGGCGGCCGCTGCCTGATAGCGAGCTGGTCGAATGGCCGGTGACGACCGCGCGCTTTGCCGGGCGGACGCTGGCAGCAGGCGGCGGCGGTTTCATGCGGATGCTGCCCTATGGCTTCACGCGCTGGGCGATCGCGCGGATGAATGAAGAGGGGCATCCGGCGATCCTCTATTTCCACCCGTGGGAAATCGACCCTGGCCAGCCGCGCGTTGCCGATGCGCCGATCAAATCGAAAATCCGTCATTACAGCGGCTTGTCAGCCATGGCTGGCAAGCTGAAGAAACTGCTCGCTGATTTTGAATGGACGCGCGCCGACGCGTTGCTCGCGGCGCAGCAGGACCGCGCGCAGCCGTGGCGCGCCGCGGCGTGAATGCGCCGATCCGTCCGGTGAAGGATGGTTTGTCCGGCGCGCCGCTGTCCGACGCGGCGGCGTGGGACGCTTATGTCGCGGCACATCCGCAGACGACGCCCTTTCACAGCCGCGCCTGGTGCGAGGCGATCACCAAAGCGACCGGGCATGTTTGCCATCTGGTGACGGCGCGCGATCCGGGCGGGGCGCTGACCGGGCTGTTGCCGCTCCACCATGTCCGCTCACCGCTGTTCGGGCAGGCGCTGGTCGGCAGCGGGTTTGCGGTCGATGGCGGCATCCTGGCTGATGATCCGGTGGTGGCGGCGACGCTGGCCGAGGGCGCCGCTGCCATGGCGAAATTGCTCGGCGTCCCGTCAGTCGAACTGCGCGGCGGTTCGCAGCCGGATGGCGAAGGCTGGCGCTCCGAGGAAGGCGTTTACGCCGGTTTTGCGCGCGACCTCGCCAGCGACGATGATGCCGAACTGCTCGCGATCCCGCGCAAGCAGCGCGCCGAAGTGCGCAAGGTGCTGGAGAGCGGATTGACCGTGACCACCGGGCGCGATGCGGCGGAGCGGCGCGACCATTATCATGTCTATGCGACCAGCGTCCGCAACCTCGGGACGCCGGTTTTCCCCAAGGCGCTGTTCGATGCGGCGCTCGATGCGTTCGGCGACGATGCCGACATATTGACCGTGCGACAGGACGGCAAAGCGGTCGCAAGCGTACTCAGCCTCACTTGGCGCGGCACCGTGATGCCCTATTGGGGCGGCGGGATCGCCGACGCGCGGCGGCTGCGCGCCAACGAGCTGATGTATTTTGCGCTGATGCGCCATGCGCGGGCGAAGGGTTGCACGCGGTTCGATTTCGGCCGGTCGAAGGTCGGTACGGGACCGTTCTCCTATAAGAAGAATTGGGGCTTCGAGCCGCAGCCGCTCGTCTATGCGCGCTGGCTGGCGCCGGGCGAGGCACCGCGCGATACCAATCCGAATAGCGCCAAATATCGGCTGCAGGTCGATCTGTGGAAGCGGCTGCCGCTGTGGGCGGCGAACCGGATCGGGCCGCTGATCGCGCGCGGATTGGGGTAGAGGCGGTTGTTACCAGTCCCATCGTCATTGCGAGCGAAGCGAAGCAATCCAGAGTGGCGTCGCTCTGGATTGCTTCGCTTCGCTCGCAATGACGGAGAGCGGTGATGCCCGAAATCCTGTTCCTCGTTCACCGCGCGCCGTGGCCCCCCGACCGCGGCGACCGCATCCGCAGCTGGCATATGTTCGAGGCGCTGGCGAAGCTGGCGCCGGTACATGTTGCAGCGCTCGCTGACAATGCGGACGATGCCGCCGCGGCGCGCGCGAAAATGGCGCCGCTTTGCAAGAGCCTGGTGATCGAAGTGCGCAAGGCGTCGCGGCCGCAGGCGTTGGCGCAGGCGGTGCTGACCGGCGACCCGGTATCGAACCGGCTGTTCAGGAGCGCCGCGCTGGCGCGCCATGTCGGCGGCCTGATCCGCCACGGCCATGTCAGCCATATCGTCGCTTTTTCGGGGCAGATGGCGCAATATCTGCCGCCGCGCAGCCATTTTTCCGGGCCGGTGCTGATGGATTTTGTCGATGTCGATTCGGCCAAATTTGCGACCTATGCCGAGCAGGACCAGCGCCAGCCGCTGCATTGGGTGCATCAGCGCGAGGCGCGGGTGCTTGGCGCCTATGAGGCCGCGGTGGCGGCGCGCGTCGACGCCAGCCTGTTCGTCAGTGAGGCCGAGGCGACGCTGTTCCGCGGTCGCAGCGGGCTGGGCGCCGACAAGGCGCGCGCGGTCGAAAATGGCATCGACACCGACCGGTTCGATCCGTCGCTGATCTTCGACCCGGTCGATGCGGGCGCGGGGCCGCTGGCGGTGTTCACAGGCCAGATGGACTATCGCCCCAATATCGACGCGGTGCGCTGGTTCGCCGCCGACATCCTGCCGCTGATCCGTCAGCAGCACCCGGCGGCACGGTTTGCGATCGTCGGGCGGGCGCCGACCGACGAGGTGCGCGCGCTGGACAAGCTGCCCGGGGTGGCAGTGACCGGCGAGGTGCCCGATGTGCGGCCGTGGCTTGCCGCCGCCGATGCTGTGGTTGCGCCGCTGCTGCTGGCGCGCGGAGTGCAGAATAAATTGCTCGAGGCGATGGCGATGGCGCGACCGGTGGTGGCGAGTGCCGCCGCGGCTACGGGCATCGATGCGACCCCCGGCGAGCATCTGCTGGTCGCCGACGGCACCGCGGCGATGGCCGATGCGGTCGGTGCGCTGTTCGACGACCCCACCGCCGCCGCGGCGATGGGGCAGGCGGCGCGCGCGCAGATGATCGCGCGCTATGGCTGGGACGCGCGGCTGGCGCCGCTTGGCGAGCTGCTGGGGTTGTCCGCGTGACGTTATGGCAACGCCATCTGGGGGGGCTCGCGCTGCTGTCAGCGGCGATCGTGGCGACCTTCTGGCGCGATGCTGCCGATATGGCGGGCATCTGGTGGCATAGCTCGACCTTTACGCACTGCCTGTTGATGGTGCCGATGATCGGCTGGCTGGTGTCGCAGCGGGTCGACCTGCTGCGTCCGCTGACCCCAGCCTTCTGGTGGCCTCCGCTGGTCTGGATGGCGGGGGCGGGATTGGTGTGGCTGGTCGGCGAGGCGGCGGGGGTCGGATTGTTCCGCCAGCTCGGGCTGGTGCTGATGCTGCAGGGCGCGGTCGGCGCGGCGCTGGGCGAAAAGCTGGTGCGCGGGCTCTTGTTCCCGCTCGGCTATGCGCTGCTGCTGGTGCCGTTCGGCGAGGAGCTCGTGCCGCTGCTCCAAACCTTTACCGCGCATATCAGCGTCATCTTGCTCCATTTGTCAGGCATTGCCGCCGAGATGGAAGGGGTGTTCATCACCACCCCGGCCGGTTTCTTCGAGGTCGCCGAGGAATGTTCGGGGGTCAATTTCCTGATCGCGATGCTCGCCTATGCGGTGTTCGCGGCGCATCTGTGTTTCCGCAGCTGGACGCGGCGGATCGTCTTTGTCGCCGCGGCGCTGGCGACGACGATCCTCGCCAACGCGCTGCGCGCTTATGGCACGATGGTTGCCGCCGAAATCTGGGGGATCGAGGCGGCGGGCGGGATCGATCATATCTTTTATGGCTGGATCTTCTTCGGGCTGGTGATTGCGATCGTGATGCTGGTGGCGTGGCGTTGGTTCGACCGGCCCGCGAACGATGTTGCGGTCGATGTGAGCGGGCTGGATGGCCCGCCGCGTTTTGTTGGTCCGGCCAAGACGGTGTTGGCTGCGGCGCTGGCGATCCCGTTGATCTTTGCGGGCTGGGCATGGCTGGTCGGCGGGCGCAGCGCGCCGTTGCCCGAGACGATGGCAGTCGAGGCGCCGCGCGGATGGAGCGAAGCGCGCGCCGGCGGCATGGCGTGGACGCCGCGCTTTGATGGCGCCGACCAGCGGCTGCTGCGGTACTTTGTCGATGCCACGGGGCGCCGGGTGACCGTCGCGATCGGCGGCTATGAACGTCAGGCCGAAGGGCGCGAAGTTGTCGCGTTCGGGCAGGGGGCGGTCGATCCCGACAGCCAATGGGCGTGGAGCGCGGCGCTGCCCGCGGTCGCGGGCGCACGGACCGAACGATTGCTGCACCCGGGTCCCGTACTGCGCGATGCGGCAACCTGGTATGTTGTGGGTGGTACGGTGACTGGCGATCCGCGGCGGGCGAAGCTTGCGGGGCTGAAGGCGCGGCTGCTCGGCGGCGATCCGCGCGCGCTGTCGCTGATCGTGTCGAGCGAGGCGCGGCAGGGCGGGCGCGATGCGGTGGAGGATTTCGTTTCCGCGTCGGGCGGAGCCAAGGCGATGGCTGACCGCGCGCTAAAAACCCGCTAGGGATCAGCGACATGTGTGGGATCGCGGGCATCTATCATCTGGAAACGGCCAAGCCGGTCGATCCGGCGCGGCTGCGCGCGATGCTGTCGCCGATGCAGCACCGCGGCCCCGACGGATCGGGCGAGTGGACCGCGCCCGGCGTCGGCCTGGGTCACCTGCGCCTGTCGATCATCGACATTGAGGGCAGCCCGCAACCGATGGCGAGCGACGATGAGGCGGTGACGCTTACCTACAACGGCGAAATCTATAATTTCCGCGAGTTGCGGAGCGAGCTGGAGGATCGCGGGCATCGGTTCCGCACCAGTGGCGATACCGAGGTGATCATCGCGGCGTGGCGCCAATGGGGGCCGGATTGCCTGTCGCGGCTGAACGGCATGTTCGCCTTTGCGATCCACGATCATCAGCGCCGCTGCCTGTTTCTGGCGCGCGACCGGCTGGGGGTGAAGCCAGTGCATTATGCGCGCCTGTCCGACGGGTCGGTGGCGTTCGCATCGGAGCTGAAAGGGCTGCTGCGCAATCCGCTCTTGCGGCAGGAAGCGAACCTCACCGCGATCGAGGATTTCTTCGCCTTTGGTTATGTCCCCGACGACAATTGCATCGTCGCGGGGGTCGAAAAGCTGGCCGCGGGGCACTTCCTGTTGCTCGAACGCGGCAAGCCGGTACCGGCGCCGACGCGCTGGTGGGCGCCCGATTTTTCCAAACGCGTCCGGGCTTCGGAAGGCGAGGCGGCCGAACATCTGGTTCATCTGATGCGCGCCGCGGTGACCGACCGCATGGTTGCCGACGTGCCGCTCGGCGCCTTCCTGTCGGGCGGGGTCGACAGTAGCGCGGTGGTCGCGCTGATGGCGGAGGCGAGCGCCAAGGCGGTCAAGACCTGCACGATCGGCTTCGATCAGGCGACGCTCGACGAGACCGCTTATGCCCAGCAAATCGCCGAGCGTTTCGCGACCGATCACCGCACCCGCACCGTGTCGTCGGGCGACTTCGGGTTGGTCGATACGATCGCCGACCATTTCGACGAGCCCTTTGCCGACGCCAGTGCGCTGCCGACGTATCGCGTCTGCGAACTGGCGCGCGAAGAGGTGACGGTGGCGCTGTCGGGCGATGGCGCTGACGAGGCATTCGCGGGATACCGGCGGCTGGTGTTCCAGCATCAGGAGGAACGGCTGCGCGGGCTGATCCCCGGTTTCATGCGCCGCGGGGTGCTGGGGCCGCTCGCGAAGATATGGCCGCAGATGGACTGGGCGCCGCGCCCGCTGCGCGCGCGCGCGACGCTGGCCAGCCTGTCGAAGAGCGGGGCGGAGGGCTATGCCGAGGCGGTCGGGGTGACGGGCGTCGGGCAACGCGCGCGGCTGTTCAACGACGCGGCGCACCATGCGCTGGGCGATCATGTCGCCGAGGCGCGCTATTGGAAAGCGATGGCCGACGCCCCGGCGCGCGAGCCGCTCGACCGCGCCCAATATGCCGATCTGATGATCTGGCTGCCCGGCGACATCCTGACCAAGACCGACCGGATGAGCATGGCGGTGAGCCTGGAGGCGCGCGAGCCTTTGCTCGACTATCGCCTGATCGAATTTGCCGCGAGCCTGCCCGCGGCGATGCGCGTCAAGCGCGGGACGGGCAAGGCGATCCTGAAGCAGGCGATGGAACGCTATCTGCCGCACGACATCCTGTATCGGCAGAAGATGGGATTTGTGACGCCGGTGTCGCAATGGTTCCGCGGGGCTTTGGTAGAGCAGGCGAAGGGGCTGGCGACGTCGTCGACGCTGGCACGATCGGGCTGGTTCGACATGGCGGAAATCGAACGCATCGTCGCCGCGCACCAATCGGGGCGGCGCGACCATGGGCGGTTGATCTGGCAGTTTTTCATGCTGGAGAAGTCGCTGGCGAAGCTTTTCGGGATTTGACGCTTTGTCTCCCCTCCCGCAAGCGGGAGGGGGACCATGCAAATCGCCACCCCATTTTAACGCTTCCCTGCTAACCTCCACCCGATGACGGTGCACCCCGCCTTTCCTGCCAACGCCGCCCCCGCCGATCCGCTGACGGTTCGTGTCGTCGATCCGCTGGCGCTGTCGGACGAACTGGCGGCGGCGTGGGACCGGCTGGCGGCGGAGGCGAGCGAGCCCAATCCGTTCGCCGAACGCTGGTGTCTGCAATCGGCGCTGCATCTGCTCGACCCCGAGCGCAATGCGCGGCTGGTGATGGTGCGCGATGGCAGCGACGGGCCGGTGATCGGGATCATGCCGATCGCTGCCGCGGCGCGTTATGGGCGCCTGCCGCTGCGCCATGTCAGCGGTTGGGCGCATCCGAATCATTTTCACGGCGCCCCGCTGGTCCGCGCGGGGTTTGAAAGCCTGTTCTGGTCGATCCTGCTCGGCTGGTGCGACGCGGCGCCGTGGGCGCGCACGTTGCTGCATGTGCCGCGCCTGACCGCGGACGGCCCGCTGCACCGCGCGCTGGTCGATGTCGCGCGGGTGCGCGGCGGTGAGGTGGAGGTCGTCCACCGCGAGGAGCGCGCGCTGCTCGACAGTCAGTTGTCTCCCGAAGATTATTGGGACGCCGCGGTGCGCGCCAAAAAGCGCAAGGAATTGCGGCGGCAGGCGAACCGCCTGGCCGAACAGGGCGCGGTGGGCTTTCGCCGCTGGCAGGCGGGCGAAGCGATCGATCCGTGGATCGACGCCTTCCTCGACCTGGAAGCGCGCGGCTGGAAGGGCCGCGCCGGATCGGCGCTCGCCAGCCACAGCGACACCCAGGCGTGGTTCCGCGCGATCGTGGCGGGCGCCGCCGACGCGGGCCGGCTCGATATGCGCGCGCTCGACCTGGGCGACCGGCCGCTGGCGATGCTGATCAACTTCCTGGCGCCGCCGGGGGGCTTTTCGTTCAAGACCGCGTTCGACGAGGATTATGCCCGCTTTTCGCCCGGGGTGCTGCTGCAACAGGCGAACCTCGACCTGCTCCGCGATCCCGTGATCGCGTGGGTCGACAGCTGCGCCGCGCCCGACCATCCGATGATCGATAGCGTCTGGCGCGAGCGCCGCGCGCTGGTCTGGGTCAACGTCGCTTTGTCGGCCCCCGCCGACCGGCTGCGGTTCGCGATGCTGACCCGCGCCGAGCGTTTCTGGCGCCGCCGCAAGTGTGCCCCCGCGACCGAAAATGCGATAGAAAGCTCGACATGACCGCGCCCCAGCCGATCGCCGCGCCCGTCTTTCCGCCCGCCACGCTGGCGGCGATGGCGGCGCTGTATCCGCAGCAGGCGGGGCTGCTCCATCATCATCTGCCCGACCATCCGTTGCTGTCGCTCGAAGCGCTGGCAGAGCTTGGCGAAGGCCTGCCGGCGAGCGAGGTCGAATATAATCCGGGCGATGTTCCGATCGGTATCCGCCCCGAAGATATTCCCTCGAACGGCCTGTCGATCGGCGAAACGATCCGCACCATCGACAGCAATGGCAGCTGGGCGGTGCTCAAGAATATCGAGAATGTTCCGGCCTATCGCGCGCTGCTGCTGGACCTGCTCGGCGAACTCGAACCGGTGGTGAATCCGCGGACCGGCGCGATGCTGACGCCGCAGGGGTTCATCTTCATTTCGTCGCCGGGGTCGATCACGCCGTTTCACTTCGATCCCGAGCATAATATCCTGCTGCAATTGCGCGGCACCAAGGTGATGAATGTGTGGCCGTCGGGCGACGAACGTTTTGCCCACCGCCGCGAACATGAGCGTTACCACACCGGCGGCCACCGCAACCTGCCATGGGAAGAGGATTATCAGGGCGGTGCGCAGCAGGTGCCGCTTGGCCCTGGCGACGCAGTGCTGATGCCGGTGATGGCGCCGCATTTCGTCGCCAATGGCGATGCGCCGTCGATCTCGCTGTCGATCACGTGGCGCAGCGAATGGAGTTACCGGGAGTCGGAAGCGCATGCGGCCAACGCGGCGCTGCGCCGCATCGGGCTGAACCCCGCAATGCCGCCGCGCTGGCCGAGCTATGCCTGGGCGAAGACGGTGGCATGGCGGATCGCGCGGCGGCTCAGACTTGTGTCCTGACCGGTCGATGTCGTCACCCCGGACATGATCCAGGGGCCACCCGTCCGCGATAGAAAAGATGGATGCCTGATCAAGCCCGGCGTGACGAAATTCACGGGTATGACAGATTGCTTTCAATTGCCGCAAATTGGCGTTATGGGCGCGCATCCTTGAATATCGAGCCCATAGAGGACTGATGGCGAAAGAAGAACTTCTGGAAATGCGCGGCCAAGTGGTCGAACTGCTGCCCAACGCGATGTTTCGCGTCAAACTGGAAAATGACCACGAGATTCTGGGCCATACGGCCGGGAAGATGCGCAAGAACCGCATCCGCGTGCTCGTTGGCGACGAAGTGCTCGTCGAACTCACCCCTTATGACCTGACCAAGGGTCGGATCACCTATCGCTTCAAGTGAGCAGCGCGGCGAACATTCCCGCGCCAAATCCGGCTCTCGTACTGGCTTCGACTTCGCCGCGCCGGCATGAATTGCTGGCGCGGATCGGCGTCGCGCCGACGCGTATTGCGTCCCCCGACATCGACGAGACGCCGCGGAAGGCCGAATTGCCGCGCGACTATGTCGCACGGCTCGCCCGGGCCAAGGCGCTGGCGGTTGATCGCGCGCCGCATGAAGTGGTGCTGGCCGGCGACACGACCGTGGCGATCGGGCGCCGCATCCTGGAAAAGCCCGTCGACGAAGCCGATCTGCGCCGCATGTTGGCGCTGTTGTCGGGGCGGCGGCACCATGTCTATTCGGGGCTGTGCGTCGTCGGCATCGACGGCAAGCCGCGGGTGCGCGTTGCTGATACCGTCGTTGCGTTCAAGGTGCTGAGCGCCGCCGAGGTCGACTGGTATGTCGAATCGGGCGAAGGCATGGGCAAGGCCGGCGGTTATGCGATCCAGGGGCGCGCCGAATCTTTTGTCCGCTTCCTGTCGGGCAGCCATTCCAATGTCGTCGGCCTGCCGCTGTTTGAAACGCGAACGCTGCTGACCAGTGCGGGCATCGCGCTTGGCTGAGTGGCTGTACGAAGCCGGGATCGGCGAGGCGCGCGCGGCGCTGGTCGATGGCGAGGAAATCCTTGAGGCGCGGATCGAACGCGACGGCGCCGGGCCGCGTGTCGGTGCAATCGTTGCAGCGCGGCTGCTCGAGACCGGTAAACCGCCGATGGTGGCACTCGACTGGCCCGGCGCGCCGCTGGCCTCGCTGACCGGATTGCCGCCTGCGACGTCGATCGGTGCGGCGCTGACGGTCGAGGTCACCCGCATGAGCCTGCGCGAGCGCGGCCGCGACAAGCCGGCGCGGGCACGGCTGGCCGAGGCGGGCGCAGCGGTCGGTGACGGTCCTGATCTGCGCACCCGCATTGCCGCGGGCGGCCTGCCGGTAACCGACCTGCGCCCGACCGACCCCGACCGGCTGGAGCAGGCGGGTTGGTCCGAACTGATCGACCATGTCCGCACCGGCCATTGGCCGTTCGCGGGCGGCGCGCTGTGGGTCGATGCGACCCCGGCGATGGTGCTGATCGACGTTGATGGCGACGGCGACGCGCTGACGCTGGCCAAGGCGGGCGCGCGCGCGGCGGCGGGGGTGATCCGCTGCTGCGACATCGGCGGGTCGATCGGCATCGATTTTCCTTCGCTGCCCGATCGCGCCGGGCGCCACGCGATCGACGCCGCGGTCGATGCGGCGCTGCCGCAACCCTATGAACGCACCGCGGTCAACGGGTTCGGGCTGATGCAGATTATCCGCCGCCGCGATCGCCCGTCGCTGATCGAACAGGTCGTGCTCGACCCCGTCCCGACCGACGCGGCGCTGTTGCTGCGCCAGGCCGAGCGGTCGGTGGGGACAGGGGTTTTGACCCTGACCGCACGCCCCGCGGTGATCGACCATATTACGGCGGATCCGACGTGGATCGCCGCCCTGCAAAATCACACCGGCCGTCCGGTTCAGCTGACCCCCGACGCCGCCAGCAAAGGAATTGGGCATGCCCAGTAGATCGCCGCGCTGTCCCCTCTGCGGCAAGCCGCGCGAGGCGGAATTCAAACCCTTTTGCAGCCGCGGCTGCCGCGACCGCGACCTGCTGAAGTGGTTCGGCGAAGGCTATCGCGTGCCCGCCGCACAGGCGCCCGACGGCACCGCCGACGATGACTGTTTCGACGACGGCTGAGCCCGGAAAACAGGCACCACAAAGCCACTGGACAGGATGGAAAGCCGTGCCTATAGCCGCCGCTCGCCAGCGCGGCCATCGGGTCGCAGCGGCCCAGCCCGGGTAGCTCAGTTGGTAGAGCATGCGACTGAAAATCGCAGTGTCGGCGGTTCGAACCCGTCCCCGGGCACCATTTTCCTGATAGGCATCGGCAGGATTGGTCGCGCCCGTGGTGCGGCGTGGCGGGGAGGAAAGCCGTGGGTCGCATCATCCTGTTCAACAAACCTTATGGCGTCCTGTCGCAGTTCACCGATCGCAGCCAGCCCGAGGCGCGCGCAACGCTGTCGGACTATATCAATGTGCCGCAGGTTTATCCCGCCGGGCGGCTCGACCGTGACAGCGAAGGCTTGCTGATCCTGACCGACGACGGCGCGTTGCAAGCGCGCATCGCGTCGCCGCGGCACAAGACGTCCAAGACCTATCTGGTACAGGTCGAGGGCGAACCCGACGCTGCGAGTCTCGACCGGTTGCGGACCGGGGTCGACCTGAACGATGGCCCGACCCGGCCCGCACAGGCCCGCTGCATTGCGCCGCCGCCGCTGTGGCCGCGCGATCCGCCGGTGCGATACCGCAAGAGCGTCGCCGACAGCTGGCTGGAGATCATCATCACCGAAGGGCGCAATCGCCAGGTGCGCCGGATGACCGCCGCGGTCGGCTATCCGACGCTACGGCTTGTGCGGTTGCGGATCGGCGCCTGGGAGCTCGGCGACCTTGCGCCCGGTGCCTGGCGCGCGGTGGAGTAGGGCCCGCGCGCCGCGGTTAGAGTCGCCGTGCTCGCATTTTGCTGCAGTGCAAACTGTTGCTTTTCGGTCACAAATCGCGAGAAAATCGGACCGGTACACTGCCGCCGCGTTGACGCGGCGGTCGGTGATATTACAGCGGGCCGTTCCGGTGGGGCATCTCCCGCTTTGGCGAAAGGCCGCGCTTTCACCGGTTTGGAGAGAGATACATCATGACTTTGCGCAACCTTTTGCTGGGCGCCACGATGCTGTGCGCCAGCGCCGCCCCCGTCGTCGCTTTTGCCCAGGACGCTGCCCCCGCCGACGATAGCGCGGTTGCCGTCGACGATACCGATTATGGCAATGACATCATCGTGACCGCGTCGAAGCGGTCGCAAACGTTGCAGGATACCCCGGTTGCGGTGTCGGTGACGTCGGCGGCGCAGCTGGAGGAATCGCAGATCCGCGACCTCATTGACCTGCAGACCGCGGTGCCCAGCCTGCGCGTGTCGCAGCTGCAGTCGAGCGCCAACACCAACTTCATCATCCGCGGTTTCGGCAATGGCGCCAATAACGCGGGGATCGAACCGTCGGTCGGCGTGTTCATCGACGGCGTTTATCGTTCGCGTTCGGCCGCCCAGATCGGCGACCTTCCCAATGTCGAACGTATCGAAGTGCTGCGCGGCCCGCAGTCGACTTTGTTCGGCAAGAACGCATCGGCGGGCGTCATCAGCATCGTCACGCAAAAGCCGCAGTATGAATTCGGCGGTTCGGTCGAGGCGACCTATGGCAATTTCAACGCGGTCACCATCAAGGGTGACGTGACCGGCCCGATCAGCGAAACCGTCGCCTTCTCGATCGGTGGCAGCTACAACCGCCGCGACGGTTATGCGCAGGATCTGAAGCTCGACACCGACGTCAATGATCGCAATCGTTACGGGGTCCGCGGCCAGTTGCTGTTCGAACCGACCGACGCGCTGTCGATCCGGCTGATCGGCGACTATGACAAGATCGACGAAAATTGCTGCATTGCCGGCAACGTCATCGCGGGCCCGACCGTTGCGATCACCAACGCGCTCGCTGGCGGCCCCAGCGTCGATGCCAACAACCCCTTCTCGTTCGACGTTTACAACAATTTCCTGTCGTCGAACGAGATCGAAAATTACGGCGGTTCGGCGCAGATCGATTATGATCTGGGCACGATGGCGCTGACGTCGATCACCGCGTACCGCGAGGTCAAGGCGCTGACCAACCAGGATTCGGACTTCACCGGCGCCGACCTGATCGGCGAGAACAGCCAGGATCTGGGGATCGACACCTTCACCCAGGAACTGCGCCTGACGTCGGACTTTGACGGCCCGATCAACTTCCTGCTCGGCGGTTATTATTTCAACGAAAAGATCGCCCAGAAAAACGACATCCGTTTCGGTACCCAGTTCCGCCCCTATGGCGACCAGCTGATCCGGGCGGCGAGCGGCAACGCCCTCAACGTCGCGATGCTCGAAGCGACGTTCGGCGCGCTCGAAGGCGCACCCACCCGTTACACCAACACCTTCTTCCGCGCCGGCGATGGTCTCGACGAAGCCTATCGCCTGAAGGACGAAGCCTTCTCGATCTTTGGCACGCTCGATTTCGAGGTCAGCGACCGGCTGACGCTGACGCTCGGCGGTAACTATACCAAGGATCGCAAGGACTTCTCGACCAATGTGATCAGCACTGATGTGTTCTCGGGCATTAATCTCGATGCGCCGCAATATGCACCGTTCCGCAACCAGTTGCTGCTGGGCGGCGCGTTGCAGCAGGCGGGGGTCAATCCGAACAATCCGGCCGCTGTCGCCGCTTTCGCAACCAACCCCGCGACCGCGCCGATCTTCCAGCAGTTCCTGGCCTTTGCCGCCGCCAACCAGAACAACCCGGCGGCGAACCCGCTCAATGGTCTGAAGGCGTTCCAGTTTCTGCCGCCGTTCCTGAACGTTCCGAATTCGGTCGAGGACGGCAAGACCAACGACGGTGATTTTTCATACAGCGTCCGCGCCGCCTATGAGCTGACCGACACGGTCAACGTCTATGCGACCTATGCGACGGGCTTTAAGGCGAGCTCGGTTAATCTGTCGCGCGACAGCCGCCCGCTGGCGTCGGACCTGCCCGCGATCACCGCTGCAGGCCTCCGCACCCCCAACCTCGCCGCGGGCTCGCGCTTTGCGGCGCCCGAAGAATCGACGGTCTACGAGTTCGGTTTGAAGGGCCAGTGGGACGTCGCGGCGGTGAACGTCGCGGTGTTCAAACAGTCGATCAAGGGGTTCCAGTCGAACGTCTTTACCGGCACCGGCTTTGCGCTGGCCAACGCCGGCAAGCAGTCGACCTTCGGGATCGAGTTCGACGGTTCGGTGCGGCCGATCGACGGGCTTAACCTGACGCTGGCGGCGACCTATCTCGATGCCAAATATGACAGCTTCGTCAATTCGGCCTTCGGCGACATCTCGGGCACCACCCCCGCGGGCATCCCCGAATTGTCGCTGTCGATGGGCGGCACCTATACGCATGAATTCGCGGGCGGGACCAAGGCGATCGCGCATCTCGACTACAGCTATGAAAGCCCGGTCCAGATCGTCGAAGGTCTGAGCGGCTTTGCCCCCGGCGTCGTCGAGGGTCTGCAGCGCGAGGTCAACAGCCTTAACGCATCGTTCACGATCCGGCTGACCAACGGCCTGGACGTCGGCGTGTGGGGTCGCAATCTGACCGATGCGCAGTACCTCACGACGATCTTCCCGGCGGTGGCGCAGGCGGGCAGCGTGTCGGGCTATCCCAGCCAGCCGCGCACCTATGGCGGCACCGTTCGCTTCAAATTCTGATCGCGGTAGGCCGGGGTGGCAAACGCCCCGGCCACCCGACCAGCGGACAAAAGAAACCCCGGCCTCTCGATGGAGAGGCCGGGGTTTTTTGTTGGCGTTGCCAAGCTGGCGTTTAGAACTTCACGCCTGCCGCGATGCCGTAGCGGCGCGGTTCGAGCGTGAAGATGTTGGTGTAATTACCCGACGACTGGTCGGTAACGTACAGGCCGGTGACGCTGTTGGCATCGAAGATGTTCTGAACGAAAGCGCGCACATACCATTTGTCGTCGGTGCCGTTCAGCTGCATCTGGGCGTTCACCTGGGCATAGCCTTTGATCTTGTTGACGTTGCCGTTGAAGATGCTGCCCGAGCTGTCACCGGTATAGGCAAGGTCAAAGCGCGGGACGAGCGTCATGCCGCCATCGCCGAGGCGCGCGGTATATTGGACGCCGGTGCTGAACTTGTAGTTCGGCGCCTGCGGCAACTGGTTGCCCTTGATGTTCACCGGGATACCTGCCGAGAACACCTCGACCCCGCCGAATGCCGGACCGACGCTCGCGGCCGCGGCCTGGAGGATGCCGCAGATGCTGAACGCCCCGGTCGAGGCGATCCCGCCATCGGCAGGGAAGGCCGTCGTGGGTTGCAAGCCAGCACCGCCGCGCACGCCATTGGCAGCAAAGGCGCCGCCGTTGATGAGCGCGTTGATCTGGTTCACATAGCCGTTGACCCCGGCCACGCTGCCCGACGTCGAGGCCACCGCGCAGTTGGCCGCATTGGTGATGTCCTTGATGATGACCGCATCGGCGCGGCCGCCACCAAAGTCGCGCGGATTGCTGAAGAAGCTGTCGCCCGTCACCTTGGTCTTCAGGTAACTGAAGCCCAGGTTGATGACCCAGTCGGGATCGGGGCGCACCAGCGCCTCGGCCTCGAAGCCATAGATATTGGCGTTCACATTGTCGTTGACCGAGGTGCGCGCGACGATGCGGCTAAGCTGAAGATCCTTATATTTATAGTAGAAGGCGGTGAGGTTCAGCTGAAGCTCGCCGTTGCCGAAGGTGTTCTTCGACCCGATTTCGAACGCATCGACCTGTTCGGGTTTGAAGGATTCGGGGACGGCAAAAATCGGTTGCAGCGGCGGGTTGATGCCGCCCGATTTATACCCGCGCGAATAGGATGCGTAGAGCAGATTGTCGTCGGTGACCTTGAAATCAATCACCGCGCGACCCGTCAGCTTGTTGAACGACACGCTGCGCGCCTGGAACAACTGGTTGCCAGGCGTTCCCGGGTCGGCGTCGAACGACCCGACGAAGGGCGAGTTGAACGCGCTGCCGGTCTGGCCGTGCGGAACCAGGAAGCTGGCGAGCGTCGAGCGCGCCAGCACGCTTTTCTTGTCGTTGTTGTACCGCAGGCCCGCGGTGATCTTTACCCGGTCGCTCAGTTCCAGATAGGCTTCGCCGAACAGGCCATAGGATTTGATGTCGAGCTGGTCGGTGTTGTTGCGGAAGAACGGCGTCCCCAGGAACGACGGCGGCAGGTTGTTCGCCGGATTGGCGTCGACCGTCGTCGCGAACGAGGTGAAGGCGCCGAGGACGCCGGTCAGATAGTCGATCGGAAATGCGTTCACATAATAGCTGTTCTCGGTCAGTTCGTAATCGGCATAGATGCCGCCGAGCAGGAAGTTGAACGGCCCGTCGAAGTCGCTGGAGATGATCGCTTCCGCCGACCAGCTGCTGTTATACTGGTTCGACCGGTCGAATTGCAGCGACGTCGCGTTACAGATGCGGTTGCCGCCATAGGTGCCAAGGCCGGTGTCGTCGGCTTGCGACGTGCACAGCGGCCCGTTCGGACCCTGCGGGATGAGCGCCGCGGCGACCGGCGCGAAATAGGCGGCCGATCCGGGGACAAAGGCGGGCGCCGGCGCGGGCAGTCCGGTCGGGACGCCGTTGGCGGCAAAGAAGGCCAGCGTGTTCAGCGCCGGGGCGTAGAGCGCGCGGTTCGGAACGTTGCTGTTGTAATCCTGCTGCGATTCCAGCTTCACCTTTTGATACTGGCCCGACAGCGACACCGAAATCGGCCCGAAATTATGCTCGATCTCGCCGCGCAGCGTCAGCTCGCTGGTGAAATATTCGGGGGTGAAGGCGGTGTTGACGACGCGCGGATCGCTGGGGATCGTCGACCCGGCATAAACGTCGGGGCCATAGAGGCTGCCGAGTGCGAAAGCGGTCGGAATGCCCTGGGTGGCCAGAAACTCGCGCGACGTCAGCGCTGCGGTAAAGGTCGCATTGCCGTTGAACGGCGAATTGTCGCGGCGGTTGTTCAAACAGCCAAGGATACCGGTCGGATCCCGCTGGCACAGCTGTTTCTGGATACGGGTGCGATTGTCGCGCTCGTGGAAATAAGAGGCGAGCAGATCGACCGTGGTATCGTCGCTGGGTTCCCAGCGCAGCGAGCCGCGGACCGAATACAGATCGCGGTCGTCGATGCGCGTGTTCAGGAACAGGTTCTTGGTATAGCCGTCGCGGTTGAGGTAGATGCCCGCAACGCGCAGGCCCAGGGTGTCGCCGATGGGAATATTCACCATCGCCTTGCCCTTTATCGAATTATAATTGCCATATTCGGCCTCGGCCGCGGCCTCGAAAACGCCCAGCTTCGGTTTGGCGGTGATGACGTTGACCACGCCCGACGTCGCGTTGCGGCCGAACAAGGTGCCCTGCGGACCGCGCAGCACTTCGACGCGCTCAAGGTCGAAGAACTCGGTTTCAAACAGGCGGGTCGAAAACAGCGGGCTGCCGTTCAGGTGGATCGCGGTCGCGCTGTCGCAGGTCGTGCCGACGCACAGATCGCCGATGCCGCGAATGGTAAAGCTGGCGCTGGTGAAGTTGGTTTTGGTGAAGGTGACGTTGGGCAGCGTCAGCTGTAGATCCGACGGGGTCTTGATCTGCTGCGCCTCCAGCGCTTCGGACGAAAAGGCGCTGACCGCAATCGGCACGTCCTGCAGACGTTCCGACTGGCGCTGCGCCGTGACGACGATTTCGCCGCCGAAAGCATCGCGTTCCGTTTCATCCGCCGCGTCCTGCGCCCATGCCGGTGTCGCCACCGCCATCGCAAGGATCGAGGTTCCGATCAGTGCCTTGAACTTCATCTATAGCCTCCCTTTTTCGATTCCGCAGGTGCGGGACCGCCCAAACTTAAATTGTGGTAAGGGGAGGGGATAAGACCAGACATGACAAAGGGCACCGCACCGAAACGGCCGGATGCCCGGGTGTATCCCACTTGCCAGCTGTGCTGGTCATCGTCCTCTCCCACCGGCGTCGGGGAAAACGCCGGCCTCTCCGGATCACGACCCGCTTGAGCGGGTTCTGTAATGCAACTCAAAGGTGCGCTTACTTGACGCAAGCGTCAAGTCACTTGTTCGATCCGGAAAGCGACGCGAAACAGCACAACTTAAAAAAAGCAAAAAGCCAAGTTTCCGCAACGTAAACTTGCGCGCCGGGCAGATTTGTTGTTGCCCAGCCCTTGCCTATCGGGGCATGGGCACCGAAATGTGCGGCAAGAAAGCAACAGTGAAAGCGGGGCGATGAGCGACATCAGCAGTGAAGTGGGCCCGGACGGCAAGGTGATCGTTCCCGACCATGTCGCGGACGCGGTGCGGACGCTGATCGAATGGGCCGGCGACGACCCGGCTCGCGAAGGGTTGCTCGATACGCCGAAGCGCGTCGCGCGGGCGTGGAAGGAATATTGCAGCGGCTATGCCGACGATCCGTCGATCCATTTGTCGCGCACCTTCCAGGAAGTCGGCGGCTATGACGAACTGGTGCTGCTCAAAGACATTCCGTTCCAGTCGCACTGCGAACATCATATGGCGCCGATCACCGGCAAGGCGTCGATCGCCTATATGCCGCGCGACCGCGTCGTCGGCATTTCCAAGCTGGCGCGCGTGCTCAACGGCTATGCGCGGCGGCTGCAGGTCCAGGAACGGCTGACCGCCGACGTCGCGAAGTGCATCTGGGACAATTTGCAGCCGCATGGCGTCGCGGTGGTCATCGACGCGCAGCATGGTTGCATGACCGGGCGCGGGGTGCGCACGCCGGGGGTCGGCATGGTGACCAGCCGCCTGCTCGGCTGTTTCCTCGACGATCAGCGCAGCCGCAAGGAAGTGCTGAGCCTGATGGGCTATTGACGATGGGCTGGCGGGCGCGGCGGAATCATTCGTTCCGCGCCCGGCTGCGTGCCTTTCAGGAAATGCGCGGCGAGACGCCCGATGCGGGATTTATCGCCGATCTGGAGTTTCTGGAAAATCGCGATCTCGATCTGTCGGTGCGGATCGGCGGCTTGCTGGCGTTCAATGCGCTGGCGATCACGATCGGGACGCACCCGATTTCGGCCAGCCCCGACGCCCCGCTCAGCCTCGACGCCGCGACGCAGCCATGGCTGACGATCGCCAGCATTGTCGGCATCCTGCCGCTGATCCTTTCCAGTTTCCTGTGTTTGCGCGCGCTGCTGCTGGGCGAAGAGTTCGACAGCGACGGCCTCGACAAGGCCGACGGGCTGCGCCAGCGGTTGTTCGCCGCCTTTACCCATTCGATCGACGCGCAGGCGCGGCTGCTGTCGCTCGCGGTGCGGGCGACGATTGCCGGCGGGGCGCTGACGCTGGCGGTGTGGGTGTGGAACCTCGCCGAAAAAATGCTTCAGGTCAGCGCCGCCACATCCTGAGCAACTGATATTGCACCGCCTGAAGCCGGGTGAAATTCGCCGGGTCCATCTGGCCGCCCTCGATCGCCGCGATTTCGTTGAGGTCGTACATCAGGCCGCGATGCGCAACGTCGGGGATCAGGCTTTGAATGAAGGTGATCGCGACCAGCCGTTCGCCGCGCGTCACCGGCTCGACCTCGTGCAGGGTGTGCGAGGGGTAGACAACCGCGACCCCGGGGGCTTCCTTGAAGCGCAGGTCGGCGTTGCCCAACTGCACATGCAGCGCGCCGCCGTCATAGTCGGCGGGATCATTCAGGAAGATGGTGCAACTGACGTCGGTGCGCAACTGGCCGTCGGGCAGCGGGATATAGGCGGCGTCGGGGTGCAGCCCATAATGCATGCCGGGTGAATAGCGCGTCAGCAGCGGCGGGGCGATCCGGGCCGGAAAGGAAAACGCCATGAAATCGGGGTTCTGGACCATCGCGTCGAGCAGGAGCTTTGACGAGCGTTCATAGGCGCCGGCGTCGTGCAATTGCAGGTTGTTCTTCACCGTCGAATGCGGATTGCTGATCCGCCCATCGACGAAGTGGCCGCTCGCGGCGATGTCGCGCAGCGTGCGCACCGCGGCGTCGTCGAGGAGCTGGACGATCTTGAACATGGTCTTCCTATCGGCGGTGGACGGGCAGGTCGGCGAGATGTGTATAGCGCTTTGCCAGCGCTTCAACCCATGCGATCGCCTCGGTGATCGCGGGGGCGTGGTCGGCGGCGGCCTGGGCTTGCAACTGGCGGCGCAGATCGGGGCTGTAGCCATGTTCGGGCGCCTTGGAATATTGGCGCATGATCGGCCCCGCGAGCGCCGCGTCGATCCGCGCTGCATCGGCGACCAGCCCAAAATGCGAGGAGATGGCGGCGAGCGATAGCGCGGGGGCGGCCAGCATCGCTTCAAAGTCGACCCACAGGTGGCGCGGATCGGTCGGCGGCACGGCGCGCTGCGCGGTGGCCATTTCGCACAGCCAGCTCATCGCGATGCGCGTGACCGGGGGCAGTTGCCACAGCGCGACCGGGAAATCGGGAAGCTGCGCCGCCAGCCGCGCCATGCGGGCGGGTGCCTGTGCCAGCGTTTCCGCCAGCGACGCCTCGCCCGCCAGGATCGTCTCGATATAGCGGGCGAGGGGGACGTGGAGGAACAGCGCGCGGCCATCGGCGCCGGTCAGATCGTCGGCGATCGCGGTGATGACGCTCGACGCTTTGACCATCGCGCGCTGGCCCGGCGCGAAGCCGCGGCCCAGCCAGCCGACGGTCTGCGCCAGCCGCTGGCGGTACCGGTCGGGTGACCAGACCGACTCCGGCCGATCGACCCGCTCGGCGACCTGCGCCAGCGTGCGCAGCAGCATCGGCTCGCGCAGCGGCAGAATGTCGTCGGTGTCGGCGAGCAGGCGCGACACCAGCGTCGATCCGACATGGCCGATATGAAAGATGAAATGCGGCGCTGCGGCGGCCGGACCAAGATCGGGCACGACGTCCCACGCCAGCCATTCGCGGCCGATGCGGTCGGTCAGCAGCCGCTGATCGAGGAAACTGGCGGCGCGATAGTCGGCCTCGGTCAGCAGCGCAACGAGCAGCCGGTCGTTCGCGAGGTCCGCCATATGCGGCAACAAGCCCGCGTCGGCGGCAAAGCGGGGCTGGAACGGATCGTCGGCCATCTTTGCCGCCATAGGAAAGGCGAGACGGGTTGGCCAGTCTTTGGCGGTATGGGTGATGATTTGGGGCGGGGCGGAGATTCTTCCATCGTCACCCCGGACTTGATCCGGGGTCCACGACCCCTGGCATCGCCCTATGCGGCGCGGGCGGATGGATCCCGGATCAAGTCCGGGGTGACGAAAATGTAGCTTTGCTATCAGGTGCTCTCGTCAGCGGAATTGGAAACCACCACCATTCCCCAACGCAAAAGGGCCGCGCTTCCATCAAGAAACGCGGCCCTTTCAAAAGGCGTTCGCCAAAGGAGGCTTAGTCTTCCTTGGCGTCGTCCGCTGCTTCGTCGCTGGCCTCGGCGGCCAGTTCCGACGGCGGCGTCGCGTCGTCATATTCGTCTTCGCTGTCGGGTTCCAGCGCCGTGGCAACCGCCTCGGCCTGTTCTTCCTCGAACATCGCGGCGATGACGTCGATGCCTTGCTTCTGCATCTCGGCTTCATCGGGCGAGCGGGCGACGTTGACGCCGACCGACACGATGACTTCGGGGTGCAGCTTGACCTTGACGTCGACGAGGCCGAGCGACTTGATCGGGCGTTCGAGTTCAACCATCGACTTGCCGAGGCCAGTGACGCCGTCTTCGGCGAGCGCGTCGACGATGTCGCGGACCGAAACCGAACCATACAGCTGGCCGGTGTTCGACGCCTGCCGGATCAGCACGATCTGCTTGCCGTCAATATCCTTGGCGCGGCCTTCGGCTTCGCCACGGCGTTCGGCGTTGTCAGCCTCGATCTTGCCGCGGTTCGCTTCGAACAGCTTGCGGTTGGTGTCGTTCGCGCGCAGTGCCTTGTTGTTGGGCAACAAATAGTTGCGGGCAAAGCCGTTCTTGACGTTGACGACATCGCCGATGCCGCCGAGTTTCTCGATGCGTTCGAGCAGAATGATTTCCATCAGACCAGCCCTCCTTACTTCACAATGTAGGGCAGCAGGCCGATGTGGCGCGAGCGTTTGATCGCTTTTGCCAGCTCACGCTGCTTTTTGGCGGACACCGCGGTAATCCGCGACGGGACGATCTTGCCACGCTCCGACAGGTAACCCTGGAGCAGGCGAACGTCCTTGTAATCGATGACCGGTGCGTCCTTCGCGGTGAAGGGGCAGGTCTTGCGGCGGCGGAAAAAGGGTCGTGCCATGATCGTTATCCTTATTCTTCGCCGTCGCGGTCACGACCGCCACGTTCGCCGCGGCCGCCCCGACGTTCTTGTTTGCGCATCATCACCGACGGACCCTTTTCGAGTTCGTCGACCTTGATCGTCATCCAGCGGATGATGTCTTCGCTGATCGCCGCCTGACGCTCGATCTCGGCAATCGCTTCGCCCGACACTTCGGCCGACAACATCACATAATGACCCTTGCGGTTCTTCTGGATCTTGTAGGCGAGCTGCTTCAGGCCCCAGGTTTCGGTCTTGTGGACCTCGCCCTTGAATTCGGTGATGACGTTGGTGACGGTTTCCGCCAGCGCGTCGACCTGAGCCTGGCTCAGGTCCTGACGCGCGATAAAAACATGCTCGTAGAACGGCATGATGCGCTTCCTTCGATTTGGCCGATCGCTGACCTGCGCCAATCGCAGGCCCCTCCGGCTGTCGTCTTGCTTTGCGAATCGATGCAAAGCAAATGGGGCGACGGCAAAGAGCCTCGCCCCAATGCGGCGGCCTATACAGATTCGCGGACGGAAATCAAGCCGCCGAGGCCAGCTTTTCCAACAGTTCGCGCCCGAATTCGGTGAGCGTATCGTCGCGCGCACCGAGGATGAGGATGCGGTCGCCCGGCTTCGCTTCATCGAGCATGGCCGCGCCGCACGCCGCGCGGGTAGTCAGGTGCAGCGCGTCCGCGCCGTCCGCGACGATGGCGGCGACCAGCGCCTCGCTGCCGATGCTGCGATCGACGGTGCCGCCGAAATAGACGGGATCGCAGACGAACAGCTTGTCACCGTCGCGCATCCCCGCGGCAAAACTGGCCGCGAGTTCCTGGCCCATCTGGCGCAGCGGGCCATAACCGTGCGGCTGGAAAAACAGCAAAGCGCGGCCCGGCAGCTCGGCGACGGCGGCGAGGGTCGCGGCGACCTTGTCGGGATTATGCGCGAAATCATCGATCACGGTGACGCCGCCGGCCTGACCGAGCACTTCGTAACGGCGGGCGAGGCCGGTGAAATTGGCCAGCGCCGCGACCGCATCGGCGACCGATATGTTGACCGCGCGCGCCGCGGCGATCGCCGCCAGCGCGTTCATCGCATTGTGGCGGCCGGGCATTCGCAACCGCACCTCGTGGGTGGCCGCCTGAAAATGAACCTGGAAGCGGCAGCCGTCGGGCAGCGCCGTAAAATCGCTGCCGCGCAGCGCCGCGCCGTCGCCGAACCCGAAGCGCAGATTGTTGTCGGCGTTGCACAGCGGCGCCGATTCAGGATCGTCTGCATTGATCACCGCGATCCGCGCCTTGGCGACAAAATCGCCGAACAGCGCGTGCAGTTCGTCCAGGCTCTTATGGTCGAGGCTGATGTTGGTGACGACCGCGACGTCGGGGCGGTAGAGCGCGATCGAGCCGTCGCTTTCATCGACTTCGCTGACGTAAAGCGCGTCGCTACCGACCAGCGCGCTGGCAAAGGGCCGGTCGTCACTCGCGAAATTGCGCATCACCGCGCCGTTCATCACCGTCGGCTTTTTTCCGACGCTGTCGAGGATCCAGCCGATCATCCCGGTCACGGTCGATTTGCCGCTGGTCCCGCCGACCCCGATCGCCTTGTCCGCAGCATTGAACAGCGCCGCGTTGAGATCGGCGCGGGTCATCCGGGCGAGGCCGAGTGCGTTCGCCGCAGCGATATCGGGGACATTGTCCTCGATCGCTGCCGAGGCGACGAGGATCTGACCGGCTTTGGGTCCGCTGCCGTCCTGCGGATAAAAGGTGATGCCCTGCCGTTCGAGCCAGGCGAATTTGTCGGGCGTCCGACCCTGATCGCGGCTGCGGTCCGACCCCGAAACGGTAACGCCACGCGCCGCGACGATCATCGCGAGTGGCAACATGCCCGACCCGCCGATGCCGCAGAAGAAATAGGATTTGTTTTCGGCCATCGCGGCGCGATATGGCTTTGACGGAGGGTTTGCAACCAGCGCCCGCCGCAATTTTCGTTCGTGTCGAGGCGCGAACGGATCAAGGGATAAGCCAGTTTATGCGCATCGGCATCGTTGCCCCATCCACCGCGATCCTGCCGGACGATGCCGAGGCGGTGCGCGCGCTCGCCAGCCTCGGCTATCCTGACATCGAGCTGGTCTTTGACCCACAATGCTTCGCGACGCATGGCCATTTCGCGGGCGAGGACGGGCATCGGTTCGCCGCGCTGGTCGAGATGGCGAACCGCCCCGACATCGACGCGGTCTGGTTCGCGCGCGGCGGTTATGGTGCGTGCCGGATTGCCGAGGATGCGGTCGCCGCGATGACCGGCGCGGCGCGGGGCAAGGCGTTCCTTGGCTATTCGGATCAAGGCAATCTGCTCGGCGCGCTCTATCGCGACGGCTTTGACCATGTCGCGCACGGCCCGATGGTCGCTGATATTCGCCGGGAGGGCGGCGATGCCGCGGTGCTGCGCGCGCTCGACTGGCTCGTCGCGCGCGATCCCGCGGCGTGCGAGGCGGAATTGCAACATGGAGCGCGGCACGCGGCGTTCAACCTGATGACGCTGTCGATGCTGCTCGGCACCCCGCTGGAGCCCGATCTGTCGGGGCATGTCCTGCTGATCGAGGAGGTCAGCGAATATCTTTATGCGTTCGACCGCGCCTTTTTTCACGTCGCGAGCTATCTGGGGCCGCGCGGGCTGGCCGGCCTACGGCTCGGGCGGGTCAGCGACATTTGTGAAAACGTCCGGCCGTTCGGGCTGGAGGCCGATGAGATTGCGCGGGGCTGGTGCGCGCGGTGCGACATTCCCTACCTGGGCCGCGCCGACATCGGCCATGATGCGGACAACAAGGTCGTGCCCTTCGGCTTGCATCGCGCCGGGTGAGGGAATAGGCGCGGCACTTTCCCTCATCCCAGCGCATGCCGGGATCGCGGGAGTTAGAACGCAACCGATCCCAGCTTGCGCTGGGATGACGATGAGGAATTGGTCATGCGCGCATTCATCTTTCCGGGTCAGGGCAGCCAGGCGGTCGGCATGGGCAAGGCGCTGTCCGATGCGTCGCCGGTCGCGCGCGAGGTATTTCAGGAGGTCGACGACGCACTGGGGCAAAAGCTGTTCCTGTTGATGACCGAAGGGCCGGAAGACCAGCTGGTGCTCACCGAAAATGCCCAGCCTGCGATCATGGCGAACGCGATCGCGACGTTGCGCGTGCTCGAACGCGAGGGCGGCGTGACGCTGGCGGCCAAGGCCGATTATGTCGCGGGCCACAGCCTGGGCGAATATAGCGCGCTGTGCGCCGCGGGCGCGTTCGACCTCGCTACCACGGCGCGGCTGCTCAAGACGCGCGGGCAGGCGATGCAGGCGGCGGTACCGGTCGGCATCGGCGCGATGGCCGCGCTGCTCGGCGCCGATATCGACACCGCGCAGAAGCTCGCCGATGCGGCGGCAGAGGGCGAGATCTGCACCGTCGCCAACGACAATGATCCGTCGCAGGTCGTGATCTCGGGCCACAAGGGCGCGGTCGAGCGCGCGGTGGCCTTGGTCAAAGACTATGGCATCAAGCGCGGCGTCTTGCTGCCGGTGTCAGCGCCCTTCCACTGTCCGCTGATGCAGCCTGCCGCCGATGCGATGGCCGAGGCGCTGGGCGCCAGTCCGCCCGCCGCGCCGCTGATCCCCGTCGTCGCCAACGTGACCGCCAGCCCGGTGAGCGACGCCGACACGATCCGCGACCTGCTGGTGAGCCAGGTGACCGGCCGCGTCCGCTGGCGCGAAAGCGTTGGCGCGATGGAAGGCATTGGCGTCACCCATTTCGTCGAATTCGGCGGCAAGGTTCTCTCGCCAATGGTCAAGCGCAGCGCGAGCGGAGAGGTTGAGACGGTCAGCCTCATTTCGATGGATGACATCGAAGCCCTGCTCAAAATGCTCTAAGATATAGAATTCAGGAGACATAAAATGTTCGATCTTACCGGCATGACGGCCCTTGTTACCGGCGCTTCGGGCGGTATCGGGTCGGCCATCGCGCAGGCACTCAGCGCGCAGGGCGCGCGGCTGGCGGTGTCGGGCTCCAACGCCGACAAGCTGAATGCCTTTCGGGACACGCTCGGCGGCGACCATGTCGCGCTGCCGTGCAACCTCGGCGATGCCGCCGCGGTCGATGCGCTCGTTCCCGCGGCGGTCGAGGCGCTCGGGCAGCTCGATATTCTGGTCAACAACGCCGGGGTGACGCGCGACAATCTGATCATGCGGATGAAGGACGAGGAGTGGATGGACGTCATCCGCATCAACCTGGAGGCCAATTTCCGCCTCGCCCGCGCCGCCGCCAAGCCGATGATGAAGGCGCGCTTTGGTCGCATCATTTCGATCACCAGCGTCGTCGGCGCGACTGGCAATCCGGGGCAGGCCAATTATGCGGCGTCTAAGGCCGGGGTCACCGGCATGACCAAGGCGCTGGCGCAGGAACTGGCGAGCCGTGGAGTGACCGCCAACTGCGTCGCGCCGGGCTTTATCGCGACCGCGATGACCGACGACCTGCCCGACGCGCAAAAGGATGCGCTCAACCAGCGGATTCCGGCGGGGCGGATGGGCGAGGGCAGCGATATCGCCGCGGCGGTCGTCTATCTGGCGTCGAAGGAAGCCGGATATGTCACCGGTCAGACATTGCATGTGAACGGCGGGATGGCCATGCTGTCCTGAGGGATCGCGTGACAGCGTTGAAGGGAATATCGGCATGTTGAAGAGTTTGATGGCAGGCGCCGCGCTGACGCTGGCGGCGCTGCCGACCATGGCCACGGCGCAGGAAGGCGCGAAATTCGATTGTGTCGTCGCGGCGGTCGCGGCCGACACCAAGGCGTCGATCGGCGCCGCAATGGCGGGCGCCGGCGACGATGCATCGCGCGATGCGCTGTTCAAACAGCTCTCGACGGTTACCGAGGACTGTGTGGCCAAGCATGGCATCGCCGACGCCCAAAAGGCCGCCTATTTCGATTATAGCCTCGCGCGCATTTCGCGCGAGTGGTTGGTCGGCGATATCGCCAAACTGAACCTGTCATCGGCGATCGTCGACAAGGCGCTCGACTTCGGCCCGGCAGGCGCCAACCCCGACCTGTCGAGCGACATGTCAGAGGACCAGATCATGAAAATCGTTCAGGCCTATATCGACAGCGGCGTCGACATCGAAAAGGTCGATACGACGGCGTGGGAAAAGGTCGGCGCCTATGCGGCGGCGACCTCGATTTACTGGAACAAGCGCAAGTTGTTGCCCTTCTGACGATCGATTGGAAAGATGCTTCCCCCTAGTTTCGTCATTGCGAGCGAAGCGAAGCAATCCAGAGCGGGCTTACGCCTACGCTGGATTGCCGCGTCGCTTCGCTCCTCGCAATGACGAGGCTGTTTTATGGTTGATGCTCAGAAACTCGCGCGCGCGGTAATCCGAATGTCGCGGCCGGTCAGCGGCACATAATCCTTGGTAAAGCTGGCGTGGCGCCGCGCTTCGACGTCGAAGATATTGTTCGCCGCCAGCGACAGCGTCAGATTTTTGGTGTCGGGCAGCGGCCGCCAGCTGATCGACGCATTGACCAGCGTAAAGCCCTTGGTGGTCGTTTCAAACGGCGCGACGCGGGTCTGGTCGTCGGTCCATTCGACCTCGGCGCGTGCGTCGATGCGTTCGCCCTGTGCTTCCAGCCCGCCCAGCACCCGCATCGCGGGGATGCGCGGGACGAACTGACCGCCCTTGATCTTGGCGCGTGTCATGTCGGCGGTGACATCGGCAACGATGTTGAAACCGCCGATCTGCGCCAGCCGCGCGCTCGCCTCGGCCTCGAAACCCCAGACGCGCGCATTGCGCTGGAAATATTGGAAGACGGGCAGCTCGTCCTCTTCGGCCCCGGTGGCGTTCGAGAAGATGAAATCGTCGAACCAGTTCGAATAGGCCGACAGGCTGAGGTTGAGCGCATCGGTCTTGAGCTTGAACGACGCCTCGGCGCCCCAGCTCGCTTCGCGCTTGAGGTTCGGGTCGCCGACCTCGAACGACTGGGTCGCGATGTGCGGGCCGTTCGAGAATAATTCTTCGGCCGACGGCGCGCGCACTGCGCGGGCCACGGACACCCCGAATTTCACCCCGTCGGCAATCTCGTAATTAGCGCCGAGCGCGCCCGAGAAGGTGTCAAAGCTGCGCGCGATGCCCAACACGGGCGCTTTCACATTGGTGGCTTCATACCGCGCCGCGGCTTCGATCCCGAGCGAGCCCAGCGTCCATTCCTGCAAGGTAAACAGCGCGAATTGGTCGGTCAGGTTGCGCGGGACAAACGCTTCGGCGCCGACCGCGTCGAAATCGCGGTGGCTGAATTGCAGGCCGCTGGCGCCGCGCCAGCCGCCATGGTCATTCTGTGCAAGTTCAAGGCGGCCCTCGACGCCGGTGTTATAAAATATGGTGCCGACCTCGTCGCCCTCGAACTCGGTATGCTCATAATCGGCATAGCCGCCGCGCAGGCGGAGCTTGTCAAAGAAACCATCGCCCAGCTCGACTTCGCCGCGGACATCGGCGCGCCATTGCTTCAGGCCGATGGTGACCGGACCTTCGCCATGGTCATGGCCTTCTTCTTCTTCGCCTTCATCGTGATGCGCGGTGTTCGGGCGCGACGGCACGCCATAATTGCTGTCGAAATAGCTGAGCGAAACGCCCAGCTGGCCGCCCTCGTTGATCAGCGACAGGCCGCCCGCCGCGGTCCATGTTTCGCTGGCGGTGTTGGGAATCTTGCCGCGCCGGTTGGCATCGGCGGTCAGCTCGGCGGCTTCGTCCAGATGCCCGTCCTCGACTTCATGTTCGGCCAGATGGAGCAGGTCGCTGCGGATGCCAGGCGCATAGATGAACCCGCCGGCGCGTGCGTCGCCGGTCTTGCGCCAGCTGCCGTCGAGATGCGCGACGATCTGCGGGCTCAGCGCGACGTCGATCGAGCTGCCGATATTGCGGTCGTCGGCGGCGGTCGCATAGCCGCCGATCGCGTCGATATGGACATGATCGGTCGGCACCTTGAGCGGAATCCGGCGGTCGAACAGGTTGACCGCGCCGCCGATCGCCTGGCTGCCGAACAGCAACACCGCGGGGCCGCGCAGGATTTCGATGCGCTCGACGGTCAGCGGATCGATGGTCACCGCGTGGTCGGCGGAGGTGTTCGACACGTCGATCGACCCGATCCCGTCGGTCAGGACGCGCACCCGCTCGCCCGAAAAACCGCGCAGCACCGGGCGCGAGGCGCCGGGGGCAAAGCTGGTCGCCGACACGCCCGCCTGGCGGGTCAGCGTGTCGCCGATCTGGCCGCGAATGTCGCGCGCCAGCTCGTCACCTTCGAGCACCGACACATTGCCAAGAATATCGAGGCTGCGGACATAGGGCGCGGTGACGATGATCGGATCGCCGGTGTGGACGTCGTCGTCGCTGCCCGCGGCGGCGCGGTCCTGCGCAAAAGCGGGGGCGGCGAGCAGCATGGCAAAGGTAAAACCGGCGGAGCAAAGCAAACGCATGAGGGGAGAGTCCTGTTCTATGGCGATCTATGCGGGCTCCAGTAATGATATACTGTTACAATGACAAGCCCTGCGCGTCATCTGGATCGTCGTTGGTCGGACAGCCATGGCGGTTGGTCGATAAAGGCCGATCTTTGCCCGGGCAAGCGAAGCTGTCTTGCGGGGCCGCGGGCGCGGCCTTAGATCGGGGGCATGACCATTGCTGCAAACAGCCTCGACCTGATCGGCAACACCCCGTTGGTGCTGCTCAAGGGGCCGAGCGAGGAAACCGGCTGCGAAATCTGGGGCAAGTGCGAATATGCCAACCCCGGCGGATCGGTAAAGGATCGCGCCGCGCTCTATATCGTCCGCGATGCCGAGGCGAACGGCACCCTGCGCCCTGGCGGCACGATCGTCGAGGGGACGGCGGGCAACACCGGCATCGGGCTGGCGCTGGTCGGCAATGCGCTGGGGTACAAGACAATCATCGTCATGCCCGACAACCAGAGCGCCGAGAAGATGGCGACGATCCGTGCGCTGGGCGCCGAGCTGGTGCTCGTGCCGCCCGCACCCTTTGCCAACCCCGGCCATTTCGTCCACACCTCGCGCCGCATTGCTGAGGAAACCGACAATGCGGTCTGGGCCAACCAGTTCGACAATATCGCCAACCGCAAATCGCATGTGATGGGCACCGCCGAGGAAATCTGGGACCAGATGGACGGGCGGATCGATGGCTTCACCTGCGCCGCGGGGACCGGCGGTACGATCGCGGGAACCGGGCTTGGCCTGAAGGCGCATAATCCCGACATCGTGATTGCACTGACCGACCCGCATGGCGCGGGGCTGTATAATTATTATCAGTGCGGCGAGTTGAAAGCCGAAGGCACCAGCGTCGCCGAGGGAATCGGCCAGAACCGCGTCACCGCCAATCTGGACGGCGCGCCGATCGATACCCAGTTTCGCGTCTCGGATGCCGAGGGGCTGGCGGTGGTGCGCCGCCTGCTCGACGACGAAGGACTGTGCCTGGGGCTGTCGTCGGGGATCAACGTCGCCGGGGCGATGGCGCTGGCGCGGCAATTGGGGCCGGGCAAGCGCATCGCAACCATCTTGTGCGACAGCGGGTTCCGCTATCTGTCGACGCTCTACAACCCCGAATGGTTGGCGAGCAAAGGCCTGACGGAGACGGCAGCATGAACCAAATCCGGACCGACAAGCAGCCAGCGCCGCCGCCGATAGTGCCGGCGCCGGTCAACGACACGATGCGGCGGCTGCAGATCGGCATCGCCGGGGTGCTGACGGTGCTGCTGCTCGTCGGCATGGCGGGGCTGATCGGCGATCGCGCACGCGAAAATGTCGAGAGCGACGCGGCGACGTCGGCCGAGGTCAAGATGCCCGGCGATGAAGCCCAGACGGGCGGCGCCCCTCTGGAAGAGCTGGGGGTTCAACCGGTGTCGAAGGACGAGAATGAAGCGACGCCGGTAAAGGTGCCGCAGGCGGCGCCATCGCCCGCGACCGTTCCCGACCTTGAGCCCGATCCCGAATTGCAGCGCGCGCGCAAATCGGCACCGTGAGCATGGTGCCGCGCCGCGCGGCGGTGCGTGCGGTCTCGATTGCAACCTTGACGATCATGCTGGCGTGGATCGGCGGCGGGCAGGCGTGGCTCGGCCGGATCGATCCCGCGCTGGCGCTACCGATCCTCGCGCTGCCGATGTTGCTGCTTGCCGTCTGGCATCGCGGCGAGGCGGCGGCACTGCGATGGCGCACGCTGGTCGCCGCGCTGGTCGCTCTGGCGGTGATGCAAGCCCTGCTCGGGCTGATGCTGGCAGGATCGGCGGCATGGCTTCAACTGGCGCTGGTCATCGCGGCCGGGGCGGCGGCGGGGTTCGTCGCCGACCGGGTGGTGCAATGGCGACGGCAAAGGTCGTTGCTGCCCTGGCTTGCCGGGATGGCGCTGGTGATCGGCGGCTTTGCCGCCGGGCATCTGCTGCTCGCCGGTCTCTATCGGCCCGCGGTTGCTCTCGTTGGCACCCCGGCGGCGACGATGCTGACCGGCCTGCCGCTGCGCTGGTCGGGCAGCGGCGACATCGCCGCGATCATCGCCAACGGGGCGGGGGACGACCCGGCGCTCGTCCGGCTGGAGGCCATGGGGCCGCTATCGCTGGTCGACAGCATCGTTGATCCGGTGCCGCCGCCGGGTGGCGCGCTGCTGATCGCGCACCCGCGCGCGCTGGCGCCACAGGAACTGGTGGCGATCGACGCCTTCGTCCGCGGCGGCGGCAAGGCGGTGGTGCTGGCCGACGCGCTGTCGGGCTGGCCCGCGCGCCATCCGCTCGGCGACCCGCGCAATCCGCCGATCACCAGCCTGCTCACCCCGTTGCTGGGTCATTGGGGGGTGACGCTGGGCGCCGCGCCGAACGATGACGATGGCGTGCAATCGATCGATGTTGACGGCGCGCGGCTGCGCCTGGCGAGCGCAGGGGCGTTCGAGCGGCTGCCGCTGACATGCCGCACCTTCGCCGACCGCCGCATCGCGCGCTGCCCGATCGGTGCCGGGGAGGCGTGGCTGGTGGGCGACGCCGACCTGTTGTTTGCGCCCTTATGGTCGCCGCTGGTGCCCGGCGCAGCGCATCTGCGGCGCGCCGATACGATCGAATGGCTGGCGGCGCGGCTGTGGCCCGGCGCCGGAGTCGCGGTGTTCCAGCCGCTGTGGATTCGCGCCCGCGCCGGTTGAGGCGACCATTTCGTCCCATTTTGCTCCGATCAGGTTGCGTCTTGCGACTTCGCCGGCCCATGCGCGCCGCATTTCGACCGTCCATTTGGGCGTTTTGTGGCAAATAGGGGTTAGATTCCCTATTTCACCCTAAATTTCCCCTTTTCACCCCGATCTATAGTTGATACTCAGGAATCGGAGAGGGGCAATCTCCACCGACGCCGAACCAGCTGGAATCAGGCGATTCCGGGGTCAGGGAAGTATTGCCCGGTGGCGCATAGGGGGCAGAGCGATGGCGATTGTGACGCCCGGCCAGTATGCGGGTACCAGCTTTGCCGCGATCGATGGCAAGGGGCGGATCGCCGTCCCCTCTCAGTTCCGCAACAATGTGCCCCTCACTGCGGACGGCCAGCGCGTGCTTTGGGTCGGCTTCCACGAAAAGCTGCCCTGCCTCGTCGCCTATGGCCATGATCAATACGACCGGCTGAACGGCGAGATCGAACGTGATCGCGACACCGCGCGGTCGCGCAACCTCGATTTCGACGAAGATGCCGAGTTCAAAAAACGCTTCAGTTACACCGACGCCTATGCGCTCGATGACAGCGGGCGCTTCCTGCCCGGTTTCACCCACCGCGACCGGGTCGGCGATGCCGGGGCGACCGCCTTTGTCGGATCGGGTCGCCGCTTTGAAATCTGGTGGCTGCCGACGCTCGCCGAATGTGCCGACGCCGATCCGGTGTTGCAGCGGCTCGCCGCCGCCTGGGATGCGACCAAAGGGAAGGGGCGCAAATGAGCGACCTGTCTCGCGACCCGCGCCATGACCCCGTCCTGCGCGAGGAAGTGATCGCCGCGCTCGCCATCGCCCCGGGTGAGCGGCATGTCGATGCGACCTTTGGCGCCGGTGGCTATACCCGCGCGATGCTCGCCGCGGGCGCCGACGTCGTCGCCTGCGACCGCGACCCCGACGCGATTGCGGGCGGGCAGGCGCTGGTCGCCGAGGCCGAGGGCAAGCTGACGTTGATCCATGGCCGCTTCGGCGAAATCGACCGGTTGCTCGCCGAGCGCGGCATCGACGCGGTCGATGGCATCACCTTCGACATCGGCGTGTCGTCGATGCAGCTCGACCAGGGCGACCGCGGCTTTTCCTTCCAAAAGGACGGCCCGCTCGACATGCGGATGGCGCAGGACGGCGAAAGCGCCGCCGAGTGGCTGAACCGCGTCGATGAGACCGAGATCGCCGACGTGCTGTTCCATTATGGTGACGAGCGCCAGTCGCGCCGCGTCGCGCGCGCGATCGTCGCCGCCCGGCCGCTCAGCCGCACCGCCGAACTGGCGACCGTGATCCGCAAGGCGCTGCGCCACCCGCCCGGCGCGCCGAAGGATCCGTCGACCAAGAGTTTCCAGGCGATCCGCATCCACATCAATTCCGAACTCGACGAGTTGGCCGCCGGCTTGGCCGCTGCGGAACGCATTTTGCGTCCCGGCGGCCGGCTTGCGGTGGTCAGCTTTCACAGCACCGAGGACCGCATCGTGAAGAATTTCCTGCGCGAGCGCAGCGGCGGCGATGCCGGCGGGTCGCGCCATCGTCCGGCCGCTGCGGTCGCCGCGCACGCCCCGTCATTCCAGACCCCGGCGCGCAAGGTGCGGCCGGGCAAGGCCGAAGAGGCGCGCAACCCGCGCGCCCGATCGGCAACGCTGCGCAGCGCGGTGCGCACCGCGGCCCCGGCGTGGCCGGGTCAACCCAATATGAAGGAGGCGATCTCATGCTGATGGCGGCGCGCAAACTTCAGGGCATCGGGCTGGTCCTGCTCGTGCTCATCTTCGCAATGATGCTCTATCCGGTGTCGCTGAAGGTCGCGGCGACGCGCAGCGAACTGACGCGCATCGAAAAGCAGATCGAACGCAGCCGCGACAATATCCGGTATCTCGAATCCGAACTCGCGGTGCGCGCCTCGATGCGCCAGCTGGAGCAGTGGAATGCCGACACCTTCGGCTATTCGGCGCCCGCCGCCGACCAGTATCTGGCCAGCGAGCGCCAACTGGCCTCGCTCGACCGGCTGCCGCGCGCACGCGGCGCCAACGAGGTCGCGCCGGTGCTGATGGCGATGGTGTCGCCGGTCGCAGTGCCCGCTGCGCCCAAGGAAAGCCCGGTCGCCAGCCAGCCCGCGGCGACTAAGCAGGTCGTGCTGGCGCAGGCTGAGACGGGGATCCGCAGCGATACCGCGCCGCGGATGGCACCGACCCGCCGCCGCGAACAGCTCAAGATGATCGAGGACCAGTTGCTCGCCGAATCGACGCTCGCCGATCTGAAGCGCGCCGCCGCCGCCGAAGCCGCAGGAGGGAAGCCCGCCCGATGAACACGCTGGTCGTCCGTCCGACCCGGGTGCGTACCGCTGGGGTGCGGCAGCAAATCTTGCTGACCGCGCAGCAGCGTCTGATGATCCTGATGCTGCTGTTCATGGCGGCATTTTTTCTGGTGTCGATGCGGCTGCTCTATTTCGCGATGTTCGATACCGCATCGCGCAATGGGTCGGCATCGACCACCTTCCTGCCGGCGCGCGCCGACATCGTCGATCGCAACGGCATCCCGCTGGCGCGGACGATCGATGGCTATTCGATCCGTGTCGTTCCGGCCAAGCTGCTCAACAACCGCCAATATCTGGCCGACGAGCTGCACAAGATCTTCCCCGACATGTCGCGCGCCGAGCTGCTGGCCAAGGTCAGCGGACCGCGCCCAACCTATATCCGCCGCCGCGCGCTGCCCGATCAGGTCGCGGCGGTGAACGCGATCGGCGACGTCGGGTTCGACTTTCCGCGCGAAAAGGAACGGCTGTATCCGCAGCTGTCGCTGGCCGCGCATGTGCTGGGCTTCACCGACGCGGCGGGGCATGGCGTCACCGGCGCCGAGGGCGCGTTCGACAGCCGCCTGATCGACAAGGCGACGCGCGGCGAGCCGCTGGCGCTGTCCATCGACGCGCGGGTGCAGGGGGTGCTCGAAAGCGAACTGGGTTCGGCGGTCGCAAATCTGGAAGCGATCGGCGGCGCGGGGATCATCCTCGACGTCCACACCGGCGAAATCGCGGCGATGACGTCGCTGCCGACCTATAATCCCAACAAGCTGGTGCCCGAAAATATGGCGGCGCGGCGCAATGCGGTGACGCATAATCTGTACGAGCTCGGTTCGACCTTCAAGCCGCTGACGGTGGCCGCCGCGATCGATGCGGGAACGGTCACCAGCATGGCGCGCCGCTATGACGCAACGGCGCCGCTGGCGATCGCGGGCTTTCGCATCCGCGACAGCCATCCGTCGAACCGCTGGCTGAACGTCCCCGAAACGCTGATCCACAGCTCGAACATCACCACCGCGCGCATTTCGGACGAACTCGGCCGCGAGAAGATGGAGGCGATGTTCCGCAGTCTGGAATTCGACGACCGGCCGCAGATCGACCTGAAAGAGCGTGCCTTTCCGCTATGGCCCAAGCATTGGGGGCGGCTGACCACGATGACCACAGGCTATGGCCATGGCATTGCCGTCACCCCGCTGCATCTTGCCAGCGCCTATGCCGCGCTGGTCAACGGCGGCATCTATCGCCCCGCAACGATCACCAAGCTGGGCGACCAGGCACCGCCGAAGGGCCGCCGCGTGTTCAAGGCTGCGACCAGCGCGCGGATGCGCCAGTTGCTGCGCCTGATCGTGTCCGATGGCACCGGCAAGCAGGCCGAAGCGCCGGGGTTCCGCGTCGGCGGCAAGACCGGCAGCGCCGAAAAGCCGGGCGCCGGTGGTTATCGCCGCAGCTCGGTCGTCGCGACCTTTGCCGCCGCCTTCCCGATGGACAATCCGCGCTACGTCGTGCTGGTGATGATCGACGAGCCAAAGGGCAATGCCTTCAGCTCGGGGCAGCGCACCGCGGGCTGGACCGCGGCGCCGGTCGTCCGCAAGGTGGTGACCCGCGCCGGTCCGATGCTAGGCGTCTTCCCCGACGAAAGCCGTGACGTCGACGTCTCCGAACTCACCCCGCTGCTGTGGAGAAACGGGGAAGACGAATAATGCGTCTGTCCGCGCTGACTGGCGATCAAGGGGGTGCGGGCACCGACCCGGTCGTCACCGGCCTCGCCATCGACCATCGCAAAGTGGCGCCGGGGACGATCTTTGGCGCCTTTGTCGGCGAAAAATTCAACGGCGAGGATTTTATTCCCGCGGCGATCGCAGCCGGGGCGATTGCGGTGGTCGCGCGGCCCGAGGCGCCGGTCGCTGGCGCGGTGCATGTCGCCGACAACAATCCGCGCCGCGCCTTTGCCCATATCGCAGCGCGCTTTTTCCACCGCTTTCCCGCGACCTGCGTCGCGGTGACCGGGACCAACGGCAAAACCTCGACGGTCGAAATGACGCGCCAGCTGTGGCGGATGGCGGGGTTTCACGCGGCGTCGATCGGCACCCTCGGCATCACGACGTCGAACGACAGCGCCTCGACCGGGCTGACGACGCCCGACATCGTGACCTTCCTCAGCAATATGTCGGGGCTGGCGACCGAAGGCGTCAGTCACGCGGCGTTCGAGGCGTCGAGCCACGGCCTCGATCAATATCGCACCGAAGGCCTGCCGGTAAAGGCGGCCGCGTTCACCAACCTCAGCCACGATCATCTCGACTATCATGGCACGATGGAGGCGTATCTTGCCGCCAAGCTGCGGTTGTTTGCCGAAGTGGTCGACGCGGGCGGCACGGCGGTGGTGTGGAACGACGACGCCTATTCGTCCGCCGTGGTCGAAGCAGCGCGCGCGCGCGGCGTCGGGCTGCTGACGGTTGGCGCGACGGGCGACGATCTGCGCCTCGTCTCACGTGAGCCGACCCAGCTTGGCCAGTCGCTCGTCATCGCGGCGGGTGACGTGACGCACAAGATCGATCTGCCGCTGATCGGCGCCTATCAGGTCGCCAATGCGCTGGTATCGGCGGGGCTGGTCATCGCGACCGGCGGCGATGTCGGGCAAACGCTGGGCAATCTGGCGCGGCTCCAGCCGGTGCGCGGGCGGCTCGAACGCGCCGCGATCACCCGGGCGGGGGCCCCAGTGTACGTCGATTATGCGCACACTCCTGATGCGATCGAAGCCGCGCTCGACGCGCTGCGCCCACATGCGAGCGGGCGGCTGATCCTGGTGTTCGGCGCCGGCGGCGACCGCGATCAGGCGAAGCGACCCGAGATGGGCCGCGTCGCCGCGGCGAAAGCCGATGTTTTGATCATCGCCGACGACAACCCGCGCGGCGAAGATCCCGCGGTCATCCGCGCCGCGATCGCTGCGGGCGCGCCGACCGCGCAGGTCATCGGCGACCGCCGCGCCGCGATTTCCGCCGCGATTGCCGCGGCGCGCGCCGACGACATCATCTGCATCGCGGGCAAGGGGCATGAACAGGGACAAATCGTCGGCGCCGGCGCTGACATGCGCGTCATTCCCTTTGACGACGTCGCGGTTGCGCGCGAGTGTGCGGCATGAACCCGCTCTGGACCGCGCGCGCCATTGCCAGTGCGACCGGCGGCACCGCGAGTGCCGATTTCACGGCGCATGGCGTCGCCTTTGATTCACGCGAGGTCACCACCGGCGATCTGTTCGTCGCGATGCGCGGCGAGGCGACCGACGGGCACAAGTTCATCGACAAGGCGATTGCCGCGGGGTCGGCGGGGATCGTCTGCGAAACCGCGATCGACCATCCGCATGTCCGCGTCGCCGACAGCGCCGCGGCGCTGAACGCGCTCGGCACCGCGTCACGCGCGCGCAGCCATGGCCGGATCATCGGGGTGACCGGGTCGGCGGGCAAGACCGGCACCAAGGAAGCGCTGTTCGCGGCGCTCGATCGCTTTCGCCCCGGCAAGGCGCATCGGTCGGTCAAAAGCTACAACAACCATGTCGGGGTACCGCTCAGCCTGGCGCGCATGGCCTCGACCGCCGACTTCGGCGTTTTCGAGATGGGAATGAACCATGCGGGCGAACTTGCCGCGCTGACCCGTATGGTGCGCCCGTATGTCGCGATCGTCACCACCATCGCCCCGGCGCATATGGAGTATTTCGGCAGCGAAGAAGCGATCGCCGATGCGAAGGGCGAGATTTTTGAGGGGCTGGAACCCGGCGGTACCGCGATCGTCCCCTTCGACAGCCCGCATTATGCACGGCTGCGCGCCAAGGCCGAACAACATGCCGCCCATGTCATCAGCTTCGGCCTGGGTGCCGATGCCGACGTCCGCGCGGTCGACTGGCTTTCGGACGGCCGGGGCGGTTCGCTCGTCACCGCGCAGGTGCAGGAATCGCTGCTCTGCTTCACCATCGCGCAGGCCGGGGTGCATTGGGTGTCCAATTCGCTCGCGGTGCTGGCGGCGGTCAAGGCGGTCGGCGGCGATCTGCCCGCGGCGGGGCTGGCCTTTGCCGAAATGGCGGGGCTCGCCGGGCGCGGCGCGCGCCACCGCGTGCCGCTGAGCGGCGGGCATATCCTGCTGATTGACGAAAGCTATAACGCCAACCCGGCGTCGATGGTCGCGACGATCGAGCAGCTCGGCAGCGAATCCGGTGATCG
>Ga0209232_1000154_pt1 | contig 43559 bp, 56 predicted proteins | sample ETNvirenome_2_60_FD_184066 | JGI IMG/M metagenome (GOLD analysis project Ga0209232, IMG submission 184066) | Marine viral communities from the Pacific Ocean - ETNP_2_60 (SPAdes) (version 2) | ecosystem: Environmental > Aquatic > Marine > Oceanic | place: Pacific Ocean | collected 2013-06-22
TAAGCTCCTCTAAAGCAGCATATATTGCAATATACGTTTTAGCTGAACCTGCCGGTCCGTCGACTAGTACCATATTTGTTGTAGAGTTTCGAATTTGTGAATAAAATTCTTTATGGTTATGATTAAGATAAAAAGGTTTCTTAATTTTGAAATCAAGTAAGAAATTGTCTTTCATTTGCTCCTCGATATCTTCCAACTGAGTTTCGCGAACAAGTCGCGTGGTTTTTTTTCTCATGTCTACTATTATTTATGTTGAAATACCTTAAATTTAATATATTATTACGTATATGATTGACTGTGATAAAGAAACGTTGTTAATATCTGATGATAAAGCTTTCTATACCCTTGAGGGTGAAGGTGAATTTGTAGGTATGCCTTCGGTATTTTTTAGAATGGCAATGTGTAATTTAACTTGCGAAGGATTTGCTTCTGAAGACTCACCTCATGGTTGTGATTCTTTTGTTTCATGGTCTATTAAGAATAAGATGACTTTTAATGAAATATTTGAATATTTTGAAGAGCATCACTTAGTAGATAAGTTAAAAGCTGGTGCTATTTTTAAGCTTACTGGTGGTGAACCTATGGTACAGCAAAAGCAATTACTTAAATTTATAGAAGCTTTTATTAATAAGTATGATTTTCATCCTATAATTGATTTTGAAACTAATGCTACTATTAAACCTGATGAAAAATGGGTAACTCACTATAGAGCTACCTTTACTACATCTCCTAAATTAACTACTAATGGTGATCCGGAAAAGAGAACCTACAAGCCTGAAGTATTAAAGTGGCATAGAGATGTAGGATCCGGATTTAAATTTGTTATTAATGCTTCTGAGGATATAGATGAGATTTGGCGTAAGTATGTTGATGATGGTGAGATTAATATACCTAAAAGTAGGATTTGGTTTATGCCTTGTAGTGGGAGTAGAAAAGAGCATATAGAAAAAGCTCCTGCGGTAGCTGAATATGCGAAAGGTATGAATGTAAATTTCTCACCTCGTTTACATTTATGCATATGGGATATGGCATTAAAAGTCTAAACAAGTAAATAAGCATATGCGTATATCGATATCAGGCACTGCACATAGCGGTAAAAGTTCTTTGGTAAAAAGTTTTTTATATACCTGGAAAAATTATAAGAGTCCTGAAAAGACTTATAGAGACCTTTTAAAAGAAGAAGGGTTAGATCATTCATCTAAGACGACGACTGATACACAGGAACGTATCTTAGATTTTATGATTGATCAATTGCAATCATATGATGATACGAGTAAAGTTATTTATGATAGGTGTCCTCTGGACAACATTGCTTATAGTATGTGGTGTCATGATAAAAATAAAGAAGGTTTTACGCGAGAGTTTATTTCGAAGCAAATTACTCTAGTACGTGAATCTATGAGACATTTAGATATTATTTTTATCTGTCGATATAATGAACAAGTTGGTAAAACTACTGAAAAGGAAAATGAACTAAGGGAGAAAGATCCATCTTATATTAAAGAGGTAGATAATATTTTATATTCACTGTACCAGCAGTGGATGCAAAATCCAGAATCAAATGTATTCTTTCCTAAAGAAGATGTACCATGTTTAATTGTCTTGCCAGATGATCAACAACAACGTATTGACTTGATAGCAGAATATGTTAACCCACAGGGTGAGTTATTTGCTGACGAAGAATCTATTCTTAATCCAGATAATCTAAATGAATTAGAACAACTGGTTAAAAGTCAGCAAGCGAGTCTAGATCAGGAAGAAAAGGAAAAAGAACTCCTTAAAAAGTTTGGTATATGAAACCTAAAATAGGTGTAGGTATTATTACTTGCGATAGACCTGAGTTCTTCACTAAATGTAGAGACTCAATTAAGGATAATACTTATGATCATATAGTAGTAGTTAATGATGGCTTTGATGATGTAGTTAATCCGCGGTCTGAAGTAATTAAAACTACAGGACGTGAGGGTGTAGGTAAGGGTAAAAATAAAGCTTTAAAATATCTTTATGAAAAGGAATGTGATTATTTCTTTCTCTTCGAGGATGATATGATAGTTTTAGATACTTCGGTTTTTGAAAAATATATTGAAGCGCATAAAATATCAGGTATACATCATTTTAACTACGGGCCAGGTTCGCCTTTTAATAGAAAGCAAACTATAAAGAATTTTGATTTACATAATAGACATGAATTAGATCAACACTCCGAGCCCAATCCAAAATTAATAATTGATTATAAAGAAACAAAAATATCACTTTTTGAGCATACCGTAGCTATGTTTTCTTTTTACACTAAGTTAATTCTAGATGAGGTGGGTTATATAGATGAAGATTTTTATAATGCATGGGAGCATGTTGATCATACATACAATATAATTAAAGCTGGTTACCATCCACCGTTTTGGTATTTTGCGGATTTATACGATTCGCATAAATTACTTACAGAAGCACCGCAAGCTATTGATAAGTCTTCAATTGCTGGTGATAGTGAGCAATGGAAAAAGAACGTATATGGTGGTAGGGAAATATACTTAAAAAAGCACGGTCATTATCCTAATGAACCGCCTTTTACTTCTAAAGAAGAAGTTTTAAGAATAGTTAAAGAACTAAAAAGTAATTATGGTACCTAAAAGTTGTATATATTATCTAGTATATGAACACCCGATTCATTTAAGAAGGCTAGAAGCTAGTCTTAAATTACTATCTGAAAATTTTACTAAAAAAAATCCATATCCTATAGTTTTTGGACATGAAGGCTTATCTAAAGAAGCTAAAAATTTTATTAGAAAAGCAGCTCCTATTGAAGTAGATATATATTTTAAGCAAGTTGATTTTTCTTTACCAGATTATTCAGAAGAAATACTATCTAAAATACCAGAAAAATTTGTATGGGATGGTATATGGGATAAAAACGCTTTTTTTAGTATGGGATACAGGCATATGTGTAGATGGTTTTCAGGAGCTATGTATCTTGATCCTTTCTTTGATAAGGTTGATTATGTTATGAGACTTGATAGCGACTCTTATATTATAGATAATATTAAAAATGATCCTTTTCAAGTTATGAAGGATAAAGATGCTATATATGGTTGGGTTGACACTTTTGTAGATGATGAAAATGTAATAGTAGGTTTAAATGATTTTTGTCAGGACATAGCACCATCAGATAATGATATTCAATCAAACTTAGCATACGAAACAAACTTTTTCATTCAGAAATGTAGTTGGTTTAAATCTGATAAATGGATGAATTTCTTTAAACCTATTGATGAAAGTGGTTACATTTATAGTAGGCGCTGGGGCGACGCACCTATACATTATCAAGGTATAAAAAGACTTGCTTCTGAAGATAAAGTAATTAAAATAGATATACCCTATCATCATGGAGGCGATTTTCATGATGGTTTATTAAAAAAATGAAAATTTCAATATTAGTACCAACAAGAGAGAGAATGAATCATCGTTTAACGTTGATTTTTTCAATATTATCTACCGTAGATGACATTAATAATGTAGATATATATTTTGGAGTAGATAAAGATGATCCTACTTTAAATACTATCAAAAAAATTGCTGCTGGTATAACTTGCTTAAAGGTGGTAGAAATAGAAAACAATGGTGAGTTTTTAGGACTAGGTAAACTTTGGAATAAACTTGCTGATGAGTCAGATGCAGAAATTATTTCTATGATAAATGATGATTATGTATTCAAAACGCAAGGCTGGGATACAATGTTATTAGAAGAATTCGCAAATATGCCTGAAGATAAGATTCAAGCCATACATTGTAATGATGAAAAACACGGTAAAGATTTACCGGTAAATTTATTCTGTCATAGAAGGTACGCTGAAGTACTAGGTCAATTTATGAGACCAGAATTTACAATCAACTGGGTTGATCAGTGGTTACATCAAATGTTTTTAGCGTTTGATAGAATAAAGTATAGAGATGACTATACTATTGAACATAGACATTGGGTATATGGTAAGAGAGGTCGCGACAGTACAGCAGAACGCATGGCAGTTGCAGATACAGCAGTAGTCAATAATCAGCCTGTTAGTCATAGTGATAATTTATGGCATCAAATGGTTGATGAAAGAATAGAAGATGTTAAAAAATTATCAGCTTATCTTAAACAGGAACCTAATTGGTCAGTAGTTGATACAGGCAATAAAATAGTAAATTATGAAAATAGCCCTGTTACTACCTAGTAGAAATAGATTGAACAAGTTTCTAACTTTTCTAACTAGCGTTTTAGCCACTACAAACAATATTAAAAATATACGTATTGTATTAGGGGTAGATGAAGATGACCCTGTGTACGAGAAGTATAAGCGGATAGCTGATAATCTAGATTTTATAGATTTTATAACTTTCCCGGAAGGATCCTTTAAGAAAGGAGGTTTATCAATTTACTGGAATACTATGGTTCAGAAAAATAACTATGATATTTTAGCAATGGTAGGTGATGATATGATTTTTAAAACTAATGATTGGGATAAAAAAATTATTGAAACCTTTGAAAGTAAACAAGATAATATCCACTTAGTATTTTGTAATGATGGTATGAGAGGACCTGGTAATAAGTACGAAAATGCACCACCCTTCCCAGTTAATTCTTTTGTTCATAGAGATTACGTTGATACAGTAGGCTGGTACGTGCAAGATATTGAACCTAAAGGATTTCAAGATACATATTTAGATAAAATTTTCGAAGTATTAGATAGAAAAATATACTATCATGATATAATAATTAAACATATGCATTTTTCTGAATACGGTAATAGAGACTCTACTACTGATTCAATTGAAAGTGATAGAGAAGGTATATGGGATAATAATGATATATGGGAACAAAAGTTATTACCTATAGTTTATCGGGAAGAAAAACTACTTAGAGAAAAATTTAAAATATGATAGATGAATCCAAAATATTAGTAACAGGTGGTAGGGGCTTAGTTGGCTCCTGTGTAAAGGGTTATCATAAACCCAGTTCAGAAGATTTAGATCTAATGGACTTTAAAGCTGTAGACAATTATATAGCGCTTAATAGAATTGAATATGTTATTCATTGCGCTGCGTTAGTAGGCGGGGTAAAGGAAAATACAGAAAGATTAGGTGAGTTCTTTTATAAAAATATGCAAATGAACCTTAATGTTTTAGAAGCATGTAGAATTAATAAAGTCAAAAAGGTAGTTTCATTATTAACCACTTGCATCTTTCCCGCAGAAAATATAAAGTATCCTCTTACTCATGATCAACTTCATAACGGAGCTCCACATGAGTCAAATTATGGATATGCGCATGCAAAACGAATGCTTGAAGTAAACGCAAGAGCATATAGAGATCAATATGGGATGAATATAGTTAATATAGTTCCTTGTAATGTTTATGGACCTAGAGATAATTTTAACTTACAGAGCTCTCACCTAGTTCCAGGATTAATACATAAAGCTTTTATAGCAAAGCAAAATAATGAACCTTTAAAAGTTTGGGGTGACGGTTCACCTAAAAGGGAATTTATATATAGCGAAGACTTAGGTAAAATTATTGATTGGTCGTTGCAGCATTATGAACTACCTGAGCCATTAATTGTTTCATCAGATAATGAAATTAGTATTAAAGAAGTAGCAGAAAGAATACGAGATATATTTGATTTACCAGGCATTGAGTATGAGACAGATATGCCTAAAGGTCAATATAGAAAGCCCTCAGATAATACTCTACTTAAAAGTTTATTAGATTTTCCATATACATCTTTTAATGAGGGGTTAAAAGATACTGTAGAATGGTTTAACAATAATTACGAGACACTAAGAAAATGATTAAATGGCCACTAATGGATAATGCGATCCCTTTGGATCAACGTACAGCTCTTTCAGACTTTATACTAAACGGTGATAAATTTTCACAAGGTAAATATGTTAGAGAGTTTGAAGAAGAGTGGTCAAAATGGCAAGGTTGTAAATATTCTGTTTTTGTAAACTCTGGATCGTCTGCTAATTTTTTAGCAGTACACGCACTAAATAACTACGATGAAACTAAAGGTTGGGTATCTCAAGCCTGTACCTGGTCGACCACAGTATCACCTATAATATTATCTAAAAATAAATTAAGCTTATGTGATGTTAATTTACCTAATTTAGATCCGGATCTCCATACCTTAGAATATATTTTTAATTTAAATAAACCTAAATACTTATTCTTAGCTCACCTACTAGGTTTTTGTGCTTTATCACAAGAACTATTAGATCTTTGTAAAAAGTATAATGTCGAGCTACTTGAAGATTGCTGTGAATCACATGGAACTACATATGATGGGGTAAAAATAGGTAATTTCGGTAAAGTATCAACTTTTTCATTTTACTACGGTCATCACATGACTACTATTGAAGGTGGTATGGTGTGTACAAATGATAAAGATATATATGAAAAACTTTTATTGCTTAGATCTCATGGGTTATTAAGAGAACTGCCAGAGGAAAGTCAGCAAAAGTATAAGAAGGTAAATAAAAATTTTACCTTTATAACTCCTGGGTTTAATGTAAGATCGTGCGAATTAAATGCATACTTAGGTTTATTACAATTAAAAAATTTAGATAAACATAATAAAATTAGACAAAATAACTTTAATCATTTTGCTAAAAATTTAGATAATAAAAAATATTTTAATAATTTTAAAGTAGAAGGTAACAGTAGTTTTTGTTTCCCTATTATTACTAAAAATAAAGATCAAAAAGATATATTATTAGAAAAATTAACTAAAGAAGGTATTGAAACCAGGCCAGTTATAGCTGGTAATCTTTACAACCACCCATTTATAGATGGGGTAGTTGATAAGATAATGAATGTAGATGATAAAGCTAATTACGTTCATGAAAATGGATTTTATGTAGGTAACAATCATAATATATCTATAACTGAAGTAGATTGGTTGCTTAATCTTTTAAATGAATAAACTCGGTATAATACAGCCAGGTAGATTGGGTGACTTAATTATATGTCTACCGGCAGCAAAATATTTATCTGAAAAGGGTTATAAAGTATACTGGCCTATATTTGATAAGTATGTTAAAATGTTTGAAGAGGTAGTTGACTACGTTAACTTTTTACCAGTAAGTGATAATGTTTATACGTGTGTAAAGGAGTCATATAAAGCTTTATCTGATAATAATGTAGAATTAATAAAAGATATAGCTGCTACCTTTCCTGATAGCACCTCAACGGAGATGTATGTAGCGCTTGGTGACGGTAAAGAGCAACCATTTGATTTATTTAAATATAATTTACTTAGTGTACCTATTGAAGAAAAATGGAATTTTAAAATTAACAGAAACTATATTGAAGAAGAAAAACTTTATAATAAGTTAGTTAAAAATAAAAAATATGCTGTTGTTAATTTAAAGCATTCTAGAGGTAAACTTAATTATAAGTTTGATTTTAAAGATGGTCAACTTATAGAAATGAATGAAAATTATAGTATATTTTATTGGCTTAAGATTTTAGAAGAAGCTACTACTATAGCTTTGGTTGAGAGTAGTATTTCAAATTTAGTAGAACAGCTTAACATTAATAATAAAAAAATATTATTTAAAAAAGAAGATAACCACTTTATGAAGTTACCGGTTATGAAGAATGAATGGAAGATTATATGAAAAGAGTAGCATTTACAATTATATTAAATGGTCATAGACATTTAGTTCATAAAAACTATTATGATACTATGAGTAAGAATTTTGATCTATGGGTAATAGTAGAAGGTTTATCTAATCCAGGCGGTTCAACTTCATGGTGTAATGAATTAGATTCTAAGTTTCATAATAATTTTATATCAAATGACGGAACAAGTGAGTTTTTAGATAATAATAAAAAGGATAATGTAGTTGTAGTTAGACCAGAAAATAGACCTTGGGATAGTAAAGATGAGCAAGTAAATGCTGCTATTATTGAGATAAAAAAGCATTATGAAGAATGCTATCTATGGCAAATAGATATAGATGAGCAATGGTCTATAGATCAGTTACAAGAGTCTGAAAAACATTTAGAGCAAAATAAAGGTAAAACTGGCTGTTTTCTTTGTAACTATTTTGTAGGTACTAATCAATTAGTTTTTGGTGAATGGGGTGAAGGTACTGGAGGACCTTATCGCAGACTTTGGAAATGGGAAGGTGAGAGTTTTAAAACTCATGAACCACCTCAACTCGATGGTAAAAATGGACCAGGACTTTTAATACCTGTTAGGTTTAATCATTATGCTTATTACTTCGAAGAAGATGTAAAGTTTAAAGAAGAATATTACGGTAATTATGATGGTTTATATGAAAGATGGCTTAAGGTTCAAGAAAATAGAGGTACTATACCGGTATCTGAATTATTAGGACCTAATTTAATGTGGAGTTTTACAAAAACTAATATAAAATATATAAATGGCTAAACATATCGACGGTAATAATTTCTTAAGACATCATATTAAGAATAATAAATCTTTTGCAGCAGGTAAAATAGGTGGTACAGAACTTAAATTATTGTATACATATTTAAGTGGTCAAATGATACATCCAGACCTTAAAAAAGAGGCAGAAGATGTATCAGGCTTAGTACCAACTAATAAAGAAACCTTAGAATGGTTTTCTACTACATTTTTAGAAGCTTTAAGTAGAATGGATCTTCTTTGTAAATGGAGTGCTATTATCCCTCAATTGGAAGAAGAGTTAATTAATGAAAAAACTAAAGCTTATACAACACCCTTACAACATATTGAACCATACTTTTTTGATAATCCATGGACTGACTGCTTAGAGGGTAAACGGGTATTAGTATTTTCACCTTTTGCAGATAGTATAGATAAAAATTTTCCTAAATTAGATAAAATATGGAATAATAAGATAAAGCCTAATTTTGATATTATACCATACCGATATCCTACCTCGATAACTATTACTAAAGATAGTAAGTCAAAATCTGCTAAAGAAATTTACGATAAGTTTAAGGCTATTATACATACAGAGGATTTTGATGTAGGTATATTTGGTACAGGTTATACCGGTTTGTTATTTGCGTCGGAATGTAAAGTTATAGGTAAAGCTGGTATACATCTAGGCGGAGCTACTCAAATGCTTTTTGGAGTATTAGGTAATAGATGGAGGGCTATAAAAGAATTCGAACCATTTATAAACGAGCACTGGACTACTCCAACAAAAGATGAAACTCCTGAAAGGGTAAGCGTAGTAGAAGAAGCTTGCTACTGGTAATGAACGATGTATATGTACAGTTTGATCCTGCAGGTAGGATGGGAAACAGAATGTTTCAATACGCTTTTGGTTGGCTATTAGCTAAGGAAAGAAATTGTAAATTATTTCATGAAGGTCTACCAAACTTTAATATACCACCTAATTTAGAATCTCTTCGATCAACAAAAGATATAACTAAAACTAGATCTATTGGCGATCAAAAAGTTAACTTTAATGAACTAGTTAAAGATGAAAATGCTATAGTAGTAGATAGTTATTTACAAAGAGCAGAGTACTATATAAATCATAGAGATAAATTAAGAGAATTATTTTCTATCAAAGAAAATCACGAATATATTAATAAGGGTAAACTCATAGTACATGTTAGAGAAACCGATTACCATCAAGTTAATTGCTTTCTAGGGTACGATTATTATTATAAGTTAATAAAAGACTCAGGTTTTACGGATATAGGTATTATTACTGATAATTCATATTGTGAAACTGTTCAAAAATTATTATCTGATGGTTGCGAAATTCTTTCAGAAGGATTAGTAGACAAATTCGAACTATTTAGTAATCAACGATCTATGAACGATTGGATGGCGCTATTACTAAGTGAAAATATAGCCCTTTCACAATCATCATTTTCTTGGTGGGCAGCTTTTTTAGGTTATCATAAAAAAATAATCTTTCCATATTCACATAAAGTAAGTATGTGGCCTGTTAATCCAGAAGGAGACGTTCAAGATCTATTTTTTGATTTTGATAATAGTAATGTTAAATATATTTTGTAATGGCTGAGATAACTCTAGAAGATCCTTTAGGTATAATGATACGTGATGCAGTCCGGTTTATTGGATTGAAAAATAATTTAGAAATTGGAGCATGGGACGGTTCAGGTTCTACACAATGCTTTATAGAAGGAATGAAAGAGTTTGAAGAAAAATCTTTAAAAAGTATAGAGATTAATGAGGAGAGATTTTTAGAATTAAAGGAAAGGGTAAAAAGCTATGATTGGATAGAATGCATACATGATTCATCTATAAGCTCTGATACTTTACCGCCTTACGAGTATATATGGGACTCTAATCATTTTAAATGCCCTATAGAAAAAATGAGCTATGATGAAAAGCAAGTCGAAAAAGCTAATATAAAAGTATGGTATGATAGAGATATAAAATTAATGTCTAACTTCGATGGGTATTTACATACTGATAAAGATTATTATGATTCTGTATTAATAGATGGAGGCGAATTTTGCGGTTATGAAGAATTCTTATTACTCAAAGATAGAACAGATGTATTCTTTTTAGACGATTGTCATATAGCTTATAAAACTAGTAAAGTATTTGATGTACTTAAAAATGATAATGAATGGTCGTGTTTAATGAATTGTGTTCCACCTCACCCTAATTCCAGAAATGGATCTGCGGTATTTATAAGAAATGAAAGATATATAAAACATATACAAAAGCAATGATGATTAGTGGAGAACAATTTCAAGAATTAGCAGATATATGCCTAGCTGCAGAAGTTAATTCAACGATGGCTAGCCAAAAAATTAAAGGTAATTTAAAACTTATTGATGATATTTCCATTAAAGACATTAAACAATATAAAAAAATATTTGTTTATACTCAGGATTTAAATATATTCTTTCAAAAATACTTCGATCATTTAAATGACGATACAATTTTAATCACACATAATAGCGATTATCATATTACACAAGAATCAAAACAATTTTTAGATTCAAATAAAATAAAGAAGTGGTACTGTCAAAATAGAGATTTTAATCATGAAAAACTTGTAACTATACCTATAGGATTAGCTAATTCACAATGGCCTCATGGTAATCAAGAGCTAATAAAAAGTGTAAAAGAACAAAATATAACTAAAGAAATTTTAGTATATAAAAACTTTGATGCTAATACTAATTTAAACTACCGTATACCATGTCATGAGATAACAGCAAAGAATGGTATACCTATGTACCCTAATAGATCCAACAAAGAATATTGGGAAATGTTAGCTCGTTCAATGTTTGTTATTTCACCAAAAGGCAATGGAGTTGATTGTCATAGAATTTGGGAATGTTTATATTTAAATTCTATACCAGTAATTTTAGATCATGAAAATTTTTCTAAATTTAAACATTTACCTATTTTATTTGTACCTAATAATAATTGGGAAGAGATAACTATAGATTTTTTAAGATCTCAAGTATCAAATTTTGCAAATAAATTTAATAACTCTATACCAGAACTTACAATTGAATATTGGAAAAAACGAATCAATAAGGGGGAATAAATGAGATATTTTCTATTTCATCAAGGTGTAGATATACCAGATTACATTATTCATTGTATTAACCAGATTAATATACAAGATAATACTGCAGATATATATTTTTGCTCGAATGTCTATTTACATAGCGATAAAGTAAACTTTATAGATTTAAATTCTTTGAATTTACCAGATTTTAATTATTTTAAAAATGATCCTAACCCCCTATGGTTTACATCCTTATTAAGGGTATTTGCTATTAATGCTTTTGCACAAAAATACGGTGATAATTTTATACACTTTGATAATGATGTAATGTTATACGGAGATTTTTCAAATATTAAAGAACATTTTGATAAAAAAAATTATATAACTCCTCATAAAGATACTGAATTTGCTTTTGGATTTTCTTATATTAATAATAAAGATCTTTTTAATGATCTTACAAATAATATATATGAAATGTTAAAGAAAGGGGAAGATGAGGTTAGAAGACTTACAGGAGATCAAATTCATGAAATGAGACTATTAGGGTATTGTAATAATGGGTTAATAGAGCCGCTACCAATACATCCAAAATTAGGTAATATTGAAAATATAATATTTGATCCTTCATCTTGGGGGCAATATGTTGGAGGTACTCATAGTGGTATACCTCCTGGATTTATAGATAATGAACAAATAGCAGGTAAAATATTTTTAGAGAATAAGCCTGAAATAAGATTTGATAACAAAAATAATAAAATGTATGTAGAATATAATGATAAACTTTATCAATTATTTAACTTACATATTCATAGTAAAAAATTAAATAGTTTTAATCGTTATGTCTAAGAGATGTATAGTTAGTTTCGGTAAGGGATATAATTTTGAAAAAGGATTAGATAGACTTCAAAAAAATATTGATGATATAGTAAAGGTACCTTTTGTAAGATTTACAGAGTATCCAGAAAATTGCCCGGATCATAAAGTATCACCTTTTGCTTTTAAATTTTATTGTATCAAAGAATGTGCTAAAAAATATGATACAATTTTATGGGTAGATTCATCTGTAATTATTAAAAATAATTTAGAAGATATCTTTAATACTTTAGATAACCAAGGTTATTTCTTTATTAGAAACCACCACTCTGTAGGAGAGTACTGTCATGATAAAGCTCTAGATACACTTAAAATAGATAGAGACTTATCATTTAAAATACCATGTGTACAAGGTACACAATTTGGATTAAATTTTAAATTTGAAAATACCCATAAGTTTTTAGATAAAATTATAGATCTAGCAAATGATGGTATAACCTTTCCAGGTCCTTATACAAATGAAAATAATATTGCTTCAATTCATGAACATGTTTGCGGTCATAGACATGATCAGACTGCTATGTCAGTTGAAGCATTAAGATTAGACATGAATCAATGGTGGCAGGGCGGAGAAAGCCAGTGGTTTATTCATGACAGAAGTTACGTCAAAGATTGCGATAGTACCGTAGTAGATATAAGGATGAGTTATTAAAAGAAATCCTTATCTAGGCAACCTTTATCATCTACAAAAATATCAGCGCCGGGTTTACCTAAAAATAAATCATGATATTTTAAATTCCATGAATCAAGCTGCTCTTTAGTAAGATTATAATATTTTGCGTATGCTTTTATAGGGTTATTATTAGTACTACCCATACCTCTAGCAGTTAACACATATATTGTATGACCATCTTCATATAAACTATTAACATAATCAATTCGCTCTTTTATAGGAGTACTATCTCTATAATCACTACCTTCAGTAACACATAGTGTGTTATCAACATCAAAACAATAAGTCATTATATCCAGTTTTTAAAGTCATTAGTAAATTGCTCAATCGAAGCAGTTGTACCAGGGTGTGTAGAACTTTCTTTAACTACATTAAAACCTGCTGTTACGATATGGGAACCAGAACTCCAAGCATCTGTAATATCTTCAGGTTTTCTAATACTACCAGAAATAATTTCGCAATTTAAATTATTCTCTTTAATAAATTCATTAGTTTCTTGAAGAGCGAAATGAACCGGTACTTTGCTATCTCTAGCTCTGTTATAGAATAGAGAAACATATCTAGCACCAGCAGCTGCTCCAAGCATTAATTGAGCACTTGTATAACAACACGTACAATTAATATCAACTCCTATACCAGCTAATGATTCAATTACAGGAAGCTCATCCCACCCAATAGGAATTTTAATATTTAAATTATCATAGTCGATATGTTTTTTCAAGCTAATTGCTTGTTGTTTAATTTCTTCTGGTTCAATTGCAAACACTTCAACACTAAAAGGAATTTCATTACCGGTAATATCACTCTTATCCTTCAAAAGGTTAGCAATTTTTTGCATATGTTCAATATAATCAGCTTTAGGTTCTTTTGACATAAGAGATGGGTTAGTAGTTACCCCGCTAATTATACCTCGATCGATAGACTCTGAAATCTCATCAATATTAGCAGTATCAATAAATAATTCTCGCATACTATATTTTATATTATTATTTTTAATTTTCAACAAATTTATACGTTTTACCGTCTTCTACTATATGCGAATCATTATCATCATCTGTAGTACTTACTTCTATAATAACAGTATCTTGTATTGCCATACGCATATGCATTAAACCTACAGGTATATGCACTACATCTCCTTCATTAAGAATAATTGATTTATTTTCTGCTCTCCCTATTCTTAACCCTAGTTTAAGTTGACCTTTATCGATATAATAAGATTCTTTTTTATGAACATGATACTCCATACTACTTTGTGTACCAGCTCTCATAAAAATTTTCTTTATACTATAACCATCTTGATCAAAAAGAGTTGACATATTACCCCAATACTTTTCTTCAGCTTTAACTACCCCTTCTACGTTTGGTAGCTCTCGTATTCCATATTTGTTATCTTTGTCCATAATATTTTGTTGTTCCGTGTTTTCTATCAAAATGTTTATCTAATAAAGACTTCGATAGTTTGTGATCACAAACTCTCATCTTTTCAGTTAAGAAAGCTAATTTAGCTATCTCTTCTATTACTATAGCATTTTCTAATGCTTGTTGTTTTGTGGTACCCCAAACATACACCCCATGGTTCGGCAACAAACACCCAGGCATTTTATTGTAATCTATTTTATTATCCTTAAAATAATTCACAATACTCAATCCTATATTTCTTTCGTAATTATTCTCTATTTCATTTTTGAGTAAATCGTAGACTATAGGTATATCACCGTAAAAATAGTCAGCATGAGTTGTACCGTAGCAGCTAATAGGCCTTCTAGCTTGTGCAAAAGCAGTACAATATTGAGAATGAGTATGAATAATATAATTCACCTCCTTAAAACTTTTGTATAGTTCGATATGAGTCGGAGTATCTACCGAGGGGGATTTACCCCTTGCAGTAGTACCGGTAGTAATAGTCACTCTACTTAAGTTACCTACTTCGAGTTTAAATACGTCTATACCTGAAGGTTTTATAATTACTTGATTGTTAACTCTATCAATACCGCTAGCATTACCCCATGTTAGCTTAACAAGCCCCTCACTAACAACTTCCTGATTTAGTTCTATAACGTTCTGATATAATTGATTTAAATAGTTCATAACTTGGAGGTGTTGCGCCTTTCGTTTCAGTCGCTAAGCTAGCCCATATATTACAATAATCTAAAGCTTTTAAGGAATTATCCAAACTAACAAGAGATGCCATAGCTGTAAAGCTATCTCCCGCACCGCAAGTATCGACAACCTCTGTCTCTCTTGGAGGGTAAATTATACCGTTATATTTACAGCCTCTGCTACCTAAAGTAGTAATACTTTCTGACCTTAAGTTATAAAATTGTTCCTCCTCTTCATTTAAAATAAATAACGAGCAATTTTCGAATTTTTGTAGTTTAAGATCTTTTTTTATACCCCAATCAGAAAGTTGTGTATTAACTATACAAGGTTTTTTCTTACTTCTACAAAGCTTAATAGTAGAAATAGTTAAATTTTCTGATAAAAATCCCCCTCTATAATCGCTCAAAATAACCGAATCATATTCATCAATTATTTTAACCAATTCGCTTAAAACTTTATCCTCTTCCTCTTTTTTTAAGGTTAAAATACTTCCATAATTTATCTGAAGATGCTTGTAATTATTACCCTTACGATTTACGTAATATCTACTTTTTACAGTATGCTGTCTATCTAGGTTAAAGTATTTTACATTATTTTCATTTAATATGTCCGATATAGTAGAATCATTAAATGTAGTAAAGAAACAAACCTCTCGATCTAAAGCCCTTAAATTCATTACCAGATTTCCAGCTCCTCCGAGTTGCTTCTTTTCTGAAATATACTCAGCCTTAAGAGTCGGTGACTCTAGTGAGAGACCAACAGCTTCTGTATACGTATATACATCGGAGATCAAGTCTCCTATTACTAAAACTTTTTTACGTTCGAACATTTTCTTTAACCTTTTCTATAACTTTAGTTGTTGAATACGTTACCTTATCAAATAAAGGAGATATTTTTATATCTATATGTGATGGTATATTATCTCTCTCCCTTACCTCATCAGCAGTAAACTCCCCTCCCTTAACAACTATATCTGGATTAATATCATTTATTATATCTTCAGTTTTGATATTATCAAAAATTACTACCTCATCTACTACAGATAAGGAAGTAAGAATATTTTTTCTATCGTTTTCATTAGTTACTGGTCTTTCTGGACCTTTTAATTCTTTAGTAGCTCTATCTGAGTTTATACCAACAACTAATTTGTCTCCTAAACTCTTAGCAAAATTTAAAACTTCAATATGACCTAAATGTAGCAAGTCAAAAATACCATTAGTAAAAACTACCGTCTCGGGCTTATGGTCTGATATTTTTTCAACTCGTTTTACATGTCTTCCTTCACCAAAAGGTGTATCAAGCCACTGCTCTAAAATTTCCTTAGCATTTCTTGTAGTAGATATCCAACTACCTAAACATAATACATTAGAATTATTATGCTCTCTACATTTTGGAGCAGAATCTAAATTATGAACTAATGCTGCTCTTACATTTTTAAATCTATTAGCTGCTATACTCATTCCTACTCCCGTTCCGCAAATAAGAATGCCTTTTTCTATGTCTCCGTTATGTACTATAGAACTAAGTTGATTCGCGTAATCAACATAATCTACGCTATCAACATCACTATAAGGTCCTATATCGATAGGATTATAACCCGCCTCTTTGAGCATACTTTTCAACTCATTTTTTAATACGACACCGTTATGATCGCTAGCTAAAACTATATTTTTGTCTATCGTTTTCAACACTATATTTTATATAATTGATTGCATTAATCAACAACTACTCCTATATATTATATTAATGATATTAAATATTGGGTTGATATGCCATGGAGATCAAAAAAAGGTAGGTCACATAAATTTTGATAACTACCGAAAAGCATTAAAGAATTATTTTAAGGGTAGTAATTTTACTGATATAACAAATGAAGATCAACTTTCTGAAATAAACCTACTTATAATAGTGGATGAACATTTTGGCCCTCATGTAGATATTTGGAAAAGAGACAGCTTTATAGAAAAACTAAATAATCTTAACTTAAAAGTTTTACTTTTTAACATTGAAAAAATTTATAGCAGTCAGTTTCCATGGAATGTGGATCATCAAAATAAAGTAGAAACTATTAATAATTTAATTCAGCTATTTGGTGATATTGAAGATCGTAAAATTAAAAATGCTATTTTAAATAAGCATGGTTTATTATCTAAAAGTCAAAAATTAAAAGTTCATAATAAAGAAAAGAAAGATAGTATAGTATTTTTAGGACAAGCAGAAGGTCCTCAGTATCATAGAAGACAACAAATTTTAAATTATATAAGCAGCAGGTCTACTAAGGTACCTTTAGAAATAAAAGTTACAAATAGAAAACTTACCTATCAAGAATATATTGAGACTTTAGCTGAGTATAAATATGTTCTTAACCCACTTGGTTGCGGAGATTTTATAAATTTAAGATTTTACGAAGCTTTAGAGTTAGGTTGTATACCAATTCAACAAGTCACTCCGGAGATGTTAGATTTATACAGTAGGGAGTTAGAATATAGTATTAACTTTATACAACCCGAAGATATTAATCTTAAGAAAGAATTTAAAAAAATGAACTACTATCTTGAAGATTATTTTGAAGAATTAAACCTAGAAAGTATATTGAATTTCTAAAATATTAGTATAATATATATATATGATTATTGATCAACAAGTTTATAACGGAGACCTAATTCACGAGCGCTTTGCTTATAAATTCTTTCGAAAAGACGTCTCACCTTTTGGTAATATTGTAGCTTTTAGAGCTCCTATGTATGTTAGTGATAACCTTATCGATTTAGAAGATACTTTAGCTAAAGATTTTATTCATTCTGATGACTCTATTAATTTTTGCTGGGAGATACCTAATCTCTGCCCACTTGGAGCTGTAGCCTTTCAACGGCTATTTAATACTACTATTGCATCGATGTTAGGTCAATCGATTAATAAGAGTATATCCATGGATGGTGATGATATCATGGTAAATGATACATTTATTGGAAGTGATGATAAAAAGTATGAGCGCGGTAAAGTTAGTGTTTCTATTACCTATAGTAAGGATAATGTAGCGCTAGGTCATACCGGAATTAATATTAATGCTGGAAAGAAAGCCCCGGGGTTTGCTTATTCTTCTGGATTAGAAGATTCGCAAGCTGAAAACGTCATGGAGGCTGTTATTAGTGCTTTTAATAGTGAGGTAAAAGATCAGTGGATAGCAACTACTAAAATTATTGTATGAAAAGAGCTCTTATAACAGGTATTAATGGACAAGATGGTTCGTATTTAGCAGAATTTCTTTTAGAGAAAGGCTACCAAGTATACGGAACAGTAAAGCGAAATTCAGTTTCTGAAAATCAAACTGCAAGATTAGATAAAATATTTCCTAAAATAGTAGATAATTTAATATATGCAGATCTTAGTGATCTTTCTTCTCTTTTAAATGCAATTCATATATCTAGACCTAATGAGATTTATAATCTTGCTGCACAATCGCATGTGAGAATTAGCTTTGATCAACCGGTTTATACTGCGCTTACTACAGGAGTGGGTACGTTAAATTTACTTGAAGCTGCGAGAATTTATGATCCATCGGTAAAAATCTATCAGGCATCTTCATCAGAGATGTTTGGTAACAATATAGATGAGGATGGTTTTCAAAGAGAGACTACTCCAATGAGTCCAGTTTCACCGTACGGTTGTTCAAAAGTATTTTCTTATAATATATGCAGAAACTATAGAAAGTCTTATAACATGCATGTATCAAATGGAATTTTATTTAATCATGAATCACCAAGAAGAGGAAGTAACTTTGTTACTTCAAAAGTAGTTAAGACTGCAGTACAAATTAAGAAAGGTTTAGCTACAGAACTTAGATTGGGTAATTTAGATGCTGCAAGGGATTGGGGTCATGCTAAAGACTATGTTGAAGCTATGTGGCAAATACTACAGCAAGATACTCCCGACGACTATGTTTGCGCTACGGGTATATCGCATACTGTCGGTGATTTAGTTAATTATACCTTCAAAAAGTTAGATCTAGATCCAACACAATACATAAAAACTGATGCAAAATATTTTAGACCTGAAGAGCTTGATGTTCTTAAAGGTGATAGCTCAAAGCTAAGAGACAAAGTAGGATGGGAACCTAAATATTCTTTTGAAGATCTAATTGATGAAATGATTGAATATTGGGATGAGAGAATATAGTGATTATTCCTGAACTATATGGAGGGTTAGGAAATAATCTCTTTCAAATAGCAGCTGCTTATGCTATAGCTAAAGAATTAAATTCTTTTGTAGCTATAAATTATAAAAAGCATTGCAATCCTTGTTTTTTTCACCCTACTAAATATAAGAATAATATATTTAAAAATATAGTAAGTACTAATTTAACGTTTTCTGAAATTTATAATGAACCTACTTTTACTTATTCAAAAATACCTGTTAAAAATAACATAATACTAAATGGTTATTTTCAAAGCTATAATTACTTTAAAAAATATCATAAAGAAGTTAAAAGTTTATTTAACTTTCCTAGATTAAGAAAAGGTAGAATAGATAGAGCTATTGCAAATATTGATGGTCAATTTATAATAAATCATATTAGACGAGGTGACTACAAGGATAATAACGTATACTCGTTTATTTCGAAAGATTACTATAAGCAAGCTCAGGATTATATTCAAAGTAAAACAAAGACAAAATTAACAAATATTTTGGTAACTGATGATAAAGAAGCAGTTAGAAAAGAATTTGATAATGATCTAATTATTGAGACTCAAGATGAAATAGAAGACTTATACCTACTAACTAGAGGTAAATATTTCGTTGGGTGTAATAGTACCTTTTCTTGGTGGGGAAGTTTTTTAGGAAATCATAAAATAGACATTTTTCCAAAAAAATGGTTTAATAAAGGAGGTGAGCTACTAAAATCAAAAGATATATATAGAGATAGTCTATTATGCATATAAATTATGAATTTTTTTCAATTACAAAATAAATTATTTTACTCTAAAAAAGATAATGCTGATTATTTAGATGCGGAAGGTGAACAAGCTTTTGTACCTTTCTTGTTTAATCGATGGCTTTCGTTTTATGATAAAAGTATGTCGATTTTTACTAATGAAACTTTAAATAAATTTAGTACTATATTTGAAGATAAGCAGAGAGTGTATAGGCTATACTACTATCTTATTCCTAGGCTTAAGTGGAAAAAGATATCTTATATTAAGAAAGTTAAGAAAGAAAAAGATGAAGATCTTAATTTAGAAATAATGGCTAAAAATAAAAATATATCAGTACGAGAACTTAAACAGTATATTGAAGATTATGAGTAAAGCATTAGTTACCGGTGGTTGTGGATTTATTGGATCTAACTTAGTTGATAGATTAATTGATTTATTTGATGAGATAGTTGTTATTGATAATTTATCTAGCGAAACAAATGAAAAATTTTATTATGCTAAAAATAAAAAGGTATCTTACTATAAAAGAGATATATGCGATTATGAAAATACACGTATCTTGTATGATGGAGTAGATGTTGTTTTTCACCTTGCAGCAGAATCGAGAATACAACCAACTTTAAAAAATCCTATTTTAGCCGCTAAAACTAATACTGTTGGTACTTGTACGGTATTACAGTGTTCAAATGAAGCAGGAGTTAAACGTGTTATATATAGTTCAACATCTTCTGGGTATGGATTAAAGAACAGTATACCGCTTGATGAAGAAATGGAAGATGATTGCTTAAACCCTTACTCTGTAACTAAAGTAGCTGGTGAAAAATTATGCAAAATGTATTATGATATATATGGTTTAGAAACTATAGTATTTAGATATTTTAACGTTTATGGAGAACGTCACCCAATTAAAGGTCAATACGCTCCTGTCATTGGTATTTTTATTAGACAAAAGAATGACGGAGAGCAGCTTACTGTAGTTGGAGATGGAGAAAAGACTAGAGACTTTACCCATGTTTATGATATTGTAGAGGGTAATATTTTAGCTGCTGATTTAAAAAATAAAAAACCAGTAGGTCAATTAATAAATTTGGGTACTGGTACTAATCATAGTATACTTAAAGTTGCTGAATTAGTAGGGGGGGATATAACCTTTATTCCTGCTAGATTAGGTGAAGCACAAGATACAAAAGCTAATAATAGCAAAGCTAAAAAATTATTAGGTTGGGAACCTAAGGTTAAATTAGAGGATTGGATAAAAGCTAATAACTAAGTAAATAGCTGTATGGCAATGGCAAGTATAGACAATCTGGCACCTACTAGAAGTCTTATTGATTTAACTCAAAAAGATAAAGGTGATTTCGGTTTAGATGATTATGATCTAGATTTTATTTTTGATGATATTCTACTAGTAGAATATGTCGATGAAACTGATGAGGGGGATGAAGTTATTAGAAATGGAATTGTAGTACCTACAAATGCGCTTACTAAAGCATGGCGAAAGGGTAGGATTATCTTAGCAGGACCTGAAACCAAATATGCAAAAGAAGGAGACATTGTTATCTTTCCTAATAATATGGGAGTAAGTATTTCTAATATATCAGTTGCTGGTAAAAAGAAAGTAGAAAAGGGAATCTTTCTTAACGAAGAAAGAATGTTTGGTATTTGTAAACGCAAAGATGATAGTACAGAGAGCAGCTCTTAATTCTATATTACTAAATAACGTAGTAGATATTAGATTTGCAAGGAGAACCCCAAAGCCTGGGTTTCCTCCTACACGAAGGATGCTATGTACTAAATCAACAGAACTTTTAAATTCAACTAACGGTAGAATCACTCTTAACTATAAACCTCCCAAAGGAGGTCCACAAACAAATGTCGTAGAGCAAAATTTAATTATAGTTTGGGATATTTTAATGCAGTCATTTAGAACCATTAGCGCTGACCAAGTTAATCTTATTGAGCAATGGCCAGCTAATGATGATTTTTGGGTACATTTTAACGAGAGTGTATATCCGATGTCAGCGGATCAAAAGTTAGAATTTTTAAAATCATGAATTTTAATTTAGAAAAGGTCACTCAATCATTAAAGCCTCTGCTTTTATCTAACGTAGAGATACGAACAGATAAAAAATTGCTTAAGAGAGGTCGATTGAAACTTTTTCAAATTAAACAATATAATGTTTTCTTAACGTTAGAATATGAGGGTAAAACAAAAAACTTAGAATTACCTTACCCTTTCAGAATTGAACCTAGAGAAGATAGTCTCGTGTTTAATTATGAACTTAGTGCCTTTATACCAGATAGAAATTCAATTTTTGTAAAATGCATGGATAGTAGTTCAAAATCTAAGCTTTACGATAATCTATTATACTTCTTGATTACAGATTAGACTATAGTATAATAAGGCGTGATTGCCGGTCTTCTAAATAGCTTTCCTCAAGGATATGATCCTAATCCGCAGCAAGTAAAGCTTCTTAAAAATATAGATCAAGCATTTGAAGATGGTCATAAATTTGTAGTTTGTAATGCCCCTACCGGTTCAGGTAAATCGTTTATATCAAAAACTATAGGTAATATAGCTAATCAATGCTCTAAAGAATATAGATCTACGGTAACTAGCTATTTAGCATATAAACGGACACAAGGGGGAGGCTATGCGTATGAAGAAGAATGCTTAGGGGAGAAGCCCTTTGGCTGTACTGCCTTAACTATTACCAAGGCTTTACAAGATCAATATAAAGACTTGTTTGATGATATAGAAGTTTTAAAGGGCAAGTCAAACTATCAATGCTCTGTAGATGAAAGCTTTAATGTTGAAGTAGCTCCTTGTTTGCATTTACCTAAGATAAGAGAAGAATGCTGGAATAATAGAACGTGTCCATATTATGAGCAACGTAACGTGGCACTTACATCACGATTTAATACTTTAAATTATAATATGTTCTTCTCATTACCTGAACATTTAAAAAGAAGACAATATTTAATTTGTGATGAAGCTTCTGAGCTAGAAGATCAATTAGTTAAAGAGTTTTCTTGTAATATTAGTTTTGATTTTTTAAAGAGATCAGATATAGAAATACGACCTCTCTATACTAAAGGTAATAATGTAGCTAAGTGGATTAGTATATTGACTCTTGACTTAAAAGAAAGGATAGACTGGCTCAAAGAAATTATAACTACTACTTCTAAAGTAAAACAAAAATATTTAATAGAGAAGAAAAGAGAGCTTATTAGTTTAAATAATTTACATTCGAAACTTTCACTAATTATAGAGACTTGGCATGATAGCGAATACGTATATGATAAAGATTCAAAAGGTATTACTTTTATGCCTCTTAAAGTAGATAAACTATCTAATTATCTTTTTAAATATGCAGATAAAGTAATATTAATGTCTGCTACTATTATTGATCCTTCTAATTTTTGTAAAACGCTAGGAATTAAAAAGTTTAAGTACGTTGAAGCGGAGTCTTCTTTTGACTCTCAAAAAGCTCCTATATATTGTAACACAAAAGTGAAGCTAAATTACTATAATATGGATAAGAATCTTCCTAAAATAGTAAAGCAAATAGATGAAATTTGCAAGTTTCATGAAAATGATAAGGGCATTATTCATTCTAGAAATAAAAATATTACAACGTTTATAGCTGATAGATTAGCAGGTAGAAGATTCCTAGCGCGTGAGCCTGGTGTACGTAACGAAGAAATATTAGAGCAGCATGTAAATAGTAAAGATGCAACAGTACTTATATCACCTTCTATGTCTTATGGAGTAGATTTAAGAGACGATTTAGCTAGATTTCAAATTATTATTAAAGCTCCTTATCTACCTACTAAAGATAAGCGAATAGAAAAAATGATGAAGGATGATTTTATATGGTATGAGAATAAAATGCTTTGTTCTCTCATACAGTCATGCGGACGAGGTGTAAGATCTCATAAAGATTTTTGTACTACGTATATTTTAGATGCAGCTATAGTAGAAAGTGTTATTAAAAATAGTCATAAGTTGCCAAAATACTTTATAGATAGGTTTTGCTAATAAATATATATATTGAAGAATAGAGCTTTTCATTTTGAGATTAAGGATCTTCTAACGCAGTTTGTAGCAGCGTTTGACGATACAGTTATTTCACGTTTCGATAGAAACAGAAACCCTAAGCAGGATATTGAAGTACGTTATGTATTCGCTCCTAAGCAAAGGGTAATGTATGATATTGTTAATAGAGCGCAAAATTTAACTTTACCCGTTGTAGCAGTTAACTTAGCTAGCGTAACAAGAGATGAATCTCGTGTTTTTAATAAACTTACACCTACTTTTGTTCCCGGTAGTTTAACTGATGCACCTGAAAAGTCATCTAAATTTCTAATGCCTGTTCCTGTTAATTTGGAAGTTAATATGTCAATAATGACTAGGTACATGGCAGATGCAGATCAAATAGTATCTAACTTTGCTCCATATAATAATCCATATATTATATTATCTTGGAAAGTACCTCAAGATTTTGGAGCTGAATACGATCAAGAGATACGATCTGAAGTATTATGGTCTGGTAGTCTTAATTATAATGCACCTACCGATACAACATATTCAGATAAATTTAGAGTAGTAATAGATACCTCTTTTACTATTAAGGGGTGGTTATTTCCAGAGCAAAAAGATACTGTTGGCACAATATATGAAGTTAATAATAATTTTATAAATGTTGATTTAAGAAATAGATTATATAACCCTCTTGATGAAACAGTTGAATTTTTATCTTACGAGCAACAAGGTTATTCAGCTTTATCGGGGTACAACGATTCTGTACCAACAAACTATTCAGAATTAGCTGCAATATCAGCTATTCCTGAATTTACGAATGTTTTTTATTCAACGACAGGATCTATTTTTCCTCTAAGAGGTAATACAGGAGCGTTAAGTAGCAGAGATAATGATTATATTTTATATGGTAAAAGATTTAGTTATAATAATAACTGGTATCTATCTTCAAATGTAGATGATTTCTTTTCGAATTATCAAGAAATCACTTCTGCAGTCAGCCCGACAATTAGCGGATATAAATTAGATAATCAAAAGTTTAGTGTAGGTAATGATAATATAGCTACCATACATTTACCTTCAAGTACGCTTTCTGCAGCTGGTAAATTTACATTTATTACTTCTAATGAAGCCGGCTGGGCGTCATCATACGACGCGTTAAGTAGTGTACTTAATGTATTAAAATCTTAAAAGTCTTTAAGAATTTTTTCCACGTCGTACATATGTTCGACGTTTTCATAAGGACACTCATGCATTACACCAGTGAAGTTATAATCATAAATGTAACTATCTACGTGACCTTCAGAGTGTTCGACAGGTGGGGTAATATTTGTATGCTCCTCGTAACCGAAAATTTTAGGAGAAGTACCAACCCATACAACAGTTGAAGGAAGTTTCATTGCTGCAGCTGCATGTTGAAGAGAAGAGTCTATAAGTAACCTTTTATCCGAATATCTTAATAAATTAAATAATTCTTTCTTAGGTACAGTTTTTTCATACCGTATTACATTATCAAGTTTAGGATGAAACTCATAGCATACATGAATTATCATATATTTTTCATTAAGCTCATTAACAATATGTTGAGCTACCTGTGGATGAATATCTCTTACCCATGAATATGGATGAGGTTGATGATCCTTACCAGGCCCTCCAAAAGGTTGAAATATAAGTAGAGGCTTAGTCTTTTCAAGTTGCGATAAAGCTGGGTCGATCGCATCTTTTTCCCTGATATTAAAATTTAAATTTAAATTACCTTTTTCTCTCTCTACTCCTACCATATTGCACCACGTGTCTATTAAATGTGACCTTTTTACAATATGAGCAGTCTCTCTGTAGGGATCATGAGAAAAAATTTCAACATCTTTATTTAAAATAAAATCTCTATAAAAATAAGGTACATTACCTATTCTATAAACTCTATCGATATCTTTATTGCCTAAATAAACTTCTGGCCAAGCACATACTACGATAATCGTTTTATCAGGATATGTATTTTTATAAGCGCTTATAACTGCCGTACTAGCAACATGTTTACCAATGCCCCCTTCAATATGAAAAATAGTTGTAGCCATTGATATAGTTAATCAATAAAAGGTAATATTGCAACTTACTACTGAGATAACATTAGGTAGGTGTTGCTACCACATACACACTTCCATACAACTCCTGCAACACCGGTATCCGAAGTAGGTAGAGCTGAAGACATAAGATACAGCGTACAAGCATGTAACATATTTGCACTTACAGAATCCATGTATGAAGCTCCAGCGATTGCTGAACTACTATGAGTACATTTAACTGTATTACAACAACCACCGGCAATAAAGCTAGCATTTGCCCCGTCACATATAGTATTATTAAGACCACCTCCAACAGTTCCCAAAGTAGCATTAATTGAATTTTGTTTCCCTCCCCCTATGGTACCTGCATTAGACTTTACTTCATTTTGGTACCCACCAGCTATTGTAGAACATGCTGCGGTAGTATGATTTTTACAACCACCTCCTATAAATGACAATGTTCCACAGGCATCATTTTCTCTTCCTCCGACTACAGCATTAAAGTTATTTCCTACACTGTTACATTCCCCTCCTCCTATAACAATACAACTTCCACAACCAACATTACAATGTCCTCCACCGATAAAAGAAAAAGATGCCGTTGAATTACAACAACCTCCAGCAATAACTGCACATGCACTTGATCCTAAATTATTTTTAACCCCACCTAAAATACTAGAAGCAGTTCCTGATATTACATGTTCACTTCCTATATAAGCTGATCCTGTAGCTGCTATATTTCTACCAGAACTTAGATTACCTGAAGTAGTTATACCACCTGTTCCTGCAGATAAAAGTGAGGTACCTTCAATGCTACTTGCTGTTAAATTAGTTGCTACTGAAATATTATTAGCAGATAAAGGGCTACTTCCAGCAGCTAAGCTGCCTGCAGTTAAAGTTAAACCTGCTGTAGTAATAGAAGCAAAGGCTGGGCTATCTCCTGTTGAAAGACCAAAACCAACAGTAGCTCCTCCAGCTCCTCCTAAAGTAACTACTCCTTGTTGGTTACCTGCTATATTAGTTGAACAAAAATACCTTGCATCTCCCTGTGCAGTTATACCTGAAAAAACACTACTTACTGAAGTTTGCCTAGTCTGGCCACATTGTATAAAAGGTTGATCCTCAAAACCCACTATGTGAGTTGCTGCTGGAAGGTCTGAAATCTTTATGCCCATATATTTATTTATTTGATTTTCTCATTTTATCATGTAAAATATGTAAGTGAAAATTATTTTTGATCCGGAGTCACATACGTATACTCATAAGGATACAGGGGAAAAGTTCGTTTCGGTTACTACTCTACTAGGTAAATTTAAAAAACCGTTTGATAAAGATAGGCATTCTGCGAGAGTAGCAGAAAGAGAGGGTGTTCCTCAAGAAATGGTCTTAGAGCTTTGGGAGCAAGAAAAAAATAAAGCTTGTGATAGAGGTACTGCTATACATGAATTATTAGAAGAATATATTAAGTACGGCGAGACAGCAGATAATTATGGGTGGCTTTTTAAATCATATGATAAAGCAGTAGAGCGTCATATAGATAAATTTAAGGATGTTCTTAGTGAGAATTTAGTATATGACGAAACGTTTAAAGTATCAGGTACTGCTGATTTAATATACGAACATAAAGGTAATGAATTTACTCTAGGTGATTTTAAAACTAACAAAAAATTTAGATTTAGTTCTTCTTTTGGAGAAAGAATGTTAAAACCGTTAGATCATTTTCAGGTATGTGAGTTTAATACTTATGCTTTACAGCTTTCTATGTATGCTTATATGTATGAAAAGCTTTCTGGTAAAAAATGTAGAAAGTGTATTATTTTTTATTTAAATGATGATAGGTTCTCAGGCTATCATGTTAATTACCTTAAATCTGATGTAGAAAAATTATTTAAATACTATAAATTATCATGTAATAATATATGAAAGCCGGTAAAATTTGGGGTGAAACTAAACTACTGCATGCAAATGGTGTATTAGAGTTTCATAGAATAGATTTTAAATCTAATGTACAATGCTCAAAGCATAAGCACCAATTTAAATGGAATGGTTTTTTTGTAGAGTCAGGTGAATTGTTAGTAAGAGTGTGGTCAAAATCAGATGAAATTGATGTTGATGTGGTTGATACTATTCTTAAGCCGGGTGACTTTATGCAAATAAAGCCCGGGTTATATCACCAATTCGAAGGTGTAAAGGCAGGCGTAGCCTTTGAGCTATATTGGGCAGAATTTAATCACAATGATATAATTAGAGAAACCTTTGGTAAGAAAATAAAATGACAGAGGAAGAATACGACAGTGGTTTTTTTTATAAACCATCTAAAGTAGCGGATGATGAAACTCGTAAGTGGTTACCTAGAGATTTCAGTACTAAACAAATTACACATAGCGTAAAAAGAAACATAGATAGAAAGAGAACCTCAATTGATCACGTACAAGAAGTTTTAAACATACCTCTCTTTAGCTGGGTAGAATTAAATCTTAATGAACTATGTAATCGTAAATGTCCCTTTTGCCCTAGAAGTGGAGAATATCCAAATCAAAATTTACATATGGACCCGGGCCTAGCTGCAGCTATAGCAGTTCAACTCGATGAATTAAATTTTTCAGGTTCAGTAAATATAAGCGGAACAGGTGAACCTCTACTAACAAGAAATCTACTTCAAATAGTAAAAGTATTTTGCGACAAACAAATTCATATTGAAATAGTAACTAACGGGGATAGATTAAAAGCAAATCTTATTAAAGATTTATATTCAATTGGACTTTCACAGCTAGTAGTAAGTATGTATGATGGCCCGGAACAAATAGAGTATTTTAACAATTTATTTAAAGAATGTGAGATTGATAAATCTAAGTATACTCTACGTGATAGGTGGTATAGTGAAGATGAAGATTTCGGTCTTATTTATACTAACCGAACAGGCGCGCAAAAAGAACTAAATAAAGCAGCAACTAGACCATGCTACTATCCACATTATGCAATGTACATAGATTGGAATGGTGATGTACTTTTATGTTGTCAAGACATGTATAACAGGACCGTAAAATTTGGTAATGTTTCAGAAAAATCTATTTTTGATATATGGCAAGATAAACGCTTAATGGATTTTAGGCGGGTGCTAAAAGACGGTAAGAGATGTATGTCCCCGTGTTCTAACTGCGATGCTAATGGAATGTTATTTGGTGAAAACCATGCAAAAAAATGGACGATATAAAAAAATATATTAATTTACACAAAGGTAAGAAAGCTATTATATGTGGCTCTGGACCATCTATTAATGAAATAGACTTTAAATTAGTATCAGATGAATATATTATATTTTGTTGCAATCAATCTGTTACCGCTTTAGATAAATGCCATTATTTTTGTATAACAGATAACTCCGTAATATGTATGGATTTTTTTGAGCATGGTGTAAAAATATGCGATGAGTTTATAGCTTTAGGTCCATTTGGTACTCCAGCAAATTTGATGGCGAATAATAATAATTCTAAAATAAGAAACAAATATGCAGAGTTAATTAAAAACAAATCAAAATTTTTTAAAAGATCTGGAGGATTACCTTTTAAAAAAAGAGGACCGGTTACAGAAGGCCCTGTAGGTAATGATGTAGTTCACATTACTACACACTTAGCATACCTTTTTGGATGTAGAGAAATAGTCTTAGCTGGAGTAGATTTAACTACTAAAGGTGGTGTATATTGCAACCCAACTTCATATAACAATGAAGTGAATTGGGAAGGAGTGGCTCTGGAAAATAGTGATGAACTATTAGATAATTCTTTCAAAGGCTGGGAGGAGATAAAAGAAAAAACTAAAGATGTTAAATTTCTAAACGCATCTTCAAAAAGTAGGTTAAAAGAACTTTTTGATACTATTGATAAAGAGACACTTTATACTAATCGTCATCATCAGGACAATTCATAAAGAATATTTGAAATGAATTTCTAGAACCTTGTAGAGTGCTATTTTTATGATCGACAGCATGCCATGATTTATCCGTTACTTTAAAACATACTAAACGGTTAGGTAAAAATTCAGCTTTTTTTATTTCTTTTAAATTTTTTTGTACACCATCTCTAGTATGTACTCCACCACGACCAGAATCTTCTTCATAAATAGACAATCCTAATTCTTTATTTTTTTTATCTACAGGGCAATAAAATAAAAGGGTGAATACTTTAGTAGTTTGATCTGTATGAGGTAAAATTTTATAGTTAGTCTCATCTTTACATACCGAGAAGTCCAAGTATTTATTTTTATAATTATCCTCTACGTTAAACTTTTTACACAAAGCTTGAAAAATTTTTTTTTGTTCTTTAACCCATTTTGAAGAAAAATTATTTATTGCTAACCAATTAGGAAAACTATCTTCTTCCTTTACAAATGAGCAAACCCTCTCTCCAACTCCTTCACCTTGTTCTGTCCAATATTCAACACTTTCACTATTATCTGATTTCTTTAAATTAATATCATTTAACTCCTCAGCTAACAATTTGTAATCTTTATTAGGAATAAAATCATCAATTATTATATGATCATAAGGTGAACTTAATAATTGTGTATCATTAATTTTTTTTAATATATGGTCTATCATTTGGTTATCTACATACATGCTTAAAAAATTTACTCTCTACCTCTTTATTAGCAGTAACAGCAAATTGTAAATTTTTATCATCAATTATATTTACTACAATTTTATCTTTAAAGAGATTTTTATATATCTTCTTTATTAAATTTTTATTATTAGAATATAGTCTTATAGTATAGAGAGTAGAATTAAAAACTGTTAAGTCGCTGTTAAGCTTAAATTTTTGAATCCATTTATTTTTAATCTCTAATAAATTATTTTTTAATTGATTAAAATAATCTTTATTTTCAATAATAAATTCTAGAGTCTTGCAAGAAAAATAATCTAACTCGTATGATCCTCTGGTAGCTTCAAGTTGAAGCTTTAAAATTTTATTACAAGCTAGCCATCCCGTCTTAATACTCGGAAATCCAGATTTTGAAAAACTAGAAGAAATAATTAAGTTGTTATGTTTATCTAAAAAAGGTAAATAGCTTTTACTCTCCCATCCAATATAAACTTCATCTAAAAATACTATTACATTTTTTTCTTCACAATAGGTTATTATCTGCTCTAACTCGCTATTAGTAAAATTATTTTCTAAATGTGCCATAGGATTGGTTAAAAACAGCACCTTTATATTAGGTACTATTTCTTTAACTAGATCAACTGTAATATTATAATCTGGAGCTTTAGCTTTAATTGAAACCAACTCAACATTAAATACATCTGCATATACCTTAAACATTGCAAAGGTAGGGTCAAACGTTCCCACTTTATCAGTGCTCTTTAAATTAAGTGATTCAAATACAGTTTTAATAGAGCCCTCAACACCTCGAGTAAGTAATAGTTTGTCTTTTTCAACACCAAGATACTCACTTAAGGTGTTATAAGAAGTAAACATGTCAGGGTATTGATGCAAATCCTCGCATTTAAATTTCTTTAACAAATTTTTTAAAATATAATCAGGATGCTTATCTATGATAGTATTTCTATTTAGATATGTATATCCCTCTTTAAATTTTTTTCTTACTCGGGGTATACTCCTTACCATATTTTTATTTAACCCCTCTTTAAAAATATTAAAGGGGTATAAATACCTTTTGATGGCTAAGAATTTAAATAAAAGTTTAGACGAAACTATAGAAAAGCTATATGATACTCTATATGAAGTAAAAGAAGTATTAGACAGTGCCGAGGATGGAGAGTTAGAACAAATGGCAGACATATTAATTGAGAGTGTAGAGGAAGCACTTACAGTAAATGAAGTTAATATTGAGTCAATTAAAGAACATATTAATAGTTTAAATAATTTAGAATAAACACATTTGCTAAGTTAAATAACTCTAATATAATAAGAGTATGAGGATTGAAACTGATCTGAAATATGACTTTGATGATGTCTTAATTAGGCCAAAAAGATCGACGTTATCGTCGAGAAAAGAGGTTGACTTAAATAGAACGTTTAAATTTAAATATGGTGGTTCATATCATGGTATACCTGTTATGGCTGCTAACATGGATGGAGTTGGTACGTTAGAAGTAGGAAGAACTTTAAGTGACTTAGATCTTTTTACTTGTTACAAGAAGGACATTGATGAAAAGGAGCTTATTGAAGAGCTAAAAGATAATCAAGGTAAACATGTAGCTGTTACTGTAGGTAGAAGTCATCATGATTATGATACGTTGTCTATTATTAACAAGAAAGTACCATTACGTAATATCTGTATTGATGTAGCAAATGGTTACTCACAGGCATTTGTAAGTTGTGTAAGGGTGGTAAGAAAAATGTTCCCTAAGAGTAATATTATTGCAGGTAATGTTGTAACAGGTGAAATGGTAGAAGAGTTGCTTTTAGCTGGAGCTGATATTGTTAAAGTAGGCATTGGTTCAGGAAGTGTGTGTACAACTAGAATTAAAACAGGTGTAGGTTATCCGCAGTTTAGTTGTATTGCTGAATGCGCTGACGCTGCTCACGGTTTAGATGGTCATATTATTGCTGATGGAGGTTGCACGACACCTGGTGATGTAGCTAAAGCGTTTGGCGCCGGCGCTGATTTTGTAATGTTAGGGTCTATGTTAGCTGGATCGACAGAAGGAGGAGGTGAAAGGATTACTATAGATGATAAAGAATATGTTGAGTTCTACGGAATGAGCAGTAAGAAGGCTAACGAGAAACATAACGGAGGCTTAAAGGACTATAGAACTTCTGAAGGACGTAGAGTTGTTCTTCCATATAAAGGACCTATGCGCTATATTGTTCAAGATATTTTAGGAGGCATTAGAAGTACATGTACATATGTTGGAGCAGCTAAGCTAAAGCATCTAAGTAAATGTGCTACTTTTGTAAGATGTACAAAAACTCATAGTAAAATATATGAATCAAATACTTTAGAAATATAAAATGTCTGAACCAAAAGTCTTAGTAGCTGTACCTACCTATGGTCGACCTTCTTACTTACCTAGATTAATAGCTAGCTTTAAAAAAATAAATTATAATAATAAAAAATTACTAATCATTAATGATGATAATAGAGTAAAGTATAAGCTTGATAAGCCTGATGCAGAAATTGATATTTGTAATTTAGATTTACACTTAAATTTATCTGTTAAGCGTAATTTATTTGCTTCGTGGGATTGGGATATTTATATGCCTTTGGATGATGATGATATGTTTCTACCAGAGAGGATCAATAATCATGTAAGACAGTATGAAGCTCGTCCAGATATAGTATGTTATAGAAATGAAGCAGCTTATTATTTTGGAGAGAATAGAGCTTACATTACAGACTATACTTCGTTTACAAATCATAGTTTAAAAAGGCAAGGGTGGTTTGAGAGTTTAGGATACACGTCTTTTGAAAGAAGCAACTTTGATGATCAGAGCATTCACCATAATATAGTTAACAGATGTGAATGTTTAATAGAAGCTGATTATTTAAATTTAGATTTTATATACTGGTGGGGAAATACAGATGATGAGACAAAGTATAGAAATACCTTTAATAGCGACATTATGAAAAATGAAACTGTTGAACTAGCTTCTAAAAAAGATTATATAGGCAAGATTAACAAACAAGGTTATATAACTTTAAAGCCAGATTACGATTGCTATAATAAAATTACAGATATAATTAAGAGATTGAATGTATATAGAAGAACTGAACATGATATACATCTTAATCAAACTACAGCGAGCGAAAAAATAAAAATTAATTTTTAATATGAATATAATAATACTAGGCAAAGGTTATGTTGGTAATCACCTGTTTAATACTCTAAGTGAGCACTCCGGTAGATATGGAGAGCGTCCTAACGTCCAAATTTTCTCAAAAGAAGAATTAGATTATACAGATGAAACTTGTTTAATGGAAGAAATTAACGTAATGGATGATACTTACATTATAAACTGCTCCGGCTTTACTGGTAGACCTAATGTAGATGAAGGTGAAAACAAGAAAGAAGAATGCTGGAAATATAATGTACAGGTACCTCTTAATTTAAATAAGGTTTGTAATGAAACAGGTGCAGAGATTATTCATATTACTTCTGGTTGTATTTATACAGGGTATGAGAAAGAATGGGAAGAAGATGATACTCCTAATTTTGGAATTTATAGTAACGAAGCCTCTTTTTATTCTAAAAGTAAACATGCTTTCGAAACGCTAAGTGATACAGGCCTCCATTTGAGAATAAGAATGCCTTTTTGCGATACAATGCATGAACGGTCAGTGTTAACTAAAATCTACAATTATGATAATTTAGTTGATACAATAAATTCTAAAACTTATATACCCGAACTTTGTAATTTTATACAACATTATATTAAAGAAGGTTATAAGGGTTATGAAACTATTCATTTTGTAAACAAGGAGCCTATATCAACAAAAGAAATAGTAGAAAAAATGAAAGCGGCTGGTATTGAAAATCCTAACTGGAAATGGAAAGAAATGGACCAATTAGGAATGAAAGCTAACAGATCAAATTGCATATTAGATACTACTAGACTAGAGCAACAATATAATTTTAATATTAGTTCAGAGTATACAGCATTAGATAGAGCCCTTGAAAAAATGACTTCTTAGATTAATATATTATATGCACAAAGAAGGTTTATTGGGTTTTACCGCAGGTAATTTTGATTTATTACACCCGGGATATATTAGATGCTTTAGAGAGGCTAAGCGTCATTGTGATAAGTTTATAGTTTTTTTGCAGAAAGACCCCTCCTTGCATAGAAAGAGTAAATATAAACCAGTTATATCTCTCTACAATCGTTATGAAGCGTTAATGGCTATAAAATATATTGACGATGTCTATACATATCAAACTGAAGAAGAGTTAGTTAATCTAATTAAATTCTGGAAACCTGATATTAGAATACTTGGCGAAGATTATATTGAAAAAGAATCTTTTACTGGAGATGATTTACCTCCTAAAATAATTTACACTACACGATCGCATGAATGGTCAACTACTAAATTAAAAGATCTTATTACGTTACAAACTATTAAACAAAATCCAGATATAATAAAGAAAAAATGAGTACGTACTTAGTTACTGGAGGTTGTGGATTTATAGGCTCTTATGTAGTAAAAGAGCTTTTAAAACTATCTGATACTGAGAAAATTTATCAGATAGATAAGATGGGTATAGGCTCTAGTAGAGAAAATTTAATAACCGATGATCCAAGGGTACAAAATTACTTTTTTGATTTAGCTAATACTAATCACTGGAAGTTAAACATGTCTAACTCTATGCAATTTATAGATAGAGATGTTGATTATGTTATACACTTAGCAGCTGAATCACATGTAGATAGATCCATTGAAGGGCCCTTGGTATTTATTGATAGTAATGTTAGAGGTACAGCTAATGTTCTAGAATTTGTAAAAGAGATGAAATCAAGAATGGTGCATGTCTCAACTGATGAGGTATACGGTCACCTTACCGAAGACGATTCACCGTTTTTAGAAACTCACCCATTACGACCTCGTTCTCCATATGCAGCTTCCAAAGCTAGCTCTGATCTAGTAGTTCAATCATATATACATACATATGGTATTAACGCTTCAATTACAAGATGCTGTAACAATTATGGACCACGACAGCATGAAGAAAAACTAATACCTACTGTTATTAAATCGATTATAGAAGGTAAAAATATTCCTGTTTATGGGAAGGGAGATAATATTCGCGAATGGATCCATGCAGAAGATCATGCTAAAGCTATTATAGAAATAGCACATACTGTTGAAGATGTAAAAGAAATATACAATATTGAAGGATCTAGATCAGTGCGTAATATTGATTTAGTTAATGAAATAATTTCAACGCTTATAGAGAAATATCCTCAGTATAGTAGAGAAGGTGAATATATTGAATTCGTAAAGGATAGATTAGGTCATGATTTTAGATACGATTTAGATACTATTCATCCTAAGCTACAAAGCGTAGTCGATCAAAAAAAATTCAACTTAGAGAAGACTGTAGAATATTATGTTAAAGGCTATCAAGCTTGAATTTAGCTAACTTTAAAAAATTTAACTAACATCTCTTCTTCTGTCATTTGCGTCTCTACAGTATCATTATCAACCTCCTCAGTATCACTATAGTAGCTGCTATATATATCATCTTCTTCTTTACTATAATCGAAAGCGGATGAAGTAACTATTGTAGTTTCAAACCTACTCTTAATATCACCAATAATAATATGCTTTAAATGCTTTGCATCTGTTTCTTTTTCTGCCCTCTTTAAAAAATCTTTGATATCTTCTATCTTAAACTTTCCCTTCAACGCGTCAAAAGGATCTTCAAAAGTAGCCCATATGTAAGGAGCCAGGTATTTTGATGTAATTAATGCGCAATCTCTAATAACATAATAGGCAGATTTATTATTAATATCCACGCCAATATCGGGTTTTTTATAAGCTCTAAGAGCGGGTTCCTTTAGTTTCGCTTGTTTTTCCTTACTATTGGCTAGAATTATTTCTTCAAACATATAAATATTTATTTAAAATAATAGGAACTACGATATAATATGAGTGTGAAGAAGAGATTTCCCAAGAAACCTTTCGAATTCGGTAGATATATTATCGAATATAGAGAGAGTCGAGACGCTGTCTTGCGGTTTCTAAAGGAACGTCTCGATACTTTCGATGAAGCTAAGATTGCAAGAGATAAATTGCTTAGTCAAGGCTGCACAGAACCGGTTATTAAAAAAGTAGGATGATATTATTAGAACCTTCAAAGGGAATAAAGCAAGAAACTAAACTAGATTTTAAATTATTAGAAACTTTACTTACTACTATACTTGAGTATAATCATAAGAAAAAAATCTATCTAAAAGTAAAAGTACATAAAAGTAGAATACCTGGTACTTCGTATGTTCATCAAAAAACTAAGCGTAACTATTTGATTGGCTTAGATACTAGCAATACTAAAAAAAGATATTTAATTAGCTCTCTACTACATGAAATACGTCATTGTCTACAGTTTAATCTCTTTGGTTTTTGGAATCACGCGGTTCAATTTAAAAGCTGGAAAGAGTATTATACTTCTAGAGAAGAAGTAGATGCTAGAAAAATGGAACGGCTAACTACTCAATTAATTAAAATTTATGATTCTTCTACTAAGTTAAATGATACGTTCAGAGATCTTGAACTTAGTAGAATGCGTTAGGAACTCTGATATAATAAAAGAGTAACAAGATAAAACAAACAAACAAACAATAAAATAAAATGGGATTCTTCACAGAAATCGAATCGTTAGAGCAAGTACCTCAATTTGAGGTTAGTAAAGAGCCGGTCTTTGATCGGAATAGTAATAGTATTCCTGGAGCGTTTTCGCTACGGCGTACTGATACAGGTCATCATCTAGGTATGGTGGGTGAGAGTTATCGACCTATTCAAATGGAGGAAATGGTTGATGTTATTAATAAGGCGTCAAAGAAAATTGGCGATATTAACCATGTAGGCTATACTGAGTCGAAAAATGGTAAAAAATGCGTTATTCAATCTAAACTACCCGAGCCTATTAATGTAGATGGTGATAAGGTTAATCCTTATTTTTATACCGTGATTGATCATTCCGGTATGGGATCTAATAAAGTTGTCCCTTCCACTATTCGCATTTCATGTGATAATGCTTTTCACCTTATTAAAAGCACCGGAGATAATCGCGCTCATCACGCTAGTACCTTTGATGATAGAGTAAAATCTATGATTGATAGTATTATTACCTCAGTAGAGTCTGCTAAAAACTTTGAAGGTATTATGAAAAAGCTTAAAGGACTTAAGTTTTCAAGAAACGAGATGGTAAAGCTTACGCAAAAATTAATTCCTGTTGAAGCGGAAGAGTCTACACGACGCGTTAATAAGCGTGAAAGAATCGTAGAGCTTTTTGAAAGTGGTAGAGGTAATTGCGGAGAAACAAGATGGGATGCATTGAATGCTCTTACTGAATATGAAACTCATAACGGGAAGCAGTCCGCTGCTAAGTTTATCCGCAATATGACTAACTCTAATCTCTCGCGGAAAGGACTTACACTACTTACTGCTGCTTAATGATACAAGTTCATAGAGTATATCTCCCGTCGCCTATAGAACCAGGCGACGGGATACTCGCCGACGCTACTTGGAGTTTAAATAATAATGAGGAGCCTGTAGTTGATAATCTAAAGGTATACTTTATATTAGATAGTAATGTTGGTGAAAATGTATCAAATGAGATTGAATTGAATATATATCTATGGCTAGCGAGAATGGCATTAGAAGAGATTAAAACCTTTGTATTAAATGGAAGCGAATATTGAAAATTATATTTTTAGGTTAGATTCAATTGATAAACGAATCTTAGTTTATGAACGTGATGATATGAATGAAGCTTATAGCTTTATTGATATTGATGATGAAAATATTTCTGAAAAGGATTTTCATTATGAAATTAGTGACTGGTACATGCAATTTATAAACAGATGAAAAGAAAAAATACTACAGTAAAAGAACGAAAAGTTAAAAGGCGTCCGGGCTGCCCTTCTAAAAAGAAAAGCTCAAATAATAAAAATAGTAAATGCTATAAAAAGAAGTATAGGGGTCAGGGTAAGACTAGAAAGTGATGCCTAGATGTTTAGTATTTAGCACAGTTACAGATAAAGATAAAAGAGCTGTAGCTTTTAAGTATTGGATAAATGTTGAGAAAGACTATAGAACTGCTATAGCGTATACGGGATTTGATTATGATAGAGAGGAGGAGCTAGATGGTATTTCAAACTACTTTTTTAACTCTTCTGATAAATGTAACATTAAAAATTTCTTAACATTCTTTAACTATTTTAAAGATGAAAGTAAGCATCAATACGATTACTATTTTTTAGTTAACAGTAACTTGCTATTTCCTAATTATTTTTTACGTGATTACTTTAAAGAGGTAACAAATATTAAAGCGGATATAAGTACCCCTGTCTTTGAAAAAGGTAGTAAGCATAAAAAGCTTACTCAACGCAGTAATTGTAGAACTTTCGAAATAAATTCATGTAGCGATGAAGTAGTATGCCTATCTAAGCGAGCTGCTAAAAAACTTGTTTCTTTAGATAAAAAAGTAAAATTTAACACAAAAACGTTTGATAACCTATCATTCATGGCAATAAATTTTACTCCCATTAAATATGTATAATGGGTAGATTTTTTAATTTCAAAGGTTTAAGCGGAATAAGAGTTTCATTTGAACCAGAAGTAGTAGATGGTAATCAACTACTAACTTATAATTTTAGCTTAACAGGTAATCAGTTTAATGAACCTAATCCCATTTATCTATCAGCTGGTAATGATGTATCTCTCTTAAGAAACGATAAAAATTTTATTACAACAGGTGATGCTGATAATAGATTTTTAGAAAGAAGCGGAGGTACTATTGAAGGTAGTCTTAACATACAAGACACTCTTTCAATTGAAAGAGAAGGTTATAGGATAGAACAAAAAAGTTTTATAACTGAAAATATAGGAACTTCCACAGCTAAAGTAGCTGTATTTAATAGAACAAATTTAAAGTTAATAAAATATTTATTAACAATTTTTGGATCAGGTTCAACCTCATGCGAGGTATTGGTAACACATAACGGTACTTCCGTCTCAGGTACTGTTTACGGTATAGTTGATGCTCAAGATGAGAGCGAATTAGACGATATAAATATATCGCTTTCTAACGATGAAGTATTTTTAAATATATCATCAACTGATGAAGGGAGAACTGCTATAATTAAAGCAGAAGCTATATATTCTTAATGGTTCTAAATAAATATATACAGAATGTTAGCTACTCAAGAGGTTGATTTATCAGAAATTAAAAAGCTTGAAAACTTTTTAAAGGAGAGCTTACATTCACTAAAAAGAGAGCTTAAAAACGATTCATCTTTTTTGTTAAATAAGATTAATAATCTAGATTACAAAAAGGTTATTACAGAAGATACAGAAAAAAACAATATTCTTCTTAAAAAAGAAATTGATTATGAGCTCGAATCATTTTATGAGCAAAAAGTTCTAGCCTTATCTCCAAGAATAGAAAATAATAAACAAGTCTTAGAAGAGTATGGAATCAAGTTTAATTTACTTAAAGAGCAATTTGCGGAGGAAATAGCCAATTTAGTAAGAGCAGATGAAGCAACTGCTGATAAAGTTAGTGAAGCTTATAATAATTTAAATATAAATTTACAAGAAAGCTTTTCTACAGCTTCACAAAAGGTAGAAGAAGTAAAGTCTCATTTAAATGAATCATTAAAGATAATTGATGAAGCTCATACTGACATAACTTCAAAGGTTGATAATCTAAAAGAAGAGATGAATTCTTCCTCTTCTGTTCTTACAAATAAAATAACATCAATTAAAGATCAATTATCTAATTCAATAAAATTACTTGATGAAAAGTTATTAAAGAGAATAGATGATCAGACTTATAGTAAAGTAAAAGAAGATATATTTTTAAAATCTATTGAAAAGAGTAAAGAGTTAACTGAAAAAGTTGATAAAGATAAAAGTATACTTGAGCAAAAGCTAGAAGAGGCTGAACAATTAATTGAAAATAAGTATCAGCAATCTAAGAAAGACTTACAACAATATAAAGAGCTTTTAGAGAAAAAGGATTCTATACTTGAAGATAGTATTAGATCATCAACTAAAAAATATAGCAGACTCCTCAATAAGAAAACTAAATCTTTTTATTCTTCAATAGAAGTTGTAAAGGAAGAACTGACAGAAAAAGCTGAAAAAGCTAATTTAAAAATAAATGAATATTTTAATTCCAGAATTAATAAAATTCAAACTGAATATGCGACGCTAAATGATAATACAAAACAAGGTATTATAAAGCTTATAGAAGATAAAAAGAAGGTATTAAAGGAAGATATACAAAGAGAGATTAGAAGCTTAAAAGATATTATAAACAACGATGTAAAGAATGAAGTAAGGCAATTAAAAGATTTTATAACAGATAATATACCTGAGCAACCTGAAGAAGAGGAAGAAGAGTTTAATCCGGAAAAATTTAAATCTCAGTTTGAAAGTACAATCAATCAACGATTTAGTGATGAGCTAAGAAATTTACGACGTCATATAGAAAATTACGGTGGCGGAGGAGGATCTGTCGGAGTACAAGCTAAAGACAGTAATTTAGATGTAAAGAGCTTAGATGCATCACAAACCCTACTTTCAGCAGGTAGAGATTTAGCTGACATCTTTGCTAAAGCAGCTGATGCAGGTGTTACAAATGTAGTAGCTGGAGATGGTTTAACCGGCGGCGGAACTTCAAGCACGGTGACTTTAAATGCTGCAGCCGGAGATGGTATAACTGTTAATGCAGATAGTATTCAGGTTAACGATACAGTAGCTAGAACTAATGCTACTAATACCTTTTCCCAATCTTTAAGCGCTAGTAATAAAGTAGTTTTATCTGATGAATTGCAACAAAGAAGCAATACTACTATAACTAAAAGAAATATTTTTAATGGTACTGTAGGGACTAGTGAAACAACTATTAATACTTTTGATAAAGGAGGATTAAAATCTGCTAAATTAGTAGTAACATTATCAAAGAGTACTAAGCGTACTACATTCGAAATGTTAGTGAGCTATAATGATACATCTGTTTTTTCTACTACATATGCTATTTTAGATTCTCAAGCTGATTCCTTACTTGAATCAGTAGATGCTAGTAGTTCAGGCTCAACAATTGATATAGACATAACAGGATCAGAAAGTGGTATAGCTTGTATAGTAGAAGGTACATCTTTTTATTAAATTAGACATACATGCGGAATAAATAATAGCGAGGGGAGAGTGAACCTCATGTTATGTCCAATAAAGATTTTAAGGTAAAGAACGGGCTTACTGTCACTGAAAGTTTATCAGTTGGAGCAGGAGCTAATGTAGTAGGCTTAAGTGCATCGTCAACACGTAACGGATTTGTCTCAGCAGGACGAGACTTAGCTGATATTTTTGGAGGATCTGGATCTGGAACAATACAAGGAGTAACTGCTGGTTCAGGTTTATCTGGAGGAGGTACATCCGGTACAGTTACATTAACTGTAGGAAGAGGGGATGGGGTAACTATAACAGATAATACTGTAGCTGTTGATAGTACAGTAGTAAGAACTTCCGGTAATCAAACTATAGCAGGTTGTAAGACATTTTCCGATAACACAACAATAACTGGAAACTTATCAGTTACAGGAGATATAACATGTATAGATACTACCATATCTACTACTTCAGCTCTTTCAGTAGTAAATGCAGGTACAGGACCAGCTTTATTTGTACAACAAGATGGTAGTCAACCTATAGCTCACTTTGTTGACAAGAACGGTGATGATATATTCTTTAATGATAATGGTACTATTCAAACGCCTTACTTAAGCGCCGGTAGAAACACATGCTTTGGTAATTGCGTAGGTATAGGTACTAACTCTCCGGACTATACTTTGGATGTAGCCGGCGACATTGGCGTTGACCAATACATCTACCACAACGGAGATCCTAACACTTATCTTAATTTTACAGATGATAGACTTAGATTTAATATTGGTGGTATATCATACATAGATTTAAACGATGCTGGTACCCAGCCACATGATATTACATTCAATGATGGTGGTAATAATGTAGATGTTACTATAAAGGGTACCGGTGCAAATGAAGGTAACCCGTTATTGAAGACTGATGCATCTACAAATAGGGTAGGAATCAACGGTATAGGTGCTCCTGAAGCCGAATTGGAGGTTGATGGTACTATTCTAGCCACTGGCTCCGATCCTCATATTGGTATTGGTACAACTTCACCCGGAGAAGCGCTTACTGTATCTGGAAACATAAGTTCTAATGGTAGTCTTAGTGCTTCAGGTTCAGGATTTAATTATTTGGAGGGAAGGCTAGGTATTAATACAAATAGACCAGATTATATGCTCGATGTAGCTGGTAGTGTTGGTATTGGTGCATGCCTTATTCATAACGGCGATGATGATACTTTCATTAGTTTTTCTGATGATGATATTAATATTCAAGCAGGTGGTGTTAATTTTATAGACATTACTCAGGATACTAACAACGAAATCACTTTTAACGAAACAGGCGCAGACATAGACTTTAGAGCTGAGGGAGACTCTGACACACACTTACTTTTTGTTGATGCTGGTAATGATAAAATAGGTATAGGTACTGCTGCACCTGGAGAAAAACTTACCGTTGGAGGAAGTATAAGCTCTAACGGTCACTTTACAACAGAGTCATTAAGCGTTTCATCAACTAATAACG
>Ga0209232_1000155_pt1 | contig 43504 bp, 57 predicted proteins | sample ETNvirenome_2_60_FD_184066 | JGI IMG/M metagenome (GOLD analysis project Ga0209232, IMG submission 184066) | Marine viral communities from the Pacific Ocean - ETNP_2_60 (SPAdes) (version 2) | ecosystem: Environmental > Aquatic > Marine > Oceanic | place: Pacific Ocean | collected 2013-06-22
GTAGGGCAGTAAATTTCTATCCAGTTTTCTTCTTCGTTAATTACTTGTGCTGCTAATTTTGTATGTCCGTTTTTACATTTTAATTTTCTATAATTCATTCAATCACCAAGGTTAATTTAGTTTGATTAGCATCTTTCCAAACTGGCTTAGGATGTATGACTTCTATTACGCCAGTGTTTTCACATTCTAAACAAACAACCTTTGTTACTTCTACTAAGTCCCCATCATCATTAACATAATGGGTACAACCATATACGTCATAATCTGCATTATCATTACATCTACTATTATTATTACATTTCATTTTAGTCACCTATTGTCACGGTATTCTTCGTATGCATAATCATCTGCATCCGCTTTTATCTTTTCTTTATCAACCCATCCATATTGTTCGGATGCTATTTCTTCTACAATCTCTTCAATATGACCACTGTTATCTTCATCAATTAAAGATTCCAATAAACTCATTAGTTCGTTGTGGGTCATATTTGCTACAATTATCTCGTAGGCATTTTTATATCCACAAAAATTCAAAACTTCTTCCATTTAGTTACCTCCGATTTTACTTGGTTTTGGGCCAATATAGAACAAGTTCTTTTTGGCTCTAGTTATTGCTACATAACAGATATTATTTTCTTCAAGACCGCCTTTTGGATGAGGCATTCTTTCTGTTGCTAGAAGGTAGACATTGTTTGCTTCAAGACCTTTAGCCTTGTGAACAGTTGAAAGCATAATCTCTCCTTTATCGTTTCCATCAAATACTCTTTTTATTTCTTCAATGATTCCACCAACGGTAGTTGCCTTTTCTACAAAAATCATAATACAATCTTTCTTATCTTCAAGAGCAAAGGCTTGATTCATTTTATCATTCTTTACTAATTTAGCATAGTTGAATTCAAAATCTTGTATGAACAATTGTTTGAATTCATCTACACCCATATTGTTATTTTTACTAATTTTCTTAACGGCTTTGATTAAACCTTTAGTCATATCTCGACCTAGAATATATGCTGATTTACCTGCACTGACTAAATCATAGAAAGCACCAACTAGAGGCGCATTATATCTACAAAGAACCATGTCTTGAGGTTGTGGATTAAAGTGAGCGTTTACAAAAACTGCTCCTTCATTAGCGGTAGGTGGGCAAGTAAACTCTTTGACATATCTATTTGCTTCTTTTACAACTTCTTTAGGGCATCTCCATGAAATACTTAGAGGTAATTGAGTAATATCTCTAGCACTTAATTCCAACCTTTCAACGAATTTACCAATTGAATTGCTATCAGCACCTCTAAATCCATAGATGGCTTGATTTTTATCACCAACGATAATACATCGACCACCGTTTACTACACGGATAATTAATTCTCTTTGTATTTCATTGAAGTCTTGTGCTTCATCAACAAATACTACATCATAATGAGGTAGTGGATATTCGTTGATAATTGGTAGCCAAATCATATCATCAAAATCAATATGATGAGTTTGGGTTCTACATAGTGTGAGAATAGCAGGAATTGACATAATAGCCTGTTCTTCCTCTCTGTAAGATTCAAAGGTAATGTTATACTCATCAATCAATTTACGAATTGATGAAACATCTTTACCATCTGTTAAACTGCCTTTTACTAGACTTACGAGTTTAGTAATTGGTGCGGTATAACAATCTTTGCCCATCAATTCTTGCACGATTTGGTGGCATTTTCTGTTGTTTACTTTTGTTCTAATTCCAGCATTTCTAATTGCTGCAAATCCGAAAGCATGGAATGTTTTTGCCTCTACATTATCTGGTAGTCTAACAGTCAATTCTTGTTGAATTGATTTGTTAAATGCAAGAAAGGCCGCTTGACAAGATAGAAGTTTTGATGCTTCTACAATTGTTGTTGTTTTGCCTGTCCCTGCACCTGCATTTATCACTACATGGTTTTCGGTATTTTCTATTGCTTCGTATATTTTTATTTGTTCATCTGTTGGGTTCATTATTATTTCTCCATTATTATTATTATTGTGGGAATAGGAGGAGAGAGAGGGGAGTTGACAATAATAATACCTCTCTCTCCATGAATAGGTGGGGGAAGGAAACAATCTATTGGGAGTTGAAGTCAATAGATTATACTTCATTTGTTGCGCCAGTTTCGCTTCGCCCCGTAATTATATGACCTAATTGACAACCAATTAAGTCATATCAACCGATGCCTCCTCGGAGACACCGACTCAAAGGCGAACCCCTCGGATGGTATATAGGCAGCGAACCCCCCTACCCCTATTGTTTTTAACAACTCAAAAGGGGGAGGATTCAGTGAGTAAAAGATAAATGACAACGCTTCCAATCAATAGAAGACTTCCGAACTTCATCAGTCTTAATCTGACATTATTTGGAGGGTTACATTTTTTATTTAGACAATAATGACTTGTTAATAATGCCCCTTGATGAACATAAGTCTCTAACAAATGATTACTGCCTTCTTCAATGTCAATCCCACAGGTTTGACAAATTGTATTTTTTTCTGCTTTAATATATACTTCTTCAATAAGTCTCATTTTAATCACCTTTGGGGGGTGGGAGAAAACCTTAGGCAACAACAACCAAAGAGAGGAACGGTTTTTTTATACTTTCAAACTCCCATGAATTTCACAAGGAATCTATCCCGCCATCCCAAACGCCATCTTTGAACATCTTGGCCAATGAGTTTCTAGTTTTCTTAACCACTGATTTAGCATAGTCTTCCGCATCTTCGTAAGGTTTTCCGCCTCTACCGACAGTAATCTTGCTAATCAATTCATGACTGTTAAAATAGGCTATGGCCGATTCTTCTACAAGTCCACATGCTTTGTCAATATTCATTCTTACTGAAGTTGGGACTGAAGATTTCTTTCCTTTTCTAAAAGGAGTTCCATCACGGCCTCTCAATAATGCCTTCAATGCATTCTTAGCCGCTACTCTTTCACTAGGGTTATTTTCACCAATTTGTAAGTTAAGCACAATTACTTGTTTTAACCCTTCTTCCAGAGAGTTATCTGCTTCTAGATATTCATTAACTTCTATTACTAGACTATTCCATTCGTTATCATCCATATTAATTACCTGTTAATCTATTATAATTCCTGCTCTATATAAACACCCCTATAATGCAATTAATAGCAAAAAACACCATAAATCTATTTAATTTACCTAAATTTGCCCATTCATCTCGCCATCTGTCTCAACGTGAGACGAATACTTTTCACAAAAAAACCGCCCTACTGCGAGCCTGTAATTCTGAAAAAAATACGTCTCATCTCATCTCATCCATCTCAGATAATACTCTCTCTCAGAGAATCCTCTCTCCTAGCATAATACAGGGGTAGTAGTAGTATGAATGAATGAATGAATGAGATATGAGATATATGAGATAGATAAATAATAAACTATACCTACGGTATCAAAAACGCCCTTTTTCTCTGGAAATACGTCTCATCTCATTCCTGTTTTTTCATGAGATGAATTGGAAATTCTATATTATATTATTATAGGGATATAAAATACAATATTTTAATTGAGATAAACATAACGGTCAATTGAAATACATTCTGCTTTAGACGTTACAGAGAGAGAAAAGAATATTTTACTAAAAAATAGGGTTTGCTTAAGTATATAATAACCAAAACCCTTTGTTTAGTGAATGTATTACCATATGGTTCGGACTCTTTGTTCCTCTCTTGAGCGAACCTTAACTATACTATATTTTCCAATAGGTATGAAAGCAAGACTAACAAGTGACTTATTCAAGAATGAATATGCAAAATTGACAATAAACACATGCCTAGATATGTTGAACTATATGCCGCAGATTCTTAAGTTCACGAACAAGTGGGGCTTGGAATGGACTCTCTCCGCATCCAACTACAGGAAGAATGGAGCAACACTCACCGTTACTGGAGAAAACCTATTGCCAAACCTAGAAAGAATCAGAGAATACATCTCAAGGAATGGTTGGGGCAAATAACTGTCCCAACCAGCCTTAGGGCCATAAAATCAAAGTAAGACCATATGGTTGTAATCGCTTTGCGCTTGTTTAATTACAACCCTAATACCAAATGCTCTCCCTCGTATTGCTTCGGGGGTATTGAAGCATACAATCAAAGGAGTTGATAATATGAAGGAAGAAAATTGGATAACAAATGTAAACAGAGTAGCATTATGGCTTGAAGCCGAAGATAGAGGACAAGCAGGGCAAGCGATTTCCCTGTCTATTACTCTAGGAAATGATTGCGGTAGCGATGAAATGCGTTCAACATACTGGACTGCTATACGCTCAATTGGAGGTAATTATGACGACTTCCCTTTGGCCCGAAAAGGTCGAGAATCGTCTTTGTCTCCAGAAATGCAAATGCAAATAGATGGTGTTGTTTCTGCGGTAGAGACTGCTTTTGCGGCTATTACTGACGCTGAACTAATTGCTACAGTAATTCACCCACATGGTCGAACTGGTGGCGGATATGATTCAATTGCTGACTTGGCTGCTGATTATGCCAACAAGGCAAAACAGAATCTAGTAAAGGCTGCTAAAGACAACCGTTGGGATGGAACCATGAACGGTAATATCCCAGTGATGACCCCACCTCCTCTAAAGGAGAAAACGGAGGCCCAAAAAGATTGATGTGCAACAATACCCCCGTTGCGCCTCTTTAGGGTCGTTCGCAAAGCGAACTACCATATGGTTGTGCTTTGTCATTTAACCCCGAAGGGGAAACCAATTAGGTTTTTACTGCCCCTCTCCACATAATTGTGAATGTTTTGGCATATATGTCCTTATTTTCATCAGATTTGTTATACAAATCTCTAGTGAATTCTAGGGATGCTCTCAATTTCTCATCCTCTATATCATCCATAACAGCATTATTCACTATCCACTCAGCAGTTGCAGGTTCCACATAATTTTCTTCTTCTTCTTCTTCTTCAGTTGTTCCAGTTACACAGTAGCCACATTTTACAGTGACGGTAATTTCAGTAGCATCATGTTCATATTCGGAATGGTACATTCCATAAGTCACATAATTTCCACAATCTACGCATTCTGCTTCTCTCCATGTCATGATATACGTCTAAACAATCTACCTATAGGGTAGACGTTCCGTTACTCAAAGTTATCCTACCATATGGTATTGCTTTGGAATACCTTATCATATACTTAATTATAAGTTAATAGTATGAGAAAAATAACGGCTGACGCATGCGAAGCATTTGAAAATGCATGGAACTTCAAAAAAAGCAATACCGAAGTGATAAGATATAATCCTCTAAATGTAGAAATGAAATTATTCGGTAATTTGATAGCCTACAGTGACCCAACTGGGACATATATTTCAAATGGTGGCGTACCAATGACAAACACAACAAAAGAAAGATTAAACGGCTTAACGGGCGTTAACATCTATCAAACGAACTTTCAAGTGTTTTTGAATAATGAGGCTTGGAATGGCGATTGGATAAAAATCGCAGACTAAAGAGGATATTCCTCGCCCTTCGGGGTTGATACCAAAGTTATCAACCATATGGTTGGCTTTGTTAACCTTACAGATATATCAAATAAGCAACTCTCTTATGCTTCAAAGGAGTAACAAACAAGACACAACCCAAAACAGGAGTTGAAAAATATGAAAATAGAAAATTGGAATGTAAATGCAAACAAGGTTAGAGTTTGGGCAGAAGCCCAAGATGAAGAAGACCCTCAAGTTAAAGCGATTATGCTTTCTCTTGGATTAGGAGACTCTGCACCTAATGATGAGATGAGAAGTACCTATTGGACAGCAATTCGTTCAATCGGCGGTAACATGGATGGTTTTCCATCTGCCCGCAAAGGAAGAGAATCTTCATTATCAGACGAGCAACAAATTGTTGTCGATGGTGTAGAGCAAGCCGTTATGAATGTTTTTGCGGGAATCCCTACTGAATCTCACGACTTACTACTTTCCGTAATTGTTCCTCACGGTAGGACTGGCGGCGTATATGCTGATTGGTCTGCTCTGGTCAATTCAATGAAGAAAAACGCACACAACTACATGTTGAAATCCATTAAGGAAAACCGATGGGATGGTTTGGCACTAGAAGATGGTGTTCCACAAATCACCCCTACCCCCACAAAGGCCGATGAGGTGGCCGACGAAGCGTGATTGAGTTTGTTACTCCTTTGTTGCGCCTTTGCGCTTCATTGGGGTAAAGCAAAGCATTACCATATGGTAAGAATGCTTTGCATTCGCACCCTAAGTACCAAAACCTACTGGCTTTACTGTGGTGAAACGATGCCAATAACGTATGTAAGAACGATGAAAATAAAATATGCAAGAAGTAAGATAACCGATTTAGAAATGGCTAAATTATGTGAAACCCTACAACATAGAGGTTTGAATGTAGTAGATTGGGGAATTGGTGATGAGATTACTCATTATGGAAAGATAACAAGTACTAAAGAAACAAAACTTTACACTATAGTAAATAGCCGAAACAAAGTAGTCTTTGGAGACAAATTTATGTCAATTAGAGACGATGTATTTAATCAAATTTCAAAAGTGTATAAGGTATCTAAGTCCTCTTATGTTGATACAGTCACTAGAACCGAATGGGTTGACCCCGTTGGCCAGAGATTAAGTTTGAAAGATTCTGATGCCATGATTAAAACAGACTATCATCGCAATTATGCTTATCATAATGATGTTAATATGATAGTGCATTATTTCAACACCTATAATGGAATTGGAATTGTTTTTGAAATTACTTGGGAAACCGACAAAATACAGAGAAAAGAAGCCATTGAACAAATGGTCGTTAACACCCCTTTACGTGATATGGGTAGAATACAATCTATCTTTGAAGGTGCTTTAGCGCACTATACCGAGGTTGATGAGCATCCGGTGATTGATTGTCACTTTGATGCTAAAACCGAAAGCCGTAGCGAATGCACTCCAGATGTAATTAAACTTGTTAGGGAGGCCAGAAACCGATGACCTACAAGATAATTAGGTTCCGTTTTAATGGAACAAATCGAGTAATCAAAAGAGGCTTATCGCTTGAAGAAGCACAAGCCCACTGTAGCAGAGATGATACAAGAGGAGATGGTTGGTTTGACGGATATAATGAAGAATAGAATGGTTTATGCGGAATACATAACCAAGCAATGTGGAGAATACAATCACAAGTTTGAATTGAAATCTTGTGTTATTTGTAAGGAGAGAAATGATGGGATTAATGCAGCCACAGTTTAAGGATTTTTTCCTTAAGCCCCGTAAGTCCTATATGGCAGGGTAATGCAAAGCATTACCATATGGTGTGGCTTTGTTATGAACTTTCACCCCGATATAATACCTAAAGGAACGGATTAGCATGGAGGATAATGATATTACCGTAAATAATGGAAGCGAAACGAACAGTAGCATAATACTACATGTTTGTAGAACAGGAAAGAAAGAGCAATACTATACCTTGTATTGTGAGAGCCTAGTGGTTAGAAAATACATGTATAACCATCATTGCTACTACATGAAGAATTTGGCCCATACAAAGGAAAAGGCGATGGCAAAGGCTCAAGTCGAAAAAGCGAATTTTATCGCATCAAACTTTTGGCATACTGTCGAAATACAGTACCATGACTCGCCAAGAATGGTTTATGAGAAAATGACGGCTTTTGGTACTGAATTCAAAACATCCAGAAAAGGCACTACAATGTGGGCATATGCATCACCTGAGTTTTGGGAGAATTGGAAAACAAGCAAGCAAGAAATCAAAGACGCTGGCTTTTGGGTCAAGAAGTTTGATGATGGTTGGAGAGTATTTGTTAGGAGAGATGCTGAGTTCGACCATCGTTGAAATGGCTGCAAAAAACCGTATATCGGTTTTCCTCGTCTGGGGTTTATCGGACAAAGCCGAACCATATGGTTTTGGCTTAGTTAATAAGTATCAATTAGCACTCATGCTCTTATTTATGTTATTCATCATAAGTCCTTGTAATTGAACTTTTAACAGTTGCGTAAAGCGTTCTATAGAAAATTACATCTTCATATGAGAACGGAGCCTATGTCTCTAATTGATACTTATTAACAATAGTTTCTCAATAACACAACCATATGGCTTTGTTTTCTAAAATTTTTATTTGTTAACATTTAAACAAACTGGCTTTAAATGTGGTACTTTTGACCTCCGATGGGCTTATAATCTATATTTAATTGGGCTTTAACGATACAATATGTCGGCAGAGCAACAAGCCTTACAACATTTAAATGAGATATTCAAAGATATTAAAGAAACTTTACAAGAAGTTCAAAAGAATAAAAGAGATGCTCGTCAATTAACTGAACAAGAAGAGGCCGTACTGAAGAATATAGTAGGCAAAATTAAACAAGTTAGAAGCAATTTAAATGATTACTTAAAGTCTTTTAGAGTTCAAACTAGACTTGATGAATTTAATTAAAACGGGCCAAATTAAATAGTTTAAAGCAGCAGATTTAAATGAACAAGTTTTTATCCTGTTTATAACTTTTATAAGATTTAAAGCAGGGCGCAAGTCCCGAATAAATTCCGCCACATTTTTTGAGGTTTTTTCCTTTCTTTTGATAAAGCATTTATACTTAGAATCTATCGGATTGGATAAAGTGGGTATTCCAAAAAAATTCCGCCACAAAAATTTTGAGAAAATTAAGGTGATTAAAATGTCAGAAATTAGAAGGATTATGGCTTATGGAAATAATAGTTTATCTAAACTATTGGATAAAATAGGCATGGGGTCTAAAGGCGTGATAAAAGCCACCACTACTTTTGCCAATAAAATGATTGAGGATATGTCTAGAAAAGAAACTTCTGAATCGGAAGGAATTAAAACAAGCGACCAAATTAAGGGAACTTCGCTAATCTTAACTTCTATTATATATGAAGGATTTGAGGCATACAAAAGATTAGACGTTAAAGAAAGTATGAAAGAACAATTAGCGCTAATAGATTTAGATTCTGAAACTGCACCAGAAGGTATTATCCCCGATAATGTTCTTGTGTCTACTATCAATAAGGCATTTAGCGAAATAGTAAAAGAATTTAAAGCAGATAATATTGATGCTAAGTCTTTGTCTTACTTGTTACCAAGCATGATGTCAGAAGAAGGTAGAAATTATGCAACTTGGATGTTGCTACTAATTACTTCATATTTCGCAAGAGCAGAAGAAGCAGATGCTATTACAGAAGCAGACAAAAGAGAAGAAAGAACTTCTATTCCTGTTCCCGATGAGGATGATTTTTCTGATGAGTTTCAAGAGTTAAATAAGGCATGGTTTAATCTACTAAGGAAGTGATTACATTGTCTTGGTTTTTAGTTCTTAAAAATCAAGATTTAGTGAACACTACTTTAGGAGCGACTATGGATTGGGAAAATGAAGTAGTGCCGGAAGAAAAGAAAGACTGTAAGAAAAAATTACTAGGGCTTGCTAAATATTTGTCTAATTTTGAGATACCTTTTGGCAACGCTAAACCCGAATCCAAAGAATACACCACCGAAACATTTGTGTTTAGAAATAGAGGAAGTCAAAAGGAGAGGGGAGAGGGCCATATAATGGTAGAATTAGATATTGATGATATAGGAATTTTTGATGAAGAAATGGTTTGCCTATTTAATGAAAAAATTATAGAAGTTATTCAAGCATTTATAGCAAAATCAAGTCTAAGAAATACAATTGATTTAGGCGAAAACATATTGAGAACTCATCATATGCAAAGTGCTGATTTTGGCTATCAGAGATGTCGTGCTGTTTTAGCAAACAAGGTTAAGCCAGTCGAAGATTTGTTAGTTTTTAGGTTAAGGTATATACCAGATACAACACAGGAAAATAAAGATAAGTTAACAAGAATGTTAACTAGAATAGTCGAGATATTAAACTAATGAAGGTGTTATAATGTGGTTTGATATTTTAAAAAATCAAGAGTTAACAACTTCTCAATTAGGTGGAACTTTAGATTGGGAAAATCCAGCGATTCCCGAAGAAGAGGATGATAAATGCAGAAAAATAATAATGGCTATGATAGATAGGGCAAATGAGATGAAGCAAAAATATCCAGAATTCGACTATGATTTTACCAATTTTCGGATTGGCCCTAGTGCCGGAAAAAGTGTGGGCGAAGTGTCAGAAGAAAACATATGTAAAGCATTAGAGATGTTTAAAAATCTAAAAGGTGGAGATAATGATATATTAAGCGAGAAAGATTTTGATGTAGTAGTCCATAAAAATTTTAAGTATTATGGAATGCTCAAAAGAACCTCAATTGGTGTAGAGGATGATATGGGCTATTTATGGGTCATAGTTGACATTTATCTTGATGATTTAGAAGACAAAAAAGAATTAGTAAAAGAATATCAAGAACTTTGCACATATATTTTCGGAGAAGAATATTACAGTCCCGATTCTAAATTTGGGTGATACTATGTGGTGGGAAGTAATTAAGAATCAAGAGTTAGAAACTTCTCAATTAGGGGCAACTATGGACTGGGAGAATGAAGTTATTCCCGATAAGAAAGACGACGAGTGTAGAAAAATAATCATGGGAATGATAGACAGAGCAAAAAGATATGAAGGTTTGTCGCATGCTTTTATAACCGTCGTTCCGCTAGGAATGAGTGGGACTGTATCAGAAGAAAGTATATGTAAAGCATTAGAGATATTTAAAAATTTAAAAAACGGAAAGATAGAAGAAACTACAGAGTCGGGCGCAGATATTGATATTTTTAAAAATCATAGTTATTCAGAACAAATGATTGACGATTATCGGGGTAAGGTTGTGTTAAGTGGAATACAGATAATAGATTGGGATAACCCAAATATCACACCAAGCACCATAAAAATAATAGTCGCTCTGAAAGCAGAGGTAAGAAAAGATAAAAAACTATTAGAGGATGAATATCAAAAGGTTTGTGAATATATTTTTGAAGAATATTACAATACAGATTTTAAAATTGAGTGATACTATGTGGCGACTAATATTGAAAAATCAAGAATTGGCCACCACTTCTTTAGGCGGCACTTTAGATTGGGAAAATGAGGCCATACCAGACGAAAGAGATGATGATTGCAAAAAGTGGCTGAAAGGACTATATGACTTGATAAACAAATATGCAGATATTGGTAACAAAGATATGTACGGCGAAAATATATTTCAATCAGATAGAATTTCAGAAAATTTGGCTTGCGCTATTAAAGACTATTATACTGAAGCGAGCGATATTAATACAGAAGGGGTTGAGCCGATTAAATCTGAATTAGAGCCTTTCTTAAAGAAGCATGGAGTTGATAAAGATGAATTTTCTTCTATGGTATTTGGGAATGCTACGAACCATTTTGAAATTATTATGGCAATTGAGGATAAGCACAATGAATTAATATTACTTGCAGACGTTTCTTTTTACTCTACTGAGGGGCCATTTAAGGAAGCGTTTGAATTAATAAAAAGAGACACAGGTAAAGTTAAACTTACGCAGACACCTATAAGTCAGGATGCTGCCTTAGTAATAGAGGAAGTTTTTGGTGGATTACATAAGGAAACCAAAAGATTATGTTCTTTTGTTGAAGAGTATGCTAAATACATAAATAGGGTAGAAGTTATAGAAGAGTTTATAGATTTCTATGCCGATAGATGGCTTTACATAATGTCCAAAAATTACAGATTTAAAGAAAAGTCCTTAAAAAAACCTACTGCGATTGAGCAATTTAAAATTCTAATTAGAAACTATTTCTAAATAAAAAATACTAATAAGAAGAACCCTTTATACTACATCAAGGTGAGCAGTATGTCATGGAAAGAAATACTGAAAACAGAAGAGAAAGCCCATTGTGGGACGGAAAAATTAGAAGATGATGACCCCTTTGAAAAGAAACTTGTGGGTAATCAAAAGAAAATTGATGCGAACAAGGATGGCAAAATTACTGGCGAAGACTTCAAACAGTTGAGAGAAAAGAAAAGCAAGAAGCGTAGTGCCTTTACTTCTGAGGATTAATTATGACTAGATGCCTTTTACTCGATGCTTGGTTTGACCATCAATCAAAAAAATTAGATGCGGAAGAGAAGAAGCAAAAGAAGGATTTGATTACAGGGGAAAAGAAATGAATTGGAAAGAGGTTCTGAAATTTTGTGAATATCACAGAAATCCACCAGAACCTATTCCTGCAAAAGAAGAAGAAAAGATGGTAGGGGCAGTAACAACAACTTCCCCATCTTCTGTTAAAGGTAAATTATTCAACATCTCACATGGTAAAAGGAGGAAGAAACATGGTAAAGAAAAAGAAACAGAATATTGATGGTAATACCTTTGTGCAAGATTTTGATAATCTAAAGTTCGTTCAAGAATATACTGAATGGAAAGAGAACTGTTTGAGCATCAGTGGAGAAAGCATTGGTGTCAAGAATATTCCCACACTTTGGGATTTTCTAATCGTGCATGTATTTGAGAATATTCGTGATGGTTCAAAAAATAAGGGTAGAGATGGTGAAGGTGCTATTGAAGCATTAGAGGCTATTGAAAAAATTATACAGGAGAGAGTCTTAACTCCAATAGACATTCTTAAGATAAAAAAATTAGCAACTACTCTTAAGAATTTACAAACTGATGATGGGCTTAATCCAAAAGACATTTTATTTACCGAAAAAACTTATGATAAATCTGGACAAGTTTCTGGAAAACTAGAAAGATATGGTCACTATCGAACAGACGAATATGTAAAAAGAAGAAAAGCCGCAGGTAAAGATGATGGCCTTGAAGCCGTTCCTTCTGGTTGGTATTCGGGAACTGGCAATCCGCCATTTTTTGCTTTATTTGGTGGCAATACTACATATGCAAAGCCAAGAGGTCTTGTAGAAATTATGGAAGGTGTTTCTGATACTTTGGGTAAAAAGGGTGAAGGAGTCAAAATTAAAGATTTAGAACTTGTTGAAGCAAAGGGAAGAAATATCGTTGATAGGATGTCTGGAATCCGAGGGATTGAAAGGTATTTTGACCAAGTAATAAAGAAGCCAGAATTTTGGAATGAAGGTGGGAGATTATTAGTTTCTAAGTTGAACAAGGATTTTATGACTCAAGAGTTTAAAGTGACTCCAAGAGAGCAAAGCATTGTTAGAAATTTAGCAGGTTTGGGAACAGGGAAAGATTCTGTTGCTGGAACTATTATGAATTTTAGAGTAAAACAGGCTACTGCTTTACCTGTTATTGATTTAGTAAACGCTGCCCTTGTTAGGGCAGGAACTAAAAAAGCCCCTAATGGATATAGAGCGTGGCAAAATTCTAGAAGGGGGGGCTTTGACTATAGGAAAACTCGACGAGAAAAATTCGGTGAGGATGCAGAAGGGAATCCAAAGGCAAAAGTGATTTCTAAAAGTTGGCAATCACATCTTTGGAGGTGATTACTTTGGTCACTAGAAAACGATGTGGTCTTTGCCAAAGTGAAAATAGAAATGAGTTAGAAACGGCTTTGGAAACTCGCCAAATAACTTGTGATGAAATGGATTTGGCTAATGGTTGGAGAAGTGGAACTGCGGCTCAACACCAAAGAAACCACATGGGCGATTTTGAAATGAGTTCAAATCCTAAATGTAATCTATGCACAGACCCAATGAGAAAGCATTATGAAAAGGCTATTCACAGTGGGGATATTCAAAGTGGTGCAGTTGCCGAAGCACTGAATACTACAAAGCAACAAATTCAAAGACATATGAAACATCATCTTACTCCCATTGTTCAAGAGAGTGCGGCTATGATGATAGCCCAAAAAGAAATCAGTGAAGTTGATTTGCTTTCTAACAATGTGCAAAAGTTAGATACAAGATTAGAGCAAGTGTTTAACGAATTAGGAAATGACTTAGACCCTAAGATGATTGATGCACTAACTAAGTTAGCAAGAGAAATTAGAGAGTCGCTAAAGTATCTCATGGAGTTTAAGGGTAAGTTAGTTCACAAGAGACAAGATACAATTATTGTTGCACAGATGCAAGTTGTTCAAGAAGTATTAGCACAGAACAATCCTGAGATTTGGTTAGAGATTAAGAGTAAAATGCAGGAAAGATTACAATGAACAACCACCCTACTTACCAACATTGGTTTAATATTTTTAAAGTTCAACCTACTCAAGCACTTACTCTATTAACCACTCTTTTTAGTGAAAGAGATACAGAAGAGTTAGTAGAAAATCTAAAAACAAAACCTCCTAACAATAGATTAAAAGGTGTTTTATCTAGAATTAAAGGAGGACAACTTACAGTTGAAGATTTAATGGCTGAATTGCCAAATCCAGCAGTTACAAAAGAAGAAATTGAAGCAAGATTAGGAAAGGTAATGGCATCTGCTAAATTTGAAACACTGGCTTCGTTAGGAGAATTGTTGGATGAAGCAATTTCGATAAAAATGAAGATAGGCGACCCAAATTACACGGCCAGCGTAGAAGAAATTAAAAGATTACAAGAATTAATTACAAAAATTATTGATTCTTCTCAAAAATCCCCTCAAAAACTTCGTAAAGATAAGGCAATTAGGGCAAAATTAAATTATTTCAATAGAGTCATTAGGCCAAGAGAAAAATATACTATCACTTTTGAAAAAATTCCAGAAAATCGCCAAGAATTTGATAAAAAAGTAAAAAATGCAGAAAAAATTGTAGTCAAAGAAGAGAACATTGATGGAAAAAATGTAAAAACCTACTTAGGAAGCACGAAAGGAGACAAATTTGTAACAGTTTTTGATACTCAAAGTGAATTTTTGGAATTTTTAACAAAAAATCCTGACAAAAGGCAACAAATCAATGAATCTATTGGTGAATTTGCGAAAATCACTCGTTCAGTAACAAGAAAAAAGAAGAAAAAGACTCGTCAAAGAGAACTTAGCAAAGAAAGGTTAGAAGAATTGACGGCTAGAAACGTAGTTTTTGAAACCACTAAGATTACTGACTTTGAGGGGGTGCAAAAATACCTAGATGCCATAGAACAAGTCCCTTATTCTATACTTAATTTTATTCCAAGCACACTAGAAAAGGGGAAGGTAGATGGAATATACAATGCGACAACCGAATTACCCCCAAATTTCTTTTTGACTAGAAAATCAGTTCAAGAGGGAGGAGGAAAGGGAGTTAAAAGTTTAATACTAAATCCTTATGCTACAGTTTTGTTAAGGGCTACTTACAGTGAAGGAAATGAACAATGGTTTAAGGATTATTTTCAAGATGTTACGAAATCACAAATCATAGGCGAAAGTTTAGCAGAACTTATTGTTTATGATGACTTATATGATATGTTACAATTAAATAAACCAAGTAGTTATGGTTTTGATAGAGACAGATTTGGAAGTATAACTCTTTCAAAAGATAGAGAAAAATCTAGGAAGAAATTAAAGGAAATTGTTAATGCTGATTCTACTCTCAGAAGAGAAGTAAGTGCAAGAACAACTCCATTGACAGAAAATATGTTTAATTATCTTAAGACAGATTTTACTCTAGGTGAAGCCAAGAAAATAGAAGAACTTTGGGATGACGATTTGGATATTGAATATGGTGAGTTGGAAACACAGTATAGAAACTCTAAGGGAGAAATTGATAAGAAAGATTTTGCTTCTTATGCTACTTTACTTGTAGATGGTAGGGCAGTTAATCCACAACAAATAAAAGAAATGTTAGAAGGAGAAGAAAAAGAAGCACCGATGGTAAAGATTAGAGAATTAATAGAGGTTGCTTCCCAACATGAAAGTATTGGCAATAAATTTGTTTCCTATGTTTTATCTCTATCACCCGAAGAATTGATGGCAATAGTTAGAATATCAGCAGATGCCTCTTCTAACTTTAGTGATAAATTAAACCCTAAAAACAGTTTAATTTTCTTATCAACTATAAGTGAGAGACTTTTAGGAGAGTATAAAAACTTCGTTTCTGATGCTTTTGAAAAAGTAGCGCAAGAAGAAAGCCTAGAAAAGAAACAGGCTATTCTTAATGAATTGAACGAAAATATGCCAAAGTTCCTAAATTATCTTAAGAAAGCAGTATTTGGTTCCTTTCAAGCAGAGTTAGATGACTTTGCCGTAAACTACGTGCAAACAGTGGCAAGAACACCAGATAAGATAATTAGAGCAATTGATTCGTTTAAACAAAAGGGACTATTGAAGGGTGATTGATATGGATTATAGAACAGAAATTAAAAATTTAATTGAATCAGTAGATTCTGATGCTCCAGCCTTTAGGCAAAAAAAGAGAGAATTGAGAGAAAAATATAGGAATTTTTTACAAGAACAAACAGATGATAAAGGCAACAAACTAACGGACAAAGAAATAAAGGCTAAATTGATGCAAATGGGTAAAGACTTTAGAGAACTATCAGCAACTCAAGAAGTTCAATCTGGTGCGATTGTTTTAAACCCAATATTAAGAATGAGAATTACCGATGAGTTTGGAGTAGAATATGGAATAGATTCCCTACTAAATACTAAATTAGGTAAAATAAATGTTGGTGGTGATAGTGCAGAAATACGCACCGATGCGTTTATGAAGAATATAAAAAATTATGCTAAGACTTTGCCAGAAAATCAATCGGTTAATTTGCTTAGTAATATAAAAAGAATCAAGGCGGCAGCCACTAGACAAAGTAAAAAGAAAGAAAAGGTAGTTAGAGGTAAGATGATAGATGTAAATATTAGGAAATATCTTGGGGCTACTGATTTATCTAAGGCATCAACTAGAGTAGATATTTACGATTTTTGGGGTGAAGTCGCTAAGAAATATAAGAAATTTGAAAAGACTTTAAAGAATTTTTTTGATAAAGCACTTACTTTTGATATTTCTGAAGGGGAAGAAAAAATCACAGAAGTTGAAAGAAATAAAATAAATAGAGAGTTTACTTCTGAGTTAAGAAAAATACAACAAAAATATGCCGATATGAATTTAGAATATATTGCTAACTTTACAAAGGTGGATGTTCCTGTTGAGAAAGACCCTAAAAAGAGATTATTACAAGCCTTAGATAGACTTGTTGAAGCCCAACAGTTAACTCAATTAAAAAGACCTAAAGATGCGCCTACAGAAGATGAACCTGATGAAAGCCAAAGAAGTTGGGAAGCAGCATATATGGCAGAACAAGAAGAAAGAACGGGATATGGTGGTCAAGAAATAGAGATAGGAATTGCTGATGAAGAAGGGGAAGAGGAACTAAAGACCAAATACGATGTGTATTCTCTAGAAAACGCATACAAAGTTCCTGTTGACCCCTTACTAGCGTATGAAGTAATGAAAAATGTGAAACTCCTTGCTTTCACAGAAGAGAGTAGGGCCGTTCTTAGAGAGGCTTTGGATAGTCTTAGAGATGAAGAGACGGATTTAGATTTTAGAACAGATTTAACAGAATTGATTAATCAACTTAAAGATACTTTAGTTCTTGAACAAGATAATTATTTTTTACCAATTTCAGTTATTAAAAACAATGATTTCAAAACTTTTGCTAGATTTTCAAAATTAACTTCTGCTCTTAATAACCAGAACATGGAAGTAGACATTTTAGAAACTCTAAACGAATTATTTAATGATATTGAAGACGTAATAACTGATGAAAAATTTGCCTTTGCTATGGGAGTAAGGGCCAGTGGTAGAGTAGGCATAGGAGGAAAGCCATTAGGATATGATGAAAGAAAAGAGGCTAGAGGAGGGCCAATGCAAAGTATGGTTTATGAAACTATGAGAATAAGTCCCACACAAGGAGGCAAGAGAGGAAAGTTGAGAAACTTAAGAGAGAAAGTTATGACTCCTTTGAAAGAACTACTACAAGCATACAATGAATATTACATTGAGCCTCTTTACGCTGGCCGTCTTCCTATTGAAGTACCAAGATATGCCACTGGAAGAGGGGCAAAGGTTCTTACTATTTTACTAAAAGATTTAGGTGGAATAAGCGTTACTTCTGATGTATATGAAATGTTAGCGACAACAGAAAGAGCAACCTTGAGTGTTCAAACTATGCGAGATTTGGCTAATTTCTTAGTTAAATTACAAAGCCCAAATATTAGAGTTGATGATGCATTAATATCATTAGCAGAAGACGCTAGTGTCGCACTTACAGATATTTTTGGAGCAGAAGAAAAGAATCGTAATTATGTTAGTGCGGTGTTAATGCATTTCATGGAAGAAACAGGAGACATGGATAAAGCAAGAGAACAATTTTATGGTAAATCAATAAGAGTAAGGGCAAATGCATTTGAAAGAGACTATAAGAAAAGAAAATCCTTTCCCATTTTTGCCCTACCGCAGTTCATTGATTCTAATCAATCTTTATTGACTAAAGATAATAAAAGAAAGGAACAATACAAAAGACTCAGAGGAGTTTTGGATGAAGTCGAAGATGATTTGCCATTAGAACTTACTAAGTTACTAAAGGCTCATGATGCGATTAGAAAAGCATTAGGAAAACCAGTCTTTTATGGATTTATGCCAATATCATATTATTCAATTGAGAAAATGGTAGATTATCTTTATAAAAACAAACAGGTTGATTTGAGCCACTTGGAGATAGGCAATATTGTAAAATCCTTTGATTCCCATAAAAATATTTCAAAAGAGTACGGTATTACAGAAGAAAGTGTCTATTTAATTAAAGCAAACTTTAGGTGATAATGATGGAAGATATATTAAAAAGAATGTCATATGATGAAAATGCTGCTAGAGATGCTTTCACTATGTTGAATTTAGGAGATAAGTTTATTTTGAATTTTAATGTATATGAGGATTTTGTTGAAAACTTTATTTCAAAATTGAAAACCCCCGCAGAAAAAACTTCGATTAGAAGAAAATTTAACACTCTTAAGCCTAAGATGGATAGGAAAATAAAACTTTATTTCAAAAAGGTCGCAAAAGAAATGGGCTATTTTGAAATAAAACCGGATGTATTTGATAGGTCTTTAGGCCAATTCAAAAAATCTTGGGAAGAGATATTAAAAAGAAAATCAGGAAGAAGGGGACAAAAAGCCCGTAAAAAGCGTAAGAAAAAGAAGGCTAAATATAAAGCCCCTGCCGGAGTATATACTCAACCAAAACTAAGGGAAAGAATACACGCAACTTTACTTAATCAAAATACTCATGGAACTGCCGCAGGTGAATGGTCTGCTCGTAAATCTCAAGAACTGAATAGAAGATATCAAAAGGCAGGTGGCGGATTTGTCAATAAAAAATAATTGGAAAAATGTTCTCAAAGGATTAACTGAGGAACAAAAAGATATGGTTGAGTGGAGTAAAGAAGAGTGGGAGCCACTTACTACAGAGGGAGGAAGACTTGCCCCTAAAGCAGTAAAGGATGCTCTTACCCCTCAACAAAGAGCATATGAAAGTCGGAAAAAAAGAGAAGGCACTAAAAAAGGAAGGCAGCATGTTCCTAGAAGCAAAGCAGCAAAAAAAGTTTATCGCAGAGTAGAAGGAAGATGAGTGGTAATTCAGAAATGCGCTATTTTAGGTGATTGTTATGTGGCAACAAATCCTAAAGAAAGATATGTCTTACTGCGTTTGTAGTGGGCCAAATAAAACTAAAGGATTTACTTGTAAAGCGCATTGTCGTAGTAAAGAAATGAAAAAGGCTGACCCAAAAAAAGGAACAGGTAAAAAACCAAAAGGTTCAGCAAGAAGATTATACACAGATGAGAATCCAAAAGATACTGTTCCTGTAAAATTCAGAACTGCAAAAGATGTAAGAGATACATTTTCAAGTTCAGCATTTAAGAGAAAACCTCACAAGAGGCAATCTCAAATAATTAATCTTGTTGAGCAAAGAGCAAGGGTAGCAGCAAACAGGGCTAAAGACCCCGAAGCAAAAAAGAGATTAAATGCCGCACATAAAGTAGCGTTATCAAGAAAAGAATCTAGCAAAAGAAAAACAAAGAGGATGAAAGCATGAGTTGGAAAGATATACTTAAAACGGATTTAACACCGGAAGATGAAAAAGAAATTGAGAATCTAATGCGGTTTGAAAATCTAACTAGAGAAGACGCTGAAAGAAAATACCGAAAGAAGACGGGAAAGATTCCAAAAAGAAATCCCCCCACTGGAAGAGTAGTAAAAGAGGATAAAGTGTCCAAAGAAAACATTGATATGATTCTAAGAGAAGTCAAAAAAGAAGGTGGGGCTTTAGGTATGAAAAACCTAAAAGGTTTAGAAATGGAATCTAAAGAACTTAAAGAAACTCTTGACCACATGCTAAAAGAAAAAATGCTTTTCCGCCATAAAGATGGCGACCTTTACACTCATAAACCGGAGTGATATTATGACTTGGGTAAACATTTTGAAAAGAGGAAAAGCCATTGTTTACCCTGTCTTTAATCAAGCCGTTAGAAACATCATAGAAGATATGGATGGTTTTATTGCTGACGATATTCTTAACGCAGTATTAGATGAATATATGGCACTCTTAAAAGAAGGAAAACATATGCATCCTTCGGCAATAAAACAACACGCTAGAAAAAAGGTCAAGAAAGACCTTATATCTAAAACTATAGCAAAAATTGGAACGCATTCTGCAAAGATAGACCAAAGAGAAAATAGAACAAGAAAAGTATGGAGGAGAATAAAATGAGTTGGAAAAATATAGTAAAAGATATTGCTACTCTAATACCGTTGTGGCTACGAATATTAGTAGATTATGATTTACCTGTGCAAATAGCAAGAGAATTAAATAAATACAATAATGCTTCAAAAGGGGAGAATTACAATTTATCAACAAAGTTACAAACAATTGATGCCGATACCAATAGAGGTGCTGAAATTGGTGAAATTAGTAAAAAGGTAAGAGAGATGGTAGAAAGAACTGATATTAAATCTCCGATGACAAATACTTACAGTGAAGATTTTAAACAAATGACTCCAAAAGAGTATGAAGTTATGTTTAAATATACAAGACATTTAGTAGAACAATTGTGATTAAAATGAGTTGGGAAATCATTCTAAAAGAAATGGCTTGTCCAAGAGCAACGCAAGATTTGATGCTAAACACTAAGAATAGAGATGCCGCAGTTAAAAATCCAAATATTAGATATGGGCCACTTAATCTTGAAGATAAAAAATATTGGGAAGAATACGGTAAGCGATGGAATACTACTGCTGAGGTAGCAAAGAAATCTAACTGTAGTAATTGTGTAGCGTTTGATATTAGTCCTAGAATGGAAGATTGTATGCCCTTGGAACTAGATGATGATGGTCGTTTAGGTTATTGTTGGATGCACCATTTCAAATGCCATTCAGCAAGAACTTGTTATACTTGGGCTAAGGGTGGCCCAATCACTGATGATAAGAGGTCAAAAGAAAATCAAATGAGGGGAAAACAGTGACCGAGTGGAAAGAAATCTTAAAATTTGAAAGACGATTTAAAAAAGTCGTGAGAAATAAAAAGACAGGTAGAACTAAGACTGTTAAATATGGTCAAGCAGGAAAAGCCAAAGATGGTAAAGATAGAATTAGACCAAGCACAGAGAAGGGAGATTCTTACTGTGCTAGAAGTATGGGGATAAAAAGAAGGCTACCTAAAAAGAAAAGAAATGACCCTAATACCCCTAATAACTTAAGTCGTAAAAAGTGGAAATGTCGTGGCACTAAATCAATGAGGTAATCAATATGTGGAAGGATATTCTAAAGGTAGATAATATCATATTTGATAAAGACCAACCTCCTGCCTTTTACAATCCTCACTCTAAAGAAATAACTTTGAATTTAACAAATATGCCATCCAAAGGCAAAACCGATGAGGAAATTATACTTGATTTAGAAGAGGTAATTATTCATGAATCTGCTCATAAAGCAACTTCATCAGAAATTAAGCATTTAACTGAAAAATTTGTAGGCGAGTTCGCAGATACCTTTGTGTCTATGGTCAATGAAGGTCTTGAGACTGGAGAAATAGATGCAAGTAAATTGTCTAATGTAGTTTCTAAGTTGCTTGAAATTGTAAGTTTAGATGAAGCCTATGCTTATAGCACTGGAGCCACTGTAAGACGAATACCTCTCATGAACATTATTGAATCAAGTGTTGTTGGAATAGAAGAAAATCTAATAAATAAATTAATAAGAGATATAATGCAACAAATCATTCAATTGTATTCTCCCGATGACACGATGGCAATATTAGAGGCTTTAGAACGACTAAAGAGAAATTTACTAAGAAAAATGGCAAGTAAGGTATCTTCTCTAGAATTTACAGTTAAGCAATTCGTTGCAGATATGAATAAATTAACCCCCGATGAAATTAGTGATTATATGATAAAAACATCGAAGAAAATAGGCATGGTGTAAAGGTGAGATTATGCCAAGGGTTTTAGGACAAATATTTACTTTTGATGAGATGAAATCTCGTTGGGATAGTGATAATCCAGAAAACCCCTATGTTCGTTCATCCACTGTTCCCGATTGGTATGATTTAGATAAATGGATTATTAGAGTAGATGACAATGACAAAACAGTTTCTACTACTGCTTGGAGAGTAGCACCAGAGTATGTTTTATTGGGCGGAACTCAAAAAATTCCCAATAGTGGAAAAGGACATTTTAAGGATTTAAAAAATAAAAGAAACAAATTATTGTCTAAGGATAGACCTTGGATAGCCGCATATACTAACGCCCCTAGATGGCTAAATACCGTTACTAGCGAAGGTGTGCAAATATATAATGAACAATATGGCGGAATAGATGAAGATATATTAAGAAGTTTACCTGAAGATATTATAAATAAAATGAAATCTTCTTATCCCGACGGAAATTGGGGTGTTTATCCAGCAACCGTTAATGTAGAAAAGGCATTTGAAAAATCTTGGTGGCGCACTTTACCCGATAACCGTTTAAAGAAATCTTGGAGAGATATTTTAAAAGTAGATGAGTTTGTTTTTCGGCCAGAAGATAAAGCAGCAGGTTGGTATCAAGGGGGAAAGGTAACAGTAAATTTAGCGGGGAATGCTGATAAGTTAGAATCTGAAATAGTAGAAGATGTAATAGAAACAATAATACATGAATATAGCCATAAAGCAACAAGTTCAGAAATTAAGCCACTTGTTGAGAAACATATATCAAAAGCATTTGACTTATTAAATGAGTATATAGAAAACTCTCCGAGTATTGTTATTAATAATAAAGACCGCATTAGAACGAATCTTCTGCGCTCAATAAAAGAGCCTTTGGTAAAGATAGGTAAAATAGATGCTTATGATGAAACTTATGCTTATATTACTTCTGCTTTTTCTAGTAGGGAAATGAATTTGAAGATTATAGAGTCTACCGAAGAATATATGAAAAATGTTTTAAATGGTTTTATGAAATATGCTATGACGATTTTAGATGAGGCAGAAGTTGATAAAGAGGTTAAGGATGGAGTTAAAAAGGATTTAGAGAATCTAAAGTCTGATGTTCTTAAAGAAGTTGAAAATTATGCTGTGAATCTAACAGTATATGGGAGGGATTTCTATATGAAAATAAACGAAGACCCATACCAACCCAATAGGGGATATACTGGTGGAAAATATATTCGTGACCTTAGAAAGAAATCATTAGAAGAATTAAAAGCCAAACAGTTAGAGAGACTTAAGTAATAGATGGGATAGATTATGGACTTAGACTTGTTTAATCTTGAGCATCAAATGGATATGGAATTATCCAAAAATTCATTTCCTTACTTTTTTAAAAATGTCCTTGGTCTAGATTTTGCCAATCATCAACAAGAATGGCATGAACTAATGAATACTACTCAAAGAACAGTAATTATCTGTTCTAGGGGTCACGGTAAATCTGTATTTATGCATGCATGGGTAGTTTGGAATTTAGTTTTCCAGCCCCCTCCATATCAAATGTTATACATTTCTTCTAACCAAAAGCAGACTATGGTTCACATGAGAGATATTGATAAATTATTTGCTCATCCTTTACTAAAGAAATTCAAGCCAGCAAGAGGTTGGGCTATTGGTAACATTACTCTAACCAATGGTAATCAAATCTTAGAGCGTTCAGTTGGCTCTCAGATTCGTGGTCTTCACCCACAAGAAATTGTTATTGACGACCCTTTGAAAGAATTTAGTGTAAGTGGTATTCAAAAAGTTACAGATTGGTTTTATGGCGACATGATTCCTACGCTTCACCATACTGCTTCTTTGAGAGTTATCGGAACTCCATTTAGTTATACAGATATTTATCAACAACTTTCTGAAAATCAAGCCTATACAGTTAGAACCTATCCTTGTCTTAATGCTTTAAATGAACCACTTTGGCCAGATAGGTGGAACTATGAGGCGTTGATGGAAAGAAAGGCTGAGATAGGCTCTCTTAAATTTACTAGAGAATATATGTGTGTGCCTATTTCAACTGGAACTTCTCTCTTTAATCCTGAACATTTAGACAGTGCTAAGAATAAAGATTTGGTATTAAAGCCCCAAAAAAGAGAGGGAATGAAATACTTTGTAGGTGTTGACCCTGCTATTTCTACTGATGGCGACTACAATGTAATTACTGTAATAGAAATGGATGAAAATGAGAATAAATCAATAATTTATATTGATAGGGCAAAGAATGTAGAGTTTAGAGAAAACATACAGAAGGTAAAACTCATTGGTCAAATGTTTAGACCTGAAGTTATTCTTTTTGAAACCAATACCTTTGCCAAATCATTTACACAAGAACTTCGCCAAGTGGCTGATTTGAATGTTCATGATTTCAACACCACTCGCAGAAAAAAGCAAGAAATAATACTTAATTTGCAGATGACGTTAGAAAACAATAAAATGCATTTTCCTTATGGGAATGAAGAGAGCCGCAGAGTTACTTCGGCTTTGATTGAGGAATTGTCTATGTTTGCTATTACTGAAAGAGGTAAATTTGAGGGGGTAGGGGCGCACGACGATATGGTTATGAGTTTGGCTTTAGCAAATGCCGCTACTTACCAAGCCACAGATAACTTCATACTTCTAGATGATATGGGCCTGTTCGATGATAATCCAAGAAGGGCAAATACTAACTTTGGATTAGGATTAAATTTTTGAGGAGTAAATATGCCTACTGCTGAACAATACAGAGAAGCCTCTACTCAAATGTCTCGTCTTGCTGAGTTAGAACAAGAAGAGGAAGAGGCAAAAGAAAGTGTTCAGCAGGAATTAGATATTGAACTAAAATTTGACTTTGGAGAAGTATTATCGGAGTATGACGAAATTAATAAGATTTCAAATACATACAATGTTAATGCTAGTAAAGCAAGAGATATGTTGAATTCATTTCCTAAAGAATACACAGTTGAGGATAATAGTATTCCAGACTTGATAAAAACTATGAGAAAAACTCGTAGAGAATTAAAGGGAGAACAAAGAGATAAAATGTCAAAGGCCATTGATACTATGATTGATGCATATAGTGACCATTTGTATAAGTGCATTGATGCTATTTACTGGCTATCTCCCTATAAATCAACTCTATTGAAAATGAGATTCAATGAAAAAGACCTACATAAATTACATAAAATGAAAGATTTATCTTCTCGAAGAAAAGTTGTAGATGCTTTGTGTAAATATTGGGAAGCAGAACTCGAACAAAAAGATATGGCCTACGGTAAAGAATATGCCACGCTATCCAAAACTATGTCTTCCGCAAAAAAACAATTTAGAGATTGTATTGCTAAAGTTAGTAGTCAGTCTATTACTAAATCCAAAAAAGAAAGACAAGAGGATTTTATTATCAAAACAGTTTGCGAATTCCAAGGTATAGGTGCTAGAGAAATACATGAAAGAATGCCAAATAGTATGCATAGAACTTGTTCTCCTCATGTTATTTCTAAAATGATTAAAAAATTGGATATTGTTTCTGTAGATGGAGCCTATTACAAATTACCTAGTGAAATAAAAAAGAATATTTGGGCTTATACTGCGGCATTTATTGACTCAGATGGATATATCACTCTTGATAGAAATATGAATCCTAGAGTGGGGCTAGTTGCTACAGGAGAAAGAGGAAAAGCATTCATGCTGGAAATGCACAAATCAATTGGTTTTGGTAGGATGCATCTAGACCAAAAATCTCCACAAGATACTAGACTAATAAATAGATTAAATTTTTATTCACAATCAGATGTTAGTGAACTACTAACGAAATGCCTACCTCACTTTAGACTAAAGAAAGGAAATGCTAAACTTCTTTTAGAACTAATTCGCATGAAGAAGTCCTACAAAAAAACAGATTGGTATAAAGACCGATGTGGTGAAATTTTTAAATTAATGAAATGGGAAAATCATAAAGACCATGTTGGGTTTGATTGGGCAAAAGAAAATATAAATTTAGATGATATTCAAAAATATAAAGATAATTGTAAAGTTTCTGTAATGGATGAAATAGAACAAATTGGTGGGACTGTTCTAAAGGAGGAGTAGAGGTGGATATAGAAATCTACGAAGTCGGGCCAAGAGATGGGTTACAAAATAGTAGTTTCAAATTATCCACTGAGAATAAAGTTCACTTGGTTAAGGAGTTACATTCTGCTGGCCTTACTCAAATGGAAATCGGCTCTTTCGTTCATCCTAAGTATGTTCCTAATATGGCAGATTCCAAAGAAGTATTTTTACAAACTAAAGAAATAGCAGATTTCGATGTCTTGATTCCTAACCAAAAAGGATTTGATAATGCTAAGGAAATAGGTGCTAAGAACTTCAATGTCTTTTTTTCACCCTCTAAAGAATTTAACATGAGAAATTTGAATAGGTCTTTAAAAGAAAAATTTTCTGAGTTAGATGATATGCTAATTGAAGTAGATAGAAGTAATGTAAGAGCGTATGTGTCTTGTGCTTTCGGTTGCCCCTTTGAAGGAAAACCCAAAGAACACGTTCTAAAAGATGCTATGTTCAAAGCAGACTACTTGGCAGAAACTATTGTTTTATGCGATACTATTGGTGTTGCCCATCCTACTCAAATGCTACATACTTTAGAAATGACTAGAGGACTTGATGCAAACATAGCACTACACTTACATGAAAATAAAAATTACACTAGAGACATTTTTGACAATGTAAAGGTAGCGGCTGAATGGGGAATAGACACTTTTGATGCTAGTATTAACGGTTTGGGAGGATGCCCATTCATACCAAATAGTGGGGGAAACCTTTCTACTAACCAGTTAATTTCTTGGGCAAACAATCATGGTTATGAAACAGGAATCGAACTTGAAAACCTCAGTGAGATAACTTACTGGATTAAACGTTTTCAAGATAAAAAACTTAAGTTACCCGAAGCATTCATAATAGAAACATCTCCTGTTGCTTGATAAGGGAGGAGGTGATGCTATCGTTGAACAGAAAAGAAGATTCAGTATTACGAACTTATTTAGACGCTCTACTCCAAAACCTGCTGATAGGGAAATATACAATATTGGTATTCAAGAAAGGCAACAGAATAGCCTTATGACGGCTCCTTTACTATATCATATAGTTCAAAATTCTGTAATAACTAGGACTTGTATTACCCAACTTAAGCAAGAAATTTTTCGTAGAGGATATGTTTGGGAAAAAGCCTACGAAGCAAGATGCAAAGATTGTGGCAAAGAACATAAAAGACCAGTTATCGAATGTTCAAGATGTGAAAGCACAAATTTACAAACTCCAGATGTTAAGCAACTTCAATATGCTGAAAAATTTATAGAAGGATATGTTAACAAAGCAGAACAACTTTTCATAGATGTCCTTAGAGAATTAGAAGATGACTTGAACATAATGGATGATGCTTACATTATTTTAGTAAAAGAATACTTTATTGATGGTAATCAAAAAATAAGGATGCATCGTATTAAAGAAATCTATCGAGGCGACCCTGTAACTATGGCTATTTATTCTGATGAGTTAGGGCAAAGAGGGACAAAAGGATTTACATGTGTAAATCATAGACATATTCTTTCCACTGAACCTCATGAAATGTGTGAAGAATGCGGTAGTGCATTATATCCAGTTCATTATGTAAACCGAGTTGGAGGCAAAGACCAGCACTACTTGAAAGGAGAAGTATTGCATTTTAGCAAATATAGTCCTTCTAGATTATATGGTATGTCTCCTATTATTACTCTTTATAATCACATTACTACACTGATTGCTATGGAAAACTATGTCAACTCATCATATCAAAAAAGTCGTATGCCTAGAGGCCTACTTGCAGTTCAAACTAGAAATATGGATTCGATGCGTTCTTTTTGGCGGTCTGTTAAAGAGAAGATGGAGACTGACCCTCACTTTATTCCTGTAATGGGTATTGAAGCAGAAGGCGGTAAAGGTTCTGTTGAGTGGATTAAGTTCATGGATAGCCTAAAGGAAATGGACTATGTTTCTGTTAAAGATGATTTAAGAGATAGAATTTCTGCTTTCTTTGGAGTAAGCAAAGTGTTTATGGCCGACAATACTACAAGTGGTGGGCTAAACAATGAAGGTATGCAAATACTTGTAACTAATAGAGCAGTTCAAATGGCACAAAATGTTTACAATAATTATGTATTCCCATTCTTAATTAAACAGTTTGGCATTACTGATTGGAATCTAAAACTCCCACCAAGCGAAGAAGAAGATGAAATAGCAGTATTAAGAAAGAGAGAAATTGAAGTTAATATTGCGGCTTCTACTAAGAATTTAGGATTTGAAGTTGATATGGATGAAGATGGCCAATTTACTTTTAAGAAACCTGAACCAAAAGAACCAGAAGAAGGTAAAGAAGGGGCTAAAGAAGAAAAAGTTGAATTAGACCCCTATGCTGGAACAAATATAGACCAAAGCCAATTAGGGCAAATACAAGAACAGACTTTAAGCAAACCACAGGAGAATCCACCGGCAACTAGAAATAAACCGAGAATGAGCGTTGGGCCAGATAAAAGAATGACAGGCCTACCTAAAGAAGCAGGGAATCAAAACGTAGACACAAGAAATGAAAGGAGAGTAGGATAATGACTGAAGATTTAAAACAAAAAGAAATAAGATTAAGAAAAGAATTAGCACAAGTAAAAGCGTTAAACGCTAATGCAAGTGCAGAGGTAAAAAAGACTAGAGATTTATCTCTAGGAGGACTCCCTCCAGATACTTCTCATAAAGTTAGTCCAGCATCTAGAGATATTCCTGATGTTGTAAGTTTGCCTCCAAAAAGAAGAGGAAGAAAGGAAAATATTCCATTTTAAGGTGTTACTATGTTTTTAGAAATATCTAAAGATAAATCATTTGATACTCTTATAAAAAGAGTTTCTTTAGATGAAAATACTAAAAAACTACTAGGCACATCGAGTAGGAACGAAATTATAAAATCTTTAGTTGAAAATATGAATAGTGAAAATATCGCTATTTATAGAAAACTAATTTCAAAGGCAGAAGAAGAAGATAGAGAAGAACAAGAAGCAAGAGAGGAAGCAGAAGCGGCTTTTTCTGCCCAATTAGGAGGCCAAGGGTCTAGAGGAGAAGGAATTAGTCAAGCCGGAACCGATACTGAAGCATATGAATCAGAAGAATCAGAAGAAGTTGCTTCTAGTAAATTTGAATATAGCAGATTTAAATCTGTTAGACAAAGATATGTCACTCTAAAAAATGCACTACCAGCATTAGAACGTCTTGCGAAGGAAATAGAAATACAACCCTCTACCAAAAGCATACACACTTCCGGCTATGAATTCTTTAACGTAGATGATTATGATGGTCTTATTGGAAAAAATATGAAAAAGTCCAATACTATTATGGATGCTATGGAAATTATTTCTGAAAGTGAAAAAGGCCTACTTGACAAAACTGAGTATATTAAAAATGGAATTCTTGTTGCCATCTCTCCACCTTTAAGAGCCGATAGAGCCACAGGAAAACCTAAAAGAGTTAAAAAATTAGATGATGTTGATGTTCAAGAAATTCAAACTAGGCTATTAGAAATAATGAACAACACTTATTCTGTCGAAGGTCAAGAAGACATGACCTTTATGGATGCTTTTAAAAATATACATATTAATACCTTTAAGAAAACTCCTACTGCTAAAAGAGATACAAAATCTTATCTCTCTAGAGTGCAAAGAGCATTTAACAAAATTTCTGAAAAAGAATATGATGAAATGGGAAGCATAATGAAGGGACTACAAGAGGTACTAAAGGAACTAGAAAAACTAGGGAAGAATGATATAAGGTTAGTAGATAAAATAGCAGAATTAGAAGGCTATATGAAAAGCGATAATTTAGAAGATATGATTGCTTATACTATTAACAATCTTCTTAGTAGCCTAAAGGAAATTAAAACTACTTACTATAAAGAAACCCCTACTGCGGAAAAGAAACCTATTGGCCAATCAGTTGCTTATCGGAGAAAAGAAGACCCCACTACTGGAAAAGTCGGGCCAGAAGTAGGGGAAATTTTAGACCAAGTAGAAGAAATTTCTCAAAATAAAGAAAAATACAAGGATGAAACTATTCAAACAATACAAGAAGAATTAAGCGAAAACCAACAAAAATTAAAGGAAGTTAGAAGAGACATTAAATCTCTAATGTCTTACGTTCCATTCATTGAACAGACTATAACAATCATAAGAAAATTCAATAGGATAACCAAGCCAGATAAATCAGAACTTGCTAGATTAGAATCCATAGTTGAGACTCTAGAAGAAGATGACGAGGTAGATAATAAAGAACTTAAAAACGCTAAAGAACAAGTAGCGTTAGAGGAAAAATCCTTAGAAAGATATTTCACATTAAGAAAAAGAATAAAACAGTTTGACGCTATGATTGGCGATATTAAAGATGAGTTTAGGAATTTAAATGTTTTATTAGAGCCTATAGAGGAAGGAAATGAAAAAGCCCTTCAAGATTTAGTTAGTTCAATATCCACCATGTTTATGTTTACACAAAAAGAAAAGAGAGCAGAGGCTCAATCTATTGTAGATGAAATAAAAGATGAATCTATCTCAGAAATGAATCCAAGAAGTAGAAAAAAGAAATACAAAAAAGTTACTTCTGTATCTATGGAACAATTGGATGAAATGTTGGAAGCAGCAGATGAAGCATATGAAGTTGTGGAAAAACTAGCGGAAAAAGTAAATGAGATGGAATCTTTATTAAGTGAAATAAAAGGGTGAATAATATGACATGGGATTTTTATGGTGAAGGAAATAATTTTATTTTAAAGGAAAAGAAACAGGTTCCAAAAGAACTTTTAGATTCTTTAGATGCTAAAGGTAAAAAAAGATTAAAGAAAACATTACAGGCTGCTGAACCAACAGAATTTTTTGGTCAAGATTTTACTAAGTTAGGTGATTTAATTTCTACTCTTAAAGAATTAGATTTGATGAAATCAGATAAAAAACTCAATAAGAAAATAAAGTCTATGGATGAGAGAAACATTGATATTGTGGCTACTGCTACAAAACTCCGTAAGGAGTATGAATTGCTCTTTAGACAACTAAGAGATTTAGTTTATCCCGCAGGAAAAAAGGAGAGAAAGGAATGAGCGATAAAACCATTAATGAAGAACTACTTGAAATCATAAAGGCTTTGAGTGTTAAGATTGAGTCCTTGGAAAGAACTGTTTATTCTCAAGACAATTTGCTAATGAAGTCGGGGTATGTTGTTACCGAGACTCCCACTCCAGTAATTGATAATGTGATTGGCTCAAGTGTGGCTGATGTATCAACTATGGATTGGTCTGATATTCACAAAATGGTAGAAAATGCAGGGGGCCAATAATATGCCAGAAAGAGTAACAAAAGAAGAAAGAATTGTCAGCCTAACTATTGAAAAAGCAAGAAACGCAAAAGAATTACTGCATCAATCAATGTATGATAATAATCGTCTACCAGATGAAAAAGATGACCGTATGGAAAAAGTCAAAGTTAAGCGACCCAAGGCTGAAAAGGATAAAACCAAAATTGAGAACAATGATGGGACTCATTCTGGTTACGGTAAAGGTGGGGAAACAACAGAATTCAAAGCCTAAGTTGAAGAGGGTTTTGAATGAAGTTAAGTTCTATTGAGAAGGATAAACAACCTTCCGAAGAAATACTTCGCTTATTTGAAAGGGTTAGAGTTGCATACCTTTCTGCAAGAAATGACCCTACTGAATATGGCGGGCGTTGGAGAAAAGCCATAGAAACGATTAAACAAGTAGTAGAAGATATAGATGCTACCACTAATGAACTCAAAGACTATTTAGATTTTGATTTATTAGATATGAAAGAAAGTGGCGACCCATCTTCACTTCAAGCACAGAAAATATTCGATGGAATAAAGGCAGTTAGATATTCTTCTGATTTAGTGGAAGACCCCTTCTCTAAAAGATTCAAAGGAAAAGTCCTAGAGTCTCTATTAGGTAATCCAGAAACTATGGTAAAATTTGTTCACTATGCTCTTAGAGAAAATGATAAAACTTTACCCGAAGAAATTTATGCGATTAAAGATATGGAAATGGATGATATTACTGTAGGTCTTAAGGGGCTTGACCTAGAATCAGATGATATTGCCCTCTATATTATTGAACATTACGGGGATGGAAAAGACTCGAAAGAGGTAGAAAAGAAAGTTAAATCTGCTATGGATATGTTAGAACTATTAATGTTATCTAAATATTCTGAAGAGGACTTAGAAGACTTAAAAGAAATAGATGGGTTTAAAACTCAAAAAGAAAAAAAATCTTTAGAGATAAAAAAAGAAATAAAATCCCAAGAAGAAAAATCCCAGTCTGATTTTATTGTTCCAAATAAACCAATGTATAGAATTTTCGACATAGGTGACATTAATGAATTAAAGGGCTTTAGTGGAGAATGGTTTATTCAAGAAAAATATGATGGTATGAGAATACAATTACATAAAATAGACAATAATGTAAAGATTTATTCTTATAATAAAAAAGATATTACTGAAAAGTGTAAAGATATTGTTAAGGAATTAAAGAATAAACAATTTGGTAGTTGTATTTTAGATGCAGAATTAATTTTATTTGATGGTGAAGAAGCCCTTCATAGAGCAGATACTATTGCTCATGTTTTTAAAAATAAATACAAAGATGCTACATTAAAATGTCATGTCTTTGATATTATGCGACATGATGAACAAAATTTGTTAGATGAAGAATTAAGCGATAGAATGACTATAATGTTCAATAATTATTCTATGCATTCTGCTGACGTTCTAAACTTCCCATCAAAGAAAGATACTAGGCAAGCAGATAATCTAAAAGATGTAGAAGAATATTCTAAGACTATTATGGAAATGCCTACTTCCGAAGGAGTAGTTATCAAAGACGCTACTTCTACATATTACTTAGGAACTAGAAAGAACCCAAAGTGGATAAAGTGGAAGAAGTTCGTAGACTTGGATGTTATTGTTTTAAATAAATCTAAGACTAAAAGCAATCTTTATTCCTATACTTTAGGAATTGGCCCAGTTGAAGAGGAAGGAAAATTTATCGAAGAATTCCAAGGCAATAAATATATGGATGTTGGTAAGGCTCTTAACACCAAAATAAATGTAGATATTGGAAGCATAATAAGAGTGAAGGTAGATGAAGTCAAAAAATCAGGAGAAAGATATACTTTATTTTCTGCTAAGGTAATAGAAGTGCCAGAAGTAGAACACCCTGATAAATTAGTTACTTTGGAACTTCTTTCTCAAGATACTAAAAAATCATTAAACTATACAGTTGATGCTCTAAAGAAAGGAATTACTATAACAGACCATATACACGGAGAAACCACTATTATTGTTAAGTCTGATTTGGATGGCTTTACCATATATGGTTTTGAAGAAAACAATTTAATGTCTAAAAATGCATTAAAGGATTTAGATATGTGGAAACAACAAGTAGAGGAAATAATGAAAACAAAACAAAGTAAACTTACTGTTGCTATATTTAACTATTTGAAAGAAAATGGGGCTAAGACTCCTAAAGAATTACATAATTATTTAGTAAAGGCCCACTCTTCTCTTTATGAAGATATATTAGAAAGCCAATATTCTAAACTTAAGAACTGGGCAGAAGAAAGAGATGGTATTTCTTTTGATTCAGATAAATTATTTGCAGAAGCAGATAAGATATACCAAGAAGATTCTATTAAGAAAGCCTATAAAACTCCAGAAGAATACCAACAAGGTGAATTCAAAATATATATGCGAAAAGATAACAATCTAAATATTGTTATGAAATTAGGAGATGAATCTATTAACTGGTTAGTAGATACTCAAGATGAAGAAGAAATATTTGATATGTTTGGTAAAGCAGGTAAATATCCTGCTGAAGTAGCAAAAAATATTGATAAAGAAAAGACAGTAGATACTGGAACTGTTAAATTAGGAATTCAAAGGCATGGCTATCATGAATATTTTTTAGAAGGCAACAAGTTTGAAACTAAACTTCATGTTCGGGTTTTACCAGTGAAAGGTGAAAGAATGTGGTTAGCATGGACTGGTTATGAACAAAAACCAGCAGACAAAGAAGGAGATGACGGTATTTGGAATATTTATGAAGATAAGTTTAGTTCAATAGATATTCCACGTTAATCTCATGTTCTTTATATAGTAGATGGAAATTAGGGAGGATTGAAGAAAATGAATGTTCTTCTCAAAAGAGACACAAATGAGTTTCAAATATTAAAAAGCGATGAATTAATGATTGGAGGATATGCAAGTATAGAAATCGTAGACAAACAAAACGATTTAATTACCCTTAAAGCATTAAATGAAGCAGTAAAAAAATATATGGAGAATCCAAAATTTAGAAATGTAATGACAAATCATTCAAATGTCCAAGTTGGAGAAGTAGTAAAATCATATCGAGATAAAACTGGGAGGTTATGGAAAACAGAAGTAGATGATGTTGGCTTCTTTGTTGTAATTAAACTCCGTGACGATATAGAAAAAGCAAAAGAAATTAATAGAGGCATCAGAAAAGGTTCATTGAGGAGTTTTAGTATCGGAGGACAGGCAATACAAAAAGTAAAGAAAAGCCATCCAGAATTAGGACAATACAATGAAATAAGCAAACTAGAATTACATGAGGTTACAATCTGTGAAAAAGGAATAAACCCTGAAGCAAAGTTTGACATTCTAAAACAAGAAAAAAATAAGGTGAAAAATATGACAAAATTAGAAAAAGCACTTGAGGAATTGGATTCATTGATGAATGAAGTCAATGCCTTGAGGAAGGAAGAAGAAAAGAAAGACGGAGAGATGTTGGATATGCCAGAAAAAGAAAGCATGGAAATGGAAGACGAGACAATGTTGGAAGAGGAAAAAGGCATGGGCGAATACATAGATGCAGAGACAAAAGCAGTTGTTTCTACTCTAGATGGAGCCGGTGTTGAAATCGGAGAGCCAGCAGACAGAGTTGTTGTTGACAATGGAAAGCCTAAAGCAACTGATATGCCAGTTGTAAAGGCTTTTGATTCCAACGAATTCTCTACACTTGACCTTTCCAACGAAAACATCGAGAAAGCATATGAAGCATTCCGTCAAGAACAACTAGAGAAATTGGCCTACGATAATCTACAAAAGACATTTGAAAGCCGATTCGCAAAAGAAGTTACTTCTAGAGAAGAACTGTTGGCAAAGGCTGAATATGATGCTGCTAGTGAAATTGCTTCCCTCAAGGAAGAATTTACACAATTGCGAAAGTCTCTAACTACTGAAAAGGAAACAATCCTAAAAGCACAAGAAGAGGCTCAAGTTACACTCCCTTCATTGGATGAAATTGCAGATATGAACTGGAATGACATTCATAAAATGGCAGGAGGAATTTAAGATGACAGGATATATTAACACAATTGCAGACTTAGAAGCACAAACATACGGATTTAGCCTTGGTGGAAGCAGTAATATGCTTTTGAAAACCGCAGGAGCGGTCACTGGTATTCATGGGGGCCATGATGCAGCAACTCAAACTTCCCCAACAACAGGTGTTGCAGGTAATCTTTACGGTGTTCTATACGGACAAAAAGTTTGGTCTATGCTAAACAGAGAAGTAAACGCACTCTCTGTTATGTCAAAAAGGCCATACACTTCAAGTGGTTGGAGAGTTCTATCAAAGCGACCTGCTGGTGGAACTGGTAACTTCCATAACTTTACTCAAACCGGAACTGATTTGGCTGGAACTGATGCTCCACGATTAGACCATATTGGTGGTGTTCCAGAAAACGCTTCCCTATCTACAAGTGGAGATGGTTTGATTGCTATTGCTCCAGAATACTCTGTATTAAGCATGTCTCCAAAGACTGTTGCTCATCAATTCGATTTCAGCGAATTGGCAATGGAGATGGCACAAATTGATGACGGAATTGGTGACATTAGAGCGCAAATGAGAGAAGATATGGGTAAGCATCACGCTGAATCTCAGAATCTAATGCTTGTTGCTCCATTGGAAGCATATCTACAAGCAGATAAATCAAATGCTGCTGCTAACATTGAAAGAAACTATACCTCTCTTTACAAGGTTATTTCTTCAAATGCTGAACTAGACCAAATGGACGCAGATAATTTCCCTGTTTCTTCAATCACAAACGATATTAGTGAAGCATACCACATTTACGGAACAAACCGTGACAGTGCTTCTTTCCTAGATTGCACTCTAGATTTCGGTGATGGATATGCAAGTGGAGACTCTAGAGCCTTTACCCTAACAATCATGAACAGTCTTTTGCGACAACTCCGTGAAAACGGTGGTTCACCAAAAGTTATTATGACTGGATATGACACAATTCAAACACTATCTGACCTTCTACAATCCCAAGAGCGATTTATGGATAGAAAAGAAGTAGTTCCTACTGTTAACGGTGTTCGTGGAGTTAAAGGTGCAGAAGTTGGATTCCGTGTAGCAACTTATTACGACATACCAATGATTCCAGTTGTTTCAATGCAAAGCACATCTGCTGACTCTGGAACAATCAGTGACATGCTTTTCCTTGATACTGACCATTTGTGGCTTGCAGTTATGAAACCAACTCAATACTTTGAAGATGGTATTAGCAACGGAAACCCATTCGGTGTTGGGCAACTTGGAAACAGAGCATTGTATCGAACAATTGCAGAAGTAGGTTGTTCATACTTTAAAGGCCAAGGTAAAATTACCAACTTGAAGTGAGGTGTTTTAAGTGACACACACAATTACAATTTTAGCCGACCATAAAGGCTATACTACACCAAGGGTCAGTGGGGATGAATATTTTGTAGATGCGGTAATAGATGTAACATCTTATGCTGCTGCTCAAACCACCCCTACAGTCACCTTTGCTGCTGGCACTACTAACAATATTACTGGTGATACGCTTGATGGTGTAACTTCTGGTCAGGAAATAACTATTGCCAGTGCTGCGACATCCTCAAATTCAGGAGCGCACAATGGTACGTTTATTGTTCTTGCTGGAAGTTCTTCTGTATCATTTACATTGACTAACTTGGATGGTAGTGCTTTTACTGCGGTTGCTGAAACTGATGACGAAATAACAGTTAGCCATACTAATGAAGTAATTAATGCATCTTCGTTTGGTCTTTCCACAATCAACAAGATTGAGGTGACTGGCAAAGAACTCATTACTTACGACGTATTGCCAAAAATCAGCGCTACTGGGGGCTATTTAACAGACTCTTCGTTTGAACTTAAAGCGGTAACTAACTCTTCTGGAGCCGATGTTGCTAGAACAACCAACATTGGTGCAGTTAGAGTTAGAGTTTACGGTAATCTTTGAGGTGAGCAATTGCCTCAAGTTACCTTAAGCCATAGAGCAAACATTAGTCGTCTTGATACGCCATATGGAGTAATTCGCAAAAGAGGTGCAATTAGCGTTTCTGCTGAATGGGCTTTAATGAGAATAAAAGACAATAATCTAATGTTTGTCTTTGAAGAATCAGATAGAGAAGAAGTCTTAAGCACTGATGAAAAAACTCTAAAGTTGTTAAGTAGAGTCATGGGAGAGAATTTAGCAGACGCTACTTCTCTCTCAGACCTACTTCTTCCTAAGAAGAAAGGTGTTTCTAAACCTAAAGTTTCTAAACCAAAAAAGAAACCTCAGACTAAGAAAACCACCAAAGAGTAGAGAAACTGTTAAGAGTCTTGGCTCATAACAATTAATTGAGGGAATACTATGGGAATAGGTTGTAGAAGTAGTGGTGTATTAACGGCGGCTAGTAATGCCATATTTTCGGGACAGTGTAAATTGGTTTCTATCCATGCCGTAGCAACAGGTTCAAATGCCACAACAATAAAGGTTTTTGATAATACTGCTGGAAGTGGAACAGAAGTAGCGAGACTAATTGTTGGAGGAAGTAATGCTCCTCATACTACTGAATTCGATATGCATGGTGTTATTTGCGGAACTGGTATTTTTGCTACTATTTCAGCAGGAACAGGCGAATCTGCGGCTATTTCCATAGAATTCTCTTGAGGTGTTTTTTTGGCGGCTTTGAATCAAGATACTAGATTAGTGATGACTATATTATTTGTTGGAACCCTAAGTGGAGCGAATGTATTCTTTTATGCTCTATATGGTTCTACTTTCCCATATACCCCAATAGCCCACGCTACTTTATTTGGGCTAATGACTATTGGAAGCATTATGGTAATGAAAGCCTTATTTGATTTAGCACTTAATGATAAAATCGAGATGTGGCTACTTGATAGAAAGATAGCAGCCTATTGGGAAAGAAAGGCTAGAGATGAAGCACAAAGAAACAAGATGCGTGAAAGTGCTAGGCAATACAATACTAACTTCTATACTCCTCAAGGGCAAGAAGAAGATTCTAACACTGTTGGAAGTGAATTTTTAGCCACACTTCAATGAGGTGGTTAAATGGTATTTGGCGACTTGATGGGTTTTTCAGACTCAGACTATGCTTATAATCAGCAAAGAGCGCATTCTGCGGATGTCTTCTTTTTGAAGATGAGAGCATGGTTTTGGGGCTTTACTTTTACATTTGCTGGTTTTTTAGTTGGTAATATTCTAGGTGTTTTTGACATAAATATAATGGGTTGGATTGTTGATGGAGTAACAGGTCTTTGGGGGCATTAAATGTCTCTAATGACAGGCTTCGCTATTTTAGTTGGTGAAGCAGTAATAGGTTTTTGGAAAAAGGTTCACGCCATTAATTTTGGAGTCTATGGGGCAACAATGGTGGGTAAAACAACATTAAGTCATCAATTAAGAACAAGAGGAGAAGTTCCACAAATTAATAAAAGAACAGTTGGTAGGGCTAGGGCTACTAGAAAAAATATTAAAATAGATGGTAATTCACATACAATAAAAAGTGCTGACATAGGTGGGGAAGCGATATTCTGGAAAGAATGGGAAAAAGATATGATTTTAAGAAAACCCAAATATATTATATTTATGATTGACCATCGACATTTAGACAGTGAAGTTAATTTAGACCATCAAGTAGCGTGGAAATTTTTAGTAGATACTATAATAACAAACCTTTGGTCAAATGGGAAAAGAAAAAAAGAAGCAGATTATCCCTTAGCAGTAGGTATTTGGGCTAACAAGTATGATGTTTGGGGAGAAAAATATCCTTTATTAGAAGGTAAAACTATAGATAAACATCAAATATTTGAACCCTTTAAATATGGCATGAGGCAGTTGAATGATAAAGGAATCCCATGCTACAAGTATATAGTTTCAGCAAAATCAGATTCAGAAATGGTGTATAAAGGAATACTTACAATGATAAAGGATTATTGATTATTATGTGGGAAAAAATATTAAAACATGATGCAACAGAAATAAATAAAAAAAACATATTAGAATATATTAAAAAAGATACTGATAATGCAAGGGTTGTAGAAATGTTATATAATAATTGGAAGAAAGATAACTTTAGCACAAAATCAAGAGGTTATGATTCACTTAGATTATTCATAAAAGGATTAAAAGATTTAGAATGGGAACTATAAGAGAAAGAGGAATGAAAGATGTATCAGCAGCAAATTATAGGACAGAATGCCCCACAGAATTTTAACCCGCTACTCAATCCAATTGAGCAAGCAAGAACTTCTGGTAACATAGTAGAATACAAACCACTAGCGATTAAACCAAAAAAACAAAAAAAGGAGTTTATTAAAATATTAACTGCGGAACCAAAGAGTTTTCTAGGAATTAAATATGGAAAAAAATTTAATCTAAAAGAAAGATGTGTAGTATGTGGAATGCATCACATATGGGAGGCAGGAGATTATCTTAGACCCCCAATGCCATTAGATAAAGTAGTGAAAGGTAGGCCGTTAATGGGAACCTATTGTCCTAAACATTCTTCTATTTTTAGACAGTTAGAAATACTTGACCAACAAATGTTAGCAGAAAAGCATGGGTTAGAGTATAAAGGATTTAAGCCAAGGATGCCTAAAATACTAAAAGGTGGGCCATTAACTAATTTAAGTAAGAACGATATTGCTTCTCTTACTGCCGCAGGTTATTTAATAAAGCCACCTGTTATGCGTGATAATAGGTCAGCCACTAACGAGGCTATCGAAATTGTTGGGGAAATAAATATACTAACAGATAGGTTGAATTACTTAATGATACAGGCAGGGGTAAAAATAACAAAGCCTTTAGAAACTGAAGAAAAGAAAGAAGATAAAGAGGAATAAATATGCCATTTGGAACAAGTAATAAAACTGTTTTAGGAGCAGTTCAAGCACAAAATGACCAGCAATTCAAGAATGTAAATAATTTACTTTCTTTACAAGACAATCATGTTGAAGAGTTTTTTCAATATCATGGTGAGATGTTTTTTGTTGCGGTGGAAAAATTACTAGAAGACGTTATAGAAAGAGTAGTTTCACAAATGTTAGGAAAACTAGCCTTTACTACAAATGGTGGCAACATCTCTTTGAATCCAGAATGTCTAAGAGAATATGAGAGAATAACACAAGAAAATATTGATTTAGATATTCAAAAGATTCTTGGGGCTGCGTTAAATGCAGAGGTTATTAATCAAAGAAAAATGGCTAAGTCACAATATCTAGAATCTCAAGGTTTTGGTGGTGGCGGAGTGAATAATGCCCCTAGTGCTGGAATGGCAGTAGCAGGAGTAACAGGAAATACTCAACAATACAATCAAGTAAATAATGCTATGAATAATGGTAGTGGTTATCCTATTCCTCCCTCTGGAACAGATGGATATGGAAGACCATATTGGATTGACCCCTCTAATGGTCAAATGAGTTATGAGCCCCCTTCAAGTGGATTACATTTAGGTTCAGCCATACAAAAAGGTGCGGCTTGGGCAAAATGGTTAATGTGAAGGTGATTACATTTGTCTGTTCAGTTTAGATTTGGAAAAAATAGCCAAACTTTACCAGAAGCAGAAAATACCTTTAAGAAAATATTTGCAGAATATTTGTCAAAAGATAGTGATGACCAAAACTTTCGTGAACTTTTCAGAAGAACTTTAGGGGATGCTAAAGCAAAAGGAAACTATGATGAACTAACGCAAGAGTTTTCCGAGGTTCTTGAAAAAACAATCAAAGACAAAGAATTATCTTTACAAATGTATAAAGAGGATGCTGATGCATACAGTGAGTATATTCGTGGAGATGAAAATGAAAGAGCAGAAGCAATAAAATTTGCCGAAGAAAATTCTTTATTTGATATATTGACTGATTCAAAAAAATATAATCAGATGATTGGTGAAACTTCCCTTACATTGGGAAGAGATGTTTTAGATTTAGCACAAGAAAAGAAGTTGCCAAAATTAGATATTGATGAATTTTTGGCTTTAGAAGACTTAAACGAGTCTTATATTGAATTTATACATGATAGTATAGTGTTAAACATTAGTTTAGGAAAACCCGCTAAAACTACAAGAAATATGTATGAAGCATACAATGGAGATATGAAAACATTGATGGCAATTCCTAAATTTGTAGATAGTCTAAATATTAATTACAGTCTAATTAAAAGCGAAGAAGATGCAAAGTATGATTTTGATGTCGAGGTTCCAGAACAATCCGATACTGCAAAAGTTATGGCAGACAAACTTAGAAACTATTATGTTGAATATATTAGAGATACTTTAGGAATTAAATCGGGAGGATTTATTCCTGAAGGCTCCTATTATACTAGAGGAGTAGAATCATCTGTGGAGTATAGGCCAGATACAAAAAATACATTTACTATAAACATTTTATCTAGTGAATTAGAAGATGAATTATCTTACGATAACATTATGAAAAAAATAGAATCTATCCTACCTAACCACTTAAAGTTTGATATGCCAACAAATATTCTTGAAGTAGATTTAACTAAAGATATATTGGAGGGAATCGAAGAATCTGATGCCGTTCAAGCAAGAATAGAAGACTTATCTGTAATTACAGAAATAAAACTATTTCACTTAAAACTCACAATAAGATTAAATCCCTTTACAAAAACCGAATGGAAAAAAGGAGATAAAGATAAATTACTAAAAAAACCTCTTAAAGAAGCGCTTCTTGTTTCAGAAAGAAGAATTGCTAAAATAGGAAAGTTTGATTTTAGTTATTATTCTAGAGAAGGTCAAATAAAGAAAGATAAAATGAATGACCATCTTAATGAAATAAGGGTCAAATTGAAATATTTAAAAACTAATGGAGTAGATGGGGGAATATAAAATGTCAATTACCTCATCTCCCAGTGATTATTCTTTAGCAGGAACTCCTGACTATTCAGCCGGTATTGGTTTTTATACAGATTATATTCAAGTTGCTGATTTATTACAAGTTCCTCGTTTTGATGCTTCTGCGACTTATCCAACTAGAGCGCAAGTTGGTAACATAATAAAAAGAGTAGAAGGGATGGTTGACGATAAATTAAAAAGAAGTTATAGACCAATTGTAACTAAAAAAGAGATTCATAATTTTGAATACACTAATAGAGCAGGAGCAACTCTTTATGGTGGTTATGTTGGTTTTATTCAACTAAGACAAATGAAAATTCAAAAGATTATTTCTTTACAAGTTTGGTCTGGAAGTGGATATAAAGAATTAGCATCAGCAGAAGCACAAATACAATTATTAGAAAATTTTAGAGATATTTATTCTATTACTTTACAATTACCTAATAGCGGTGTTGAATTTGAGATGGTTGCAGAAAATACAGTAGGTAGTTTAGGCAATGATGAGTTTTGTAATACCTTTGGAATTAAAACAACTGTTAATGATATTATTTCATTAATTAATGAAGAATTTCCATCTACTAGACAATATACCAACGCTAATGCAGCAAAAAGTCTAACAAGTTCTAATTTGTCGATTTCGGACTTTTTCTTTGCCCAAAAAGAGGAAGGAAATGGGGCAAAGATTCTCGTTTCCTCCCTACTTTCGGGGGATGATGGGTCGGATTGTGTGGTGAAAATAAAGACCCAACAAGCGATGACCACTTCTAATACTAGCACTACTTTGACAGTAGCGGATTCCAGTAAATTAGTAGTAGGTATGGGAATATCGGGAACTAATATTCCTAGCGGAACGACAATTTCTACAATAGCAAGTTCTACATCAGTTACCATGAGTCAAGCGGCTACAGGAACAGGTAGTGCAAC
>Ga0209232_1000156_pt1 | contig 43451 bp, 41 predicted proteins | sample ETNvirenome_2_60_FD_184066 | JGI IMG/M metagenome (GOLD analysis project Ga0209232, IMG submission 184066) | Marine viral communities from the Pacific Ocean - ETNP_2_60 (SPAdes) (version 2) | ecosystem: Environmental > Aquatic > Marine > Oceanic | place: Pacific Ocean | collected 2013-06-22
GATGTCCGCTTTGGGGTGGGGAGCGGACATCACCCACCTTCGTCATTCCCGCGAAAGCGGGAACCCAGCAGCAACGTCGGACTGGGTTCCTGCTTTCGCGGGAATGACGAAGTGATGGGGAATCGAAGGTCGTCTGCCGATCGCCAGCCGTCATTCGCGTTCGTCGTCGAAGGCCAGTGGACAGCACGCAATCGCGCGGGACCTATTCGATCGGCCCCGATGCGGCGTATCAATCGGATCGAAATCATTTCGCGATACCAGCGGCCAATGGCGGTGCATCGACTATCGGGGCTGGATATGTTGCGTGGCATCGCCGCGATTGTCGTGGCGTTCAATCACGCCGCCGATCTGGCAGGCCTGCCCAGTTTTGTCAGTCGCAGCTACCTCGCCGTCGACTTCTTTTTCCTGCTCTCCGGATTTGTGATCGCGGCGACCTTTGAAACCAGAATGTCCGCAATGGGGGTCGTGCGGTTTCTGCACGCGCGCTGGTTCCGGCTCTTGCCCATGATAGCGATGGGTGTGGCAATTTCGGCCGCCATCTATTTGGGCTCGGGCGCCAACCCCTATCTGACGGCCGCATGCGCGGCACTGGCTTTGGCATTTCTTCCGATGTCGAACGGCATATTCTATATGAACAACCCGATGTGGTCGGTCCATTTTGAACTGGTTGCCAACGCCGCGCACACCATTTTCCTGCGCCGGATATCATCGGCAGGACTGGCCCTGGTTGCGATCGGCTGTTTGACCACCATTGTCTTTGCACATGGCTGGCGAGATATGGATGTCGGCCAGGGCGATCGCTATCTCTTGGGGATCCCGCGCGTCCTGATGTCCTATTCGCTGGGGATCCTGCTGTGGCGGGTCAATGCCGCCACAGCGCGCGGCCCGGCTTGGCTGGCCTTCATTCTGTTGCCGCTGGCCATTTTGATCGCTTCGCAGCTGGGTTGGGCGGACTATATTGTCGTCTTGCTGCTCAACCCGATCATCCTGCTGTGCGGGTTGGGGTTCGACGAAGACAGCAGCTATCGGCCGATTGCGAGTTTTATCGGGGCGTGGTCCTTCCCGTTATATGCTCTCCATTGGCCGGTTCAGGACATCGCGCTGAGGAGCGGCCAAAGCTGGCTTGCCGCTTTTGCATGGTCGATTGGCGTCTCCCTTGCCGTCGGGCTCCTGCTCGATCGCCGGGTCCGCGCTGCATCGCTGGCGTCGTCCGGATTGAAATTGGCTTTCCTCCGGCGGCGATCCTGAGGTCAGGATCCGCACGGACCCGGCCGTGCGGCGCTGCCCCTATCCCGCCGCCTTTTTCGCCTGCCGGAACTTGTGGAGCAGCGGTTCGGTGTAACCCGACGGCTGCGTCACGCCTTCAAAGATCAGCGCGCGCGCGGCCCGGTAGGCGATGCCGTCGGGGGTCAGCTTCTCGTACAGCGGGTCGCCCGCATTCTGCCCATCGACCTTCGCCGCCATCCGCACCAGCGCCGCGTCGACTTGGGTCTCCGAGCACACGCCATGCAACAACCAGTTCGCCAGCGCCTGTGACGCAATCCGCAGCGTCGCGCGGTCCTCCATCAGGCCGACGTCGTCGATGTCGGGCACCTTCGAGCAACCGACGCCCTGATCGATCCAGCGCACGACATAGCCCAAAATGCCCTGGCAATTATTATCGAGCTCGCGCGCAATTTCGGCCTCGCTCCAGTTGCGACCCGCGGCGACCGGGATATTCAGCAACCGGTCGAGCGACGGCACCGCCTCGCCCGCGATCTCCTGCTGCCGCGCGAACACATCGACCGCATGATAATGCAGCGCATGCAGCGTCGCCGCGGTCGGCGACGGCACCCAGGCGGTGTTTGCACCCGATTTGGGATGGCCGATCTTGGCTTCCAGCATCCCCTTCATCAGGTCGGGCATCGCCCACATGCCCTTGCCGATCTGCGCCTTGCCCGACAGCCCGCAGGCAAGGCCGATGCGGACGTTGCGATCCTCGTAGGACGCGATCCAGTCGCTCGCCTTCATCTCGCCCTTGGGGATCATCGGGCCCGCGCGCATCGACGTGTGAATCTCGTCGCCGGTGCGGTCGAGGAAGCCGGTGTTGATGAACACAATGCGGTCCTTCACCGCGTGGATGCACGCGGCCAGATTGGCGCTCGTCCGCCGTTCCTCGTCCATCACCCCGACCTTCATCGTATGGCGCACCAGACCCAGCATATCTTCGACCGCGTCGAACAATCGGTCGGTGAAGCCGCATTCCTCGGGGCCATGCTGCTTGGGCTTGACGATATAGATGCTGCCCGCGCGGCTGTTGGTGAGGGCGCCGAGACCTTTGAGGTCGTGGAGCGAGCATAGCGCGGTGATCACCGCATCGCACAGCCCCTCGGGGGCTTCGCTGCCATCGGGTAGCCGGATCATCGGCGTCGTCATCAGATGCCCGACGTTGCGCACGAACATCACGCTGCGGCCGTGGAGCACGAAGGCTTCGCCCGCCGGCGATGTCCATTCGCGGTCGGCCGCCATCGCGCGCGTCACGGTTGCCCCGCCTTTGGCGAAACTTTCGGTCAGATCGCCGCGCATCAGGCCCAGCCAGTTGGTGTAGCCGAGCACCTTATCCTCGCCATCGACCGCCGCGACGCTGTCTTCCAGATCAATGATCGTGGTCAGCGCCGATTCGAGCACGACATCGGCGATCCCCGCCGGATCGCTCTGGCCGATGGCACTCGCCGAATCGATCACCAGTTCGATGTGCAAGCCATTGTGGCGCAGCAGAATAGCGCCGGGTTTGCTGCCGACCCATTGTGCCGGATCGGCCAGCGTCAGCTGCCCGCCCGCCCAGTCGGCCCAGCTGCCCGATGCCAACGGCACGGCGTCATCGAGAAACGCCTTGGCGCGCGCGATCACCGCGGCGCCGCGGGCGGCGTCATAGCCGCCGGGCTTCGCGGGCGGCGCGTCGAGCGCGTCGGTACCATAGAGCGCATCGTACAGGCTGCCCCAGCGCGCATTGGCAGCGTTGAGGGCAAAGCGCGCGTTGAGCGCGGGCACGACCAGCTGCGGCCCCGCCATCGTCGCGATTTCGGGATCGACATTCTGGGTGCCAATTTTGAACGGCGCGGGTTCGGGGACAAGATAGCCGATTTTGCGCAAGAACGCCTGATAGGCGGCAGCGTCATGCGCCTGGCCCACACGCCCGTGGTGCCATGCGTCGATCTGGACCTGCAAATCCTCGCGCTTGATGAGCAAAGCGGCATTCTCAGGCGTGAATTTGCCCAACAGGCCCGCGAAATCGGCCCAGAACTTGGCTGCATCCAGCCCCGTCCCCGGCAGCGCGCGCGCCTCGATAAACTCCGCCAGTCGCGAATCGACGGACAGGCCTGCACGGTCGAGAAATTCGGTCATTTAAGCACCCTCTGGTCGGCGCGGCTGCGCCCGTGGACCCGGGGAGGAAAGGGCCGCCGCCCTATGCCGCGAATGGCCGGATATGGCAATGGCGGCGATTTCACGCATAGGATTTCACGCGATCGGTTGCGTTTCGGCACTTGCCGGGAACGTTAGCATGTGCATTATGTTGCAATGCACAACGTAATCTCCCCCCTCCTCCCCAAGGCCAGATCATGAGCGAAACCCGGTTGACGCTGATGGAAGCGATCGCGCGCAAGCGCGTCGTGACCGCGCAGTATAATGGCCAGTTGATGAAACTCGCGCCGCACCAGATGTTCGAACGCCGCGGCGACCTGTTCGTCAGCGCTCTCAACCTCGACAAGAGCTGGCGGTCCGACGACGAACGGCGGCTCGGCCAATTCAAGCTCGACGGCCTCGTCGCACCGGCGCTGATCGACGCCAGTTTCGACCCCTTGCCCTCGTTCGAAGCTGCACCGCCGCAAAGCGACGACACACTGCTGCTCGCGGTCTGACCGCCGTACCATAACCGCGGGTCATGGTCGGCCGATGATTCATCCTCGGCGGGGGTGGCAAGCCCCGCGCCGCTCGCTATAGCCGTGCGATGACCACGCTCACCGCATCCGAAACTGCGACGCTCGAACGCGCCGCCGACGCGCCGATGCTCGCGCAGGTCGAACGCTGGGCCGCGGTCAACAGCGGCACCGGCAACCTCGCGGGTCTGAAAAACGTCGCCGGGCAACTCGCCGATGCGTTTGCCACGCTGCCGGGCGAGCTTCGCCTCGTCGCCGCCGATCCGGTCGAGAGCGTCGATGCCGCGGGCCGGGTCAATCCCATCCAGCGCGGCGACCATCTGCATCTGCGCGTTCGTCCCGACGCGCCAGTCCAGCTATTGCTCACCGGCCATATGGACACCGTGTTCGCCGCCGATCATCCGTTCCAGAGCTTGAAATGGCTGGAGCCCGGCGTGCTTAATGGCCCCGGCACCGCCGATATGAAGGCAGGCATTTCGGTGATCCTGGCCGCGCTCTCCGCGCTCGAAGCCTCGCCGTTCGCGACACGTGTCGGTTATGACGTGATGATCAACAGCGACGAAGAAACAGGCAGCCACGCCTCGGCGCGGCTGATTGCCGAACTTGCCGCCGGGAAAACCGCCGCCTTGACCTACGAACCCGCGCTGCCCGACGGCACGCTGGCGGGGGCAAGGCCGGGCAGCGGCAACTTCTCGGTGATCGTCCACGGCCTGTCAGCGCACGCCGGGCGCAACCCCGATGACGGACGTAACGCCCTGCTCGCCGCCGCCGATCTGGCATTGCGGCTCGCAGCGCTCAAATCGCCGACGCTGAAGGTCAATCCCGCAAAAATCGACGGCGGCGGCCCGAACAATGTCGTCCCCGACAGCGCGATCCTGCGCGTCAACATGCGGCCGTCGACCCCCGCAGCGATGATCGAGGCCGAGGCGGCGTTGCGCGCCGCGGTCGCCGCCGTTTCGCGCGACCACGACGTCCACTGCCACCTCCACGGCGGCTTCAACCGCCCGCCCAAACCGCTCGATGCCGCGGCGACGCGATTGTTCGAACTGGTGCAGAGCTGCGGCGCCGCGCTCGGCCTGCCGCCGATCCGCTGGAATGCGACGGGCGGCGTCTGCGACGGCAATAATATCGCCGCCTGCGGCATTCCGGTCGTCGATACGATGGGCCCGCGCGGCGGCGCGATTCACTCAGCGGACGAATTTCTGATCGTCGACAGCCTCGCCGAACGCGCGCAGCTGTCGGCGCTTACCATGATAAGAATAGCGGAACGGGGGACAGTGTGAATTACGTGATCCGGGCAGCCAAGCCGGGCGATTTGCAGAGCATTTACGAGATGGCGAAGCTGACCGGCGGCGGCTTCACCAACCTGCCTCCCGACAAAAAGGCCTTGCGCGCGAAACTCGAACGCACCGAAGCGTCGTTCGCCAGTGACAAGGAATATCCGTCGGACGAACTGTATCTGCTCGTGCTCGAAGACCTCGACAGCGGCGAAGTGCGCGGCACCTGTCAGGTGTTCGGGCAGGTCGGTCAGCGCTGGCCGTTCTACTCCTATCGCATCGGCACCGACAGCAAGCATAGCGAGCAGCTCGGCCGGACCTTTCAGGCGCAGATCCTGATGCTCAGCAACGACCTCAACGGGTCGAGCGAAGTCGGCGGGCTGTTCCTGCACCCCGCGGCGCGCGCCGGCGGGCTCGGGCTGCTGCTCGCGCGCTCGCGCTATCTGTTCATCGCCCGCCACCGCGCGCGCTTTGGCGACCGCATCCTCGCCGAACTGCGCGGGGTGATCGACGAGGCGGGCGGATCGCCGTTCTGGGACGGGGTCGCGGGCAAATTTTTCGGCATGAGTTTTCAGGAAGCCGACCAGTTCAACGCGGTCAACGGCAACCAGTTCATCGCCGATCTGATGCCCAAACATCCGGTCTATATCGCGATGCTGAGCGAGCATGCGCGCAGCGTCATCGGCGTCCCGCATCCCAGCGGCCGCGCCGCGATGCGGATGCTGGAGAATGAGAATTTCGCGTTCGAAAATTATGTCGATATCTTCGACGGCGGCCCGACGATGACCGCGCGCACCGATCAGGTGGCGAGCGTTGCGGGCGCCAAGAATGTCGAGATTTCAGCGATCGCAGGCGCCGATGACATGGGGGGCGACGACGCGCTGGTCGCCACCGGTCACCTCGCCGATTTCCGTTGCTGTTTCGGCAAGATCGGCGACGGATCGACGCTCGACGGCACTGCGGCGAAGCTGCTTGGCGTGACCGTGGGCGACGACATCAGTTGGATCGGCCGCTGACATGCTCACCGAAATCAATTTCGACGGCATCATCGGCCCCAGCCACAATTATGCGGGGCTGAGCCGCGGCAATATCGCTTCGGCGTCGAACGCGGGCGACGTGTCGCAGCCGCGTGCGGCGGCGCTGCAGGGCATCGACAAGATGCGCCACAATCTGGCGCTCGGCCTGCCGCAGGGCTTTTTCATGCCGCTCGATCGCCCCGACGCGCCGTGGCTCGCGACGCTCGGCACGACGCTGGCCGATGCCGAGGGGCATCTGCGCGCGCAGGCGTGGTCGGCCTCGTCGATGTGGGCCGCCAACGCCGCGACCGTCTCGCCGGCCCCCGACAGCGCCGACGGCAAATGCCATCTGACCGTCGCCAATCTGGTCACCATGCCGCACCGCAGCCATGAATGGCCGGGCACGCTGGCGCAGTTGCGCCTCGCCTTTGCCGATCCCGCTTTCGTGGTGCATGCGCCGATCCCCGCGCCGTTCGGTGACGAGGGCGCGGCGAACCATATGCGGCTGTGCAGCGGACACGACGGGCAAGGCGTCGAAATCTTCGTCTATGGCGTCGGCGGCGGCCGCTTTCCGGCGCGCCAGCATCTCGACGCGTCGAAGGCGATCGCTCGTCATCACAACCTTGACCCGAAGCGCGCCCTCTTCATCCGGCAGTCGGACACCGCGATCCAGGGCGGTGCCTTTCATAACGATGTCGTCGCGGTGGCGAACGAGCATGTGCTGTTCACCCACGAAACCGCGTTCGAGGACCGCGAAGCGGCGCACGCCGAAATCCGCGCCGCCTTTCCCGCGGTCGAGATCGTCGAGGTGCCGGCGAGCGCGGTGACGCTGCCCGACGCGATCAAATCCTATCTGTTCAACGCCCAGCTCGTCAGCCTGCCGGGCGGCGGCGGTATGGGGTTGGTGCTGCCGACCGAGGCGCAGGCGATCCCCGCCGTGTGGACCTGGCTGGAGGCGCATGTCGCGGGTAACGGCCCGATCCGCCGCCTGCTGCCCGTCAATGTCCGCCAGTCGATGGCGAACGGCGGCGGCCCCGCGTGCCTGCGGCTGCGCGTCGTCGCCGACCCGGCGACGGTCGACCCGCGCTTCATCGCCGACGAGGCGAAGCTCGATCGGATCGCCGCGGTGGTGGCACAGCATTGGCCCGAAGCGATCGCGCCGGGTGACCTGGCGTCGGCGGCGCTGGCGGCGGATGTGCGGCGCGCGCGAGCGACGCTGCTGGAGGCGGCGGGGTTGAGCGAGCTGGCGTAGCCCGAAGTCCCTTGCGGCAGATTTTGACATAGGCGTCATGCGCATCACCGCGAGGGACGCTCCGGATCGCCAGAACATCGGACGCGCCAAACGCCGCATCGATCTTTGAAGTCGCCGCACAGCGGCGAATGCAGGCGCGCTTGTGCGAGCCGGGCGATCACGATACGCCTGCCGCCATGTCGATCCTAATACCTGCTCTGCTGCTGACGATGCAATCCGCGGCACCCGGCGACTGCGTTTACAACGCCGTGGCACCCGCCGCCCGATCCTCCATCGGTGCGGCGATCGTGGCGAAACGCCCACGCTCCGACGCCGATATCGAAGCGTTGAAAGATGCCGTTGATCAGTGTGCGCGACCAAACCGCTGGTCAATTGACAGCACGCTGCACGCCAATGGCTCGGCCGCCATGCGCTTCGCCGCAGACACGCTGGCCAACCAACTCGGCCATCCAACATGGAGCGCAAACGCGCTCGCCGTCCTGCGCAAGCGGCCGCGCGACCAGGTTCAGAATCTGGCCAAGACCGGATCGGGCGATGCGGAATTCGAAATCGTGCTGACCCATATGTTGCATAGCGACCCCGCGATCGAAGCGGCGCTAAAGGGCGCGAGCGACGAGGCCGCCGAAAAATTCATCCTGATGGTCAAGCTGACCGCATTGTCAGAGGTCGAGCGGCTCGCGATCTGAATGGCTTGTCCGCGCTGGAAACGCCATGGGTCCCGGATCAAGTCCGGGATGACGAAAATGGAGCTGGCCGCTTCCCACCCCAAAGCCAACCTGTCCCTTCCCTCATCTGTCGGATTAACTTACAGTTTACCATAACCGCCGCGCCGCAAATCCCCGATTTGCGCCAGTGGCACGGCTCTTGCTGGATAAACTGCGATGTTGAAAAAAATCGGACGCCTGTTCGTCATCAAGACCCGCTTTGAAGCGTGCCTGATCATCTATGCCCTCGCGGTGGGCGCCATGGCGCGCGGCGCCGCCTATCTCCATGAATATCCGGGCCTTGGCGGCCAGCTTTTGCTCGTCGCGTGCAGCGGCGCGGTGTTCCTGGCGGGGGCGAAGATTTTCGATTGCCTGCGCTATGAACAGGCGGCGGCAGCAGCAAAACAGCCGGACTAAGCGCCTGCGGCCTTTCGGATGTCATCGGGATATGCCAAGGCCCGGGGTATGAGCAGGATCAGCGGCCGTCCGGCCATCAGCACCGAGCATGTCTATGGTCTGACGCTGCGCGTGGCGCGCTGGCGCGCCGGTCAATCCGGGTCCGCGTCCGCCACTCCGCTGTTGTTCCTGAACGGCATCGGCGCCGATCTGGCCGCCGCCGCGCCGCTGCTCGCGCAGCTGCACGGGCGCGAGGTGTGGACGCTCGATATGCCGGGGGTCGGCGGCTCGCCCGACGCGCTGCTGCCTTATGGCGCGCCGACGATCGCCGCGGTGGTGATGGAAATTGCCGACCGCCTTGGTCACCAGATCATCGATATCGCCGGGTTCAGCTGGGGCGGCGCGCTGGCGCAGCAGATCGCGATCCAGTTTCCGGGGCGCGTCCGCCGCCTGGTGCTGATGGCGACGACGCCGGTCATGGGCGCGCCGGGAATCGGCTGGGGGGCGCTGTTCGACGACGACATGCAGGCCAGTGGGCTGAAAATCCAGACCGCGACGCCGCTCGGCATCGCGTATCAGACCGCGGCGATGGCGGGGTGGACCAGCGCGGCGTATCTGCCGGGGCTGAAGGCGCTGCCGACGCTGGTGCTGATCGGCGAGCGGGATGGCGTCATGCCCGCCTGCTATGGCCAAATGCTCGCCAGTCTGATCGACGGCGCGGTGCTGGAAGTGGTGCCGGGATCGCACCTCTTCCCCTTCACCCATGCGGCCGCGATTGCGGCGCGGATCAGCGCGTTTCTGGACCAGCCTGCGGCGGAGCAACAAGCCGCCGCGTGAGGAAATCGGCGATCGCAGCGGCGGTCGCGTCGGGGGCTTCCTCCATCGGCAAGTGGCCGATGTTCTTGAGCAACATGACTTCGGACCCCGCCATCCGTTCGTGGAACGTCTGCGCCGCGCTGGGGTTGATCAACCGATCCTTGTCGCCGAACAGGATCAAGGTCGGCGCCTTGATATCAGCAACCCGCGCCGCCATTGCGGGTTCGCGGTTCAGCCGCGCGCGCAGCACCGTCGCCTCGCGGTTGCCGGGAAAGCGGAGCAATTCCCAATAACGATCGATCGTCGCGTCATCGATGATCGCCTGCTTCTCCACCGAACCGTGCAGCGACTGTTCGACCAGCGCCCGCGGGGTGATCTGGGTCGCGAGCCAGCGCCCGAGCGGATATTTCAGGATCCGGAAGCCGACATTCGATTCGGGGGCTTTTTCTCCCTTGCGGAGCGGCATGCCTGCGGCATCGAGCAGCAACAGCGCATCGACGCGCGAAGGCTGCGCGAGCGCGTAACGCCACGCGACCCAGCCGCCCATCGAATTGCCGCCGAGGATGAAATGGTCGAGCCCGAGCTTTGCCGCGACGACATCGACCGCCGCCGCCATGCCGTCAGCGCCATAATCCTTGTCGGGGGTGCCGCCGGTCAAGCCATGGCCGGGCAGGTCGAGCGTGACGATGCGGTAGTCGGCGCCCAGCCGCTGCACCAGCGGTTCCCAGGTGTGCAGGCTGCTGTTCGACCCGTGAAGCAGGATGATCGCGGCGCCGTCGCGCTTGCCCTGATCGCGGTAATGGATGCGCTGCCCCGCCGGCCCCGCCGCAAACGCCGCGTTCGGCCCGCCATATTTGGCAATCATCGCGTCGCGATCGGTATCGGACGTGCGCAGCGCGAGAAAGATCGCGACGATCGCGACGAGCAACCCCAGCGGGATCAGCACCCGCTTGCGCCGGAACAGTGGACGCCGCGGCGGCGGTGGCGGGTCAAAATCTTCGTCGTCGATCGTCATCACGCGCCCCCCTCAAGGCCGGGGCGAACCTAGCGCCCAGACGCGGCGCGTCAATCCGCGCTATTCGTGGATCGGGCGGCGAAAGGTTTCGGGCAGGAAGATCAGCCCGACGACGACGGTCAGCGCCGCGACGACGACCGGATACCACAGGCCGTAATAGATATTGCCCGTCGCGGCGACCATCGCGAACGCCGTCGTCGGCAGGAAGCCGCCGAACCAGCCGTTGCCGATATGATAGGGCAGCGACATCGCGGTATAGCGGATGCGGCTGGGGAAGAGTTCGACGAGCAGCGCGGCGATCGGGCCGTAAACCATCGTCACCAGCAGGACGAGGTAGAAGAGGATGGCGACGACCAGCGGCTTGTTCATCGCGTCCAGGTCGGCCTTCGCCGGATAGCCCGCGGCGGCGGTCGCGGCGGCCAGTTCCTTGCGGAACGCTTCGGCGGCGGCGGCGCGGTCTTCCTCGGCCAGGCGCCACGGTTCGGGCGCGATCAGCACGCGGTCGCCGATCCATACGTCGGCGGCTTCACCCGTGCGACGTGAGCGCGTCACGCTGGTGTAGCTGACGCCCGCCTTTGCTAGCGCCGATTTGGCGATATCGCAGCCGGTGCTTTCGAACTTTTCCTTACCCACCGGATCGAACTGGAAGGCGCAGGTGCCGGGATCGGCGTTGACCGTCACCGCAGCGCTCGCCTGCGCCTTGGCCATTGCGGGATTGGCAGCGGCGGTGAGCATCTGGAACGCGGTGAAATAGGTGAGCGCGGCGAGCGCGCAGCCGGCGAGGATGATCGGCTTGCGCCCGATCTTGTCGCTGAGCCAGCCGAACAGGATGAAGAAGGGGGTGCCGAGCGCGAGCGCGATGGCGATCAGGATATTCGCGGTCGCGCCGTCGACCTTCAGCGTCTTTTCGAGGAAGAACAGCGCATAAAATTGCCCCGAATACCAGACGACCGCCTGCCCCGCGACCGCACCGAACAGCGCGACGATCACCCATTTCAAATTGCCCCAACGGCCGAAGGCTTCGGTCAGCGGCGCCTTTGACGTCGTGCCCTCTTCCTTCATTTGCTTGAAGACCGGGCTTTCCTCGAGCTGGAGGCGGATCCACAGCGAGACGCCGAGCAGGATGATCGAGATCAGGAACGGGATACGCCAGCCCCAGTCGGCGAACGCCGCCTCGCCGATCAGCGTCCGGATGGTGATGACGACCCCCAGCGCCGCGAACAGCCCGAGCGTCGCGGTGGTCTGGATAAAGCTGGTGAACAGGCCGCGTTTGCCCTCGGGCGCATGTTCGGCCACGTAAGTGGCGGCGCCGCCATATTCGCCGCCAAGCGCCAGCCCCTGCACCAACCGCAGGACAACAAGCAGGATCGGCGCCGCGACGCCGATCGACGCATAGCTGGGCAGGATGCCGACAAGGAAGGTCGACGCGCCCATCAGGCCCATGGTGACGAGGAAGGTGTTCTTGCGCCCGACGAGGTCGCCGATGCGTCCGAACACGAGCGCGCCAAAGGGCCTTACCGCAAAACCCGCCGCAAAGGCCGCGAGCGCAAAGATGAAGCCGGTGGTTTCGTTGACGCCCGAAAAAAACTGCGCCGAGATGACGGTCGCTAGCAGGCCGTAGAGGTAGAAATCATACCATTCGAACACGGTGCCGAGCGAGGAGGCGAGGATGACCTTGCGCTCGCTCTGGCGCGTATCGATGGTTCCCGCGACTTGCCCGGTCATTCTCTTCCCCCGTTTGCCCTGAGCCTGTCGAAGGGCCGTTCTTCTTTTAGCGACGCTAAAGGAAAGAGCGGTGCTTCGACAAGCTCAGCACGAACGGAAAGAGAATATTGTTTGGCGCGTCAACCGACGCGGGTCACCGCGCCTTTGTGCGCGCCGACGCTTTTGTTGCGCGGGCGGAAGCGGCGTTTGCGCTGGCCATCTGCGGTTTCGCCGGCGGGGGCATCACGACGCGGACCGCGATCGCCGCGCGGCTGGCCGCCACTCGGCTGGCGACGTGCATCCTGGCGCTGGCGGTTCGGATCACGGCCCTGGCTGCCGGTGTCGCGCGGACCCGCAACGGGCTTGGGCAGGTTGCGCACCAACTCGTTGAAATTCTCGGGCAGCGGCATCGGTTCGGACTTGCTGCGCGTGACGCGCTCGATGTCCTTCATGTACGGCCGCTCATCGGGGGCGATGAAGCTGATCGCCATGCCCTCGGCGCCGGCGCGCGCGGTGCGGCCGATGCGGTGGACATATTGTTCGGGGACGTTCGGGATTTCGAAGTTGATGACGTGCGACACGCCCGACACGTCGATGCCGCGCGCGGCAATGTCGGTCGCGACGAGCAGCTTGATGTCGCCCGAGCGGAACGCCTGCAATGCATGAGTGCGCTGCGACTGGCTCTTGTTGCCATGGATCGCCATCGCCTTGATCCCGGCGCCCGCCAGATGGCGCACAACGCGGTCGGCGCCATGCTTGGTGCGGGTGAAGATCAGCGCGCGATCGATATCCTGCGTCGCCACGACCGAGTGCAGCAGCGCCTGCTTTTCCTTTTGTTCGACGAAGGTCGCGAACTGGCGGATCTTTTCGACCGTCGTCGCCTGCGGGGTGACCGACACGGTGACCGGATCGTTGAGGAACTGCTCGGCGAGACCGGCAATTTCCTTGGGCATCGTCGCCGAGAAGAACAGGTTCTGGCGGCGCGACGGCAGCAGCTTGGCGACGCGGCGCAGCGAATGGATGAAGCCCATGTCCATCATCTGGTCGGCTTCGTCGAGGACGAAGATTTCGACATCGTCGAGGCGCAGCGCGCGCTGATCGATCAGGTCGAGCAGGCGGCCGGGGGTGGCGACGAGGATGTCGACGCCGCCCGACAGGTCGCGGATCTGCTTGTTGATCGGTACGCCGCCGAACACCGTCGAAACCGACAGCTTGGTGAAACGACCATAGTCGCGGCAGCTCTGCGCGATCTGCGCCGCGAGCTCGCGCGTCGGCGCGAGGACGAGCATCCGGCAGCCGCGCGGGGTCGGGCGGTGCGGATAGGTCAGAAGGTGGTGGATCGATGGCAGCGAGAAACCGGCGGTTTTGCCAGTACCGGTCTGCGCGATACCGCACAGGTCGCGGCCCTTCATCAGCGGCGGAATCGCCTGCATCTGGATCGGGGTCGGGACGGTATAATCCTTGGCGGCAAGCGCGCGATTGATGTCGGCGTGCAGGCCAAAGTCGTTAAAAGTTGTCATAAATACTCACTATGAGCGACGCGCAGGCGCATCCGTTCGGATCGAACGGACGGCGCACGGGCCGCGGGTTCGAAACGACCCGCGTGAAAGGGTGCCTCTGGGGACAAAGCGCTGGTCCGGCTCGTCCCGCGCCTGAGATTGGGCGGGAAAATCACGCTGCCGGTGGTTACGGCGGGTCATCCCGCCATGCTGCGCTGCACAATATATGGCATAGAGATCGTGATTTGGCAAGCGTTTAGCGAAAGATGATAAACAGTCCGACCGCGATCACCAACAGAGCGAAGCCGTGACGCAGCAGTTTTGCGTTCGTCTCGATGCGGCGAAGCAGCGGCATTGCGGCTAATGTGCCGAGCGCCCCGCCCGCGACGAGCGCGCCAAACAGCGGCCAGAGCAGCTGGCCGTGCAAGGCATAAGTGGCGCTGGTCGCTCCGCCAAACAATGTTACCGACACGAGCGAGGATGCCGATGCATTGGCGAGCGTCATGCCGGTCGCGGCCATCAGCCCCGGCGCGATCAGGAAACCGCCGCCGATGCCGAAGAAGTCGGCCGCCAGACCAGCAACAAGCCCGACCGGCGCCAGCTTCCACACCATCGTCGGGGTCAGCCGGACCGCCGGATCGCCTTCATTCTTGCGCGGGATGAGCATCGACAGCGCGATAGCGATCATCGCGACGCCGAAAGCGCGGATCAAAAAATCGCCATCGATCTGCATTGCCAGCCGGGCGCCTAAGACCGATCCGATCAACCCCGCGGTGGCAAACACGCTGGCGCACGGCCATTTGACCCGCCCAGCCTTGGCCTGCGCGATCAGTCCTGTCGCTGCGTTCACCGCCACCGCGGCCGCAGAGGTCGCGATCGCGGCGTGGGTGTCGACCACTCCAACGACATAGATCAGCCAGGGTGTTGCGAGCACCGATCCGCCGCCGCCGAACAACGTCAGCAGCAGCCCGATGAGAACGCCGCCAAGCGCCGCGAGGAGCAGCGTTTCGATCAACGCACGCGGCCGCGCTGCGCATAGATGAAGAGCAACGCGCCAAGGATCGCGACATTTTTGAGCAGTGGCCCGACATGGCCGGGCGCGATGTGGACCGACACAGTGATCGGCACCAGCGTGACGAACAGCAGCAGGGCCGACAGGCGTTGCAGGAGCCCCAATGCGAGCAGCAGCCCAAACAGGATGAACACCCCGCCGCTGAGCCACAGCAGCATCGCCGGATCGCCAATGGCCACAACCTGATCGCGCCACGGCGATTCATCGATGCGTTCCAGCATCTCGTCCAACTGGACGAAATGGCCAAGCCCGCCGACGATGAAGATCAGGCTGAGCGCGATACGAAAAATCGCCTCGGCGCGGTGCGAAAGCCAGCGCGGTGACCATAACCCACGATCAAGGTCGCGAAGCCAAGCCCATGTCGCGCGCATCAAAGCGCCGTCCGGCGGTTCCACGGCGCCAGCATCAGCAGCCGCGCCATGCCGCAAAAGCCGCTGATCCCCGCGAACAATAGTCCGGCGCCAACGAACGCCGACAGCCCGAACCAGGCGGGCGCGACAAAGGTGCCGAGCAAGGCTCCGATCAGGATCAACGCGCCCGCCGCAATCTGGACCTGCCGCATGATTTCCAGCGGCGCTGATGCGTCGGTCGCCACCGGCAAGCCCGCCTTTTTCCAGGCGTCGAGACCGCCGTCGAGGACGAAAGCTTCGCCCGAAATGCGCGCGGCCAGTCGGTCGCACGCACCCGCGGTGCGCGCGCCCGAACGGCAGGTGAAAATGACGTCAGCCGCCGGATCGATGCCAAGATGCGCCTTTTCCCACCCCGACAAGGGCTGCGAGTGCGCGCCCGCAATGTGCGAGCGGGCAAATTCGTCGGCCTCGCGAATATCGACGAGGATGGCGCGGCCGCTGTCGAGCCGGGCGCGGACATCGAGCGGCGCGAGGCTGTTGATGGTGGCCGTCATGGTCATTTCCTCATTTCGGGGGGACAGAAAAGTTCGGCGAGCGTCTCGATCACGCGCATCGCGGCGGGATCGTCGAGACGGTAAAAAATCGCCTGCCCCTCGCGCCGCGTCGCGACGATGCCTTCGGTGCGCAGCAATGCGAGATGCTGTGACAGCGCCGATTGCGACAGGCTGACGTGCGACTGGATATCGCCGACAGCCATTTCGCCGTCGGCAAGCTGGCAGAGGATCATCAGCCGTTTTTCGTTGGCAAGGAGGCGGAGGAGCGTCGCAGCGCGCCCGGCGCTTTCTTCGAACAGGCGGAGGTCAAAGCGGGTTAGATCGAACATAGCACCAATATATTAGTTGATTCTAATTTAGCAATTCCTAATATATATGCAAAGGAGATTTCTCATGACCGCCGCTTCCCCTCGCCCCGACGTCGCCGGCTTTTTCGACGCCGCGACCAATACGATCAGCTATATCGTTGCCGATCCCGCCACCGGCACAGCGGCAATCGTCGATCCGGTGCTCGATTTCAGCCAGCGCGACGGTCGCACCTCGACCGCCGGGGCTGACCGGTTGCTCGCGGAAATCGAAGCGCGCGGGCTGCATCTCGCCTATGTGCTCGAAACCCACGCCCATGCCGACCATCTGACCGCGGCGCATCACATCCACGAACGCACTGGCGCGCCGATCGTCATTGGCCGTCATATCGGCGATGTGCAGCGCATCTTTGCGCCGCTGTTCGGCGCCAACGATGTTGTACCCGATGGTAGCGCCTTTTCGCGGCTGGTTGATGAAGGCGACACGCTGCCGCTGGGCGATCTCACGATCGGCGTCATCCACACGCCGGGCCACACCCCCGCCTGCGTAACTTACACGATCGGCGATGCCGCTTTTGTCGGCGACACGCTGTTCCAGCCCGATTACGGCACCGCGCGCGCCGACTTTCCCGGCGGCGACGCGGCGACGCTTTATCGGTCGAGCCGCAAGATTTTTGCGCTGCCCGCGGACACCCGCATCTTTACCTGTCACGATTACCCAACCCAGGATCGTAGCGAGCCCGAATGGGAATCGACCGTCGCCGAGCAGCGCGCCGCGAACGTCCATGTCCATGACGGGGTCAGCGAAGCCGATTTCGTCGCGATGCGCAGCGCGCGCGACAAGGGTTTGGCGGCGCCGCAGCTGATCCTGCCGTCATTGCAGGTCAATATTCGCGCGGGCGCGCTGCCGCCGGTCGAAGCCGATGGACGCCGCTATTTGCGGATTCCGCTCGATACGATCTGATCCGCGCCAACGCGCTTGAGTCGTCCGTGGTGCTGCGCCAAGGTTGCGCGTAAAGCGGGAGAGCGCGACATGGCGGGAAAAATCATCGTTATCGACGAGGGGACGACCTCGACCCGCACGATGCTGTTCGCCGCCGACGGGATGCCGCTGGGAAGCGCGCAGCGCGAGTTTCAGCAGCATTATCCTGGCCCCGGGCTGGTCGAACATGACGCCGCGGAGATCTGGGAGGCCACCCTCGCCTGCACCCTTGCGATGATCAAGAAGGCCGGGGGTGCGGACAAGGTCGCGGCAATCGGGATTACCAACCAGCGCGAGACCGTTGTGTTTTGGGACCGTACTACCGGCGAACCGCTGGCGCCCGCGATCGTGTGGCAGGACCGCCGCACAGCCGCCGACTGCGCGGCGCTGAAGGACGCGGGGCATGAAGCGGCGGTGCAGGCGACGAGCGGCCTCCTGCTCGATCCCTATTTTTCGGGGAGCAAGATCGGCTGGGCGCTCAAGAATTGGCCGCAGTTGAAAGAGGGGGGCGACCGGCTCGCGGTCGGGACGATCGAATCCTATCTGATTTTCCGCCTGACCGGCGGTGTCCATGTCAGCGATGCGACCAATGCGTCGCGCACCTTGCTGATGGATATCAATGGTGCGGGCGGCTGGGACGCCGGCCTGTGCGACCTGCTCGGCGTGCCGATGGGTCTACTCCCCGAAATCACCGGCTGCACGACCACCGTCGGCACGACCGATCCATCGCTGTTCGGCGCCGCGATCGCAATCTGCGGCATGGCGGGCGATCAGCAGGCGGCGACGATCGGGCAGGCGTGCCTGTCGCCGGGACAGACCAAGGCGACGTTCGGCACCGGCGCCTTCATCCTGTCGGCGAGCGGGACAGTGCGCCCGCACTCCAAAAACCGCCTGCTCGCCACAGTGCTGGTCCAGGAGGGCGACACCCGCTCCTACGCGCTCGAGGGATCGGTGTTCGTTGCGGGCAGCCTGATCAAATGGCTGCGTGATGGGCTGGGGCTGCTGTCCAATGCGGCCGAAAGCGAAGGGCTGGCGCGGTCGATCGAGGACAATGGTGGCGTCTATCTGGTCCCTGCCCTCACCGGACTCGGCGCGCCGCACTGGCGCCCCGACGCGCTCGCTGCGCTGTCGGGGCTCAGCTTTGCGAGCAGCAAGGCGCATGTGGCGCGCGCCGCACTGGAGGCGCAGGCGTATCAGGCGCACGACCTGAAATCCGCCTTCGCCGCGGACGACGTCGATTGGGCCGACCTGCGCATCGACGGCGGCATGGCCGCGAACGACTGGATGGCGCAGGACCTCGCCGACATGCTCGACCTGACCGTCGAGCGGCCCGACTTTGTCGAAAGTACTGCACTGGGCGCGGCCATGCTCGCCGCCACTGGCGCGGGCCTGTATCCCGATCTGGCGAGCGCGGCCAACGCGATGCGCGGCACCGCGACGCGCTTCACGTCGGCGCTGGATACCGACAAACGCAAAACGCGCCTCGCCGGGTGGCAAAGCGCGCTTGCAAAGGTTTTAGGCTAAAGTGCCGAAGCAGCTTAGCGCTTGAGGGTGAGACCACCGAAGCGCTTGTTGAACTTGGCAACCTGACCCGCAGCGTCAAGCATGCGGCCGTTGCCGCCGGTCCAGGCCGGGTGCGCCGTCGGGTCGATTTCGAGCGTCATCGTGTCGCCCTCTTTGCCCCAGGTCGAGCGCGTCTGATATTCGGTGCCATCGGTCATCTTGACGGTGATCATGTGATAGGCGGGGTGAATGTCTTGTTTCATGTCTTTGGCTCCTGTGCCGCTGGTTACCGACCAGCGGGCGCGAGTCTGTGCGTCCGGGGACGCGAAGGTGCGGCCTTTAGTGGCCAATGGGGTAAAATGCAACACCCCCTCGTCATGCCGGACCCTTCGACAAGCTCAGGACAGGCTTGATCCGGCATCCATTGCTGCGAGGGCGTCATGGACCCCGGATCAAGTCCGGGGTGACGATAAAAACAGCGTCCGTTACTAGTCGCTCGGCGGGTCGGCGATCATCGCGGTGAACTGACATTCTGCTGCCAGCACGCCATCCAGCATCGCCTTGCCTTCAAACCGGCAGACGCTGCGCTTGGCCTGGATGATCGTGGCGTGCAGGTCGAGCAGGCAGCCGGGTTCGACCGGCTTGCGGAACTTCGCGCCGTCGATCGCCATGAAATAGACGAGCTTGCCGGTGCCGGCGAGCCCCATCGATTCGATCGCGAGGACGCCGGCGGCCTGCGCCAGCGCCTCGACGATCAAAACGCCCGGCATGATCGGCCGACCGGGGAAATGCCCCTGGAAAAAGGGCTCGTTCATCGTCACCGCTTTGACCGCGTGGATCGACGTGTCGGGCACGATCGAGACCACCCGGTCGACGAGCAGCATCGGATAACGGTGCGGCAGCAGGGTCAGGATCCGGCGGATGTCCACCGGTCCCATCGCTCCCGCCACCTTTTCCCCGTCGGCCATGACGCTTATCGGGTCGTCGGTGCGGTGCCGGTCGGCGCCGGCGCCGCGGGGGTGGCACCCGGCTGCGCTGCACGGGCGGCGTCCATCAGCTGCTGGTTGCGCTGCTGGACCAGCTGGCCCGGCTGGTAACCGGCCGGAACCGCGATCGACACATTCGGCAGCAGACGGTTGAGCTCGGTCACCACGGCATCGGTGATATCGACGTTGTTTTCACGCGCCAGCACCGCATCGGGGTTGAGCAAAAGGTCGATCTTTTTCGCGGTCATCGCAGCGCGGATCGCCTCGTTCATGCGGACGCTGATCTGGTCTTCGACATACGCGATGGCGAGCTCGACCGGGCGACCGATCTGGCCGAGTTCGGCCTGCGCTGCCTGACGCTTGTTCTGGACGGCTTGGCCGGCGGCCTGCAGGGTGGCCTGGTTCTGCGGCGTCTTTTTCGCCTCTTCATTATATTTGGCGATCAGGACGTTGATCTCGGCCTGCAGCGTCTGGCCGCGCGACTGCTGCTGATCGATCTGCGCCTTGTAGGTGGTTTCGATCTGCTGCGACGCGACCGAAAATGCGTTCGAGCGCGCGGCGGCGACGCGAACATCGGCGACAGCGACGGCTTTCGCCTGGGCGATCGCGGGGACGGCCATGATCGGCGAAACCGACAGCGTGGCGACGGCGAGCGCCGAAGCGACAAGAATTTTCTTCATCAGAATTGGGTTCCTACGTTGAATGAGAAGCGTTTGGTATCATCACCCTCTTCTTTGCGAAGGGCGTAAGCGAAATCGATCCGGAAGGGGCCGAAAGGCGAATTCCAGTTGACCCCGGCCCCGATCGAAACACGCGGCATCCAGGTGTCGCCAAAGAAGCGTTCCTCGAACGGCGGCAGCTGAGAAAAGCCGGTCGGACAAGTCGTGTATTGCCCGGTACCCGTCGTGACGCCGTTGGTGGTCGTGGTCGTTTCCGATGCGAACTGGCTGACGCCCGTCGTCGCGTTGCGGCAGAGAAACTTGGTCAGACCAAAACCCGGGGCGGTCGGATCGGTTTCCCTGAAGTCGGCGAGCGTCGTCAGCGTCGGACGCTTGACGCTGAACACCGAACCGACATCGAGGAAGATCGACGGCCGCAGCCCCAGTTCCTTGGCGCCGGTACCGAGCGGAATATCGAGCTCGATACGGCCCTGATAATAAGCGCGGCCGCCGAGCGCGTCGTCGATCTGGGCGTCGCTGCTCGTATCAAGGATCGGGTTGGCCGGATTGGTCAGATCGACCGTCGCATAGCGGACGACGCGGGGACCGATACCGCGAATGTCGAAACCGCGCATTTGCGGTTCGCCCAGGAAGAAACGGTCGGTCAGGCGGACCTTGTCGCTGGTCGGGGTCGGCGCGCTGCCGAACGGATAGATGTAGCCGCCCTCAGCCGATAGGTTGAGAATGAAGCGGCTGCCGAGGTTGAAATGCTTGCTGCCCGAGGCGCGGGTGCGAACATATTTCACGCTGCCGCCCAGGCCGGCAAAATCCTGGCTGAGCGACAGCGACTGGCCCCGCGTGGGGCGCAGGCGATTGTCGCGATCGTCATAGGCGAGCGTATAGCCGACCAGCGAGGTCGTGCGCTTACCGATTGCATCGCACAGATAACGACCGGCAACGAGCGGATCGCACTGGTCGCCAAAGAAATAGATGCCGCGATCGAGCGTCACATCATCATAGTTCAGGCTGTAACGCCCAAAGAAGGACATGAATTCGGTCAGCGGCACACCGGCGTTGAGCTGGAACCCGGTGGTCACCTGCTGGAACGTCGTCTGGCGATCATTGTTGATGAAGTTGAACGAGTTCAAATCGCGGCGATAGACGCTGCCGCCGACCGAGATATTGCGGTCGAACAGATAGGGTTCGGTAAAGCCGAGTTCGATCGACTTCGAATAGCTCGAATAATTGACCGACGCCTGAAGCTGCTGGCCCAGGCCGCGGAAGTTGCGCTGGCGGATCGACGCCTGAAGCAGAAAATTCTCGATCGACGAGAAACCGGCCGACAGCGACAATTCGCCGGTCGGCTTTTCCTCGACATTGGTTTCCAGGATGATGCGGTCGGGGGCGCTGCCCTCCTTGCGCTCGATCTCCAGATTTTCCTGGAAATAACCCAGGCTGTTCAAGCGGTTTTCGGTGCGCTTGATGCCAAAGCTGTTGAACGCATCGCCTTCGTTCAAACGGAATTCGCGGCGCACGACCTTGTCGTGGGTCAGCGTGTTGCCGTTGACGTCGATCCGCTCGACGTAAGTTCGCGGACTTTCGGCGACGTTAAAGGTGATCGCCATCGTCCGGTCTTCGGCGTTGCGGCGGAATTCGGGGTTGATGTCGGCAAAGGCATAGCCGAACAGCCCGGCGGTCTCGCTCAGGCTTTCAACCGTATCCTCGACCAGCTTGGCATCATACCAGTCGTCGGTTTTCATCGGCAGCAGCGTCTTCAGCATTTCGGGCTGGAAGTCGCGCAGCTCGCTTTTCACGTCGACGGCGCCGAATTTATAGCGTTCACCTTCCTCGACGACATAGGTGATGATGAAATCTTGCTTGTTGCTCGTCAGTTCGGCCACCGCCGAAATGACGCGGAAATCGGCGTAGCCGTTCGCGAGATAAAACAGGCGCAGCTTCTGCTGGTCATAGGCCAGGCGATCGGGATCATAGCTGGTATTCGAAGACAGGATCGTCAGCAGGCTCGACTCCTTGGTCGCCATCTCGTCCTTCAGATCGCCGTCGCTGAACTTGTCGTTGCCCAAGATGTTGATCTGGCGAACCTTTGACTTCGGCCCTTCGTTGATTTCGAACACGACATCGACGCGGTTCTGGTCGAGTGAGACCATCTTCGGTTCGACCGTCGCGGCAAAGCGGCCCTGGCGTTTGTAAAGCTCGATGATCCGCGCCACGTCGGCGCGCACTTTCGAGCGGGTAAAGATCTGGCGCGGCGCCAGTTTGATCTCGGGCCGGATCTTGTCTTCCTTCAGGCGCTTGTTGCCTTCCAGAATAACGCGGTTGATAACCGGATTTTCGGCGACCTGGATCGTCAGCGCACCATTGTTGTCGGTGATCTGGAAATCCTTGAACAACTCGGTCGCGGCCAGGTCTTTCAAGGCCTGGTCAAGGATCGAACGGTCATAGCGCTGGCCGACGCGCAGACGCAGATACGACAGGATCGTCTGCGCCTCGAGCCGCTGGTTGCCGACGACGGTGATCGACTGGACCGTCGTCGCGGCGGGCGCCGCTTCGGGGGCAGGCGCCGGAACAGTGGGAGCAGCGACGGGCGGCGGCGCGACTTCCTGCGCCATCAGCGGCGGTGCCAGCATCGTGCCGGCCAAAAGAAGTGCCGACAGCTGTGTCCGGCCCAAATATTTATGTGAAGCCACGCTGTTCATCCCGAAAAAATAACTCAAAAGCGCCAAACCCGCCTGACCGCTGGTTCGCGCGCACTCCCTGCCCCAGACTCGCTAGCCAATCAAGCGCGCGATCCCGTCCCACAGGCCCAATGAGCCCAAATCGTTGAAAGTCACGACCAGCATCAGGGTAACGACCGCCGCAAAGCCGAATCGGAACGCCCATTCCTGCACCCGGGGCGGAGCAGGACGTCGCCGGACCGCTTCATAAGCGTAGAATAGCAAATGACCACCATCGAGCATGGGCAATGGCAAGAGGTTGATGAACCCCAGATTGATGGAAATCAGGGCAATGAAGAATATCAGCGACGCCAGGCCCAACGTCGCCGCCTGCCCGGAAATTTCGGCGATCTTGACCGGACCGTTCATGTCCTTGATCGACCGGCGCCCGGTCAGAAACTGTCCCAGCACCTCGCCCGTCTGGCGGACGATCTGCCAGGTCTGGTGAAGGCCGACCATCGGCGCTTCGAGCAGCGTGACCGGCTGCAATTGCGGCGGCGGTGGCGCCAGGCCGATGATCGCCCGCTCATAGTCTTTGCCGAAAGGGTCTTTTTCTTTGACCAGCTGCGGGGTCAGCTCAACCATCCGCTCGCTGCCGCCGCTGACCACGCGGACCTGCATCGCCTCGCCCGGACGGTGCGCCACCGCCATCGAGATATCGCCAAAGACCGCGATCGGTCGGCCGTCAATTTCAACAATTCGGTCGCCGGTCCGCAGACCCGCGGTTGCGGCGGCCGATCCCACCGAAATCCCGCCCGCGACCGGCGGTGTCACCAGCTTTCCACCCGCCCACGCGAAGCCGGCGAGGATCAGGATCGCGAACAGGAAATTGGTCACCGGCCCCGCGGCCACGATCAACGACCGTTTCCACACCGGCTGGGCCGGAAAAGTGTGCGATTTCTGTTCGGCCGGCAGGTGCTGCCATTCGGCGTCGGGCTGGCTGACGGCGTCGCGGTCGCCCGCGAACTGGACATAGCCGCCCAGCGGCAGCCAGCCGATTTTCCATTCGGTGCCGCGCTTGTCGGTCCAGCCGAGAATCTTGCGACCAAAGCCGATCGAGAAGGTATCCGCTTTCACCCCGCACCAGCGACCGACGATATAATGGCCATATTCGTGCACAAACACGAGCGGCCCCAGCACCAGCAGAAACGCGAGCACGGTAAAGGCAAAACCAGGGGTCTCAAGCATGTTCATATAGGTCCACAAAGCGCTGGGCAGCCGCGCGGGATGCGGCATCGACGCTGAATATGTCGTGAAGCGACGTGGGTGCTGCCGGCGCCTCGGCATCGATCACCCGGCGCACCGTATCGACGATAGCGGGAAACGAGATGCGTCCCGCCAGGAAGGCGGCCACCGCCACCTCGTTCGCCGCGTTGAGCTGCGCCGGGCGCGCGCCGCCCGCAGCGATCGCGGCGCGGCAGAGAGCGGTGGCGGGGAAACGGACTTCATCGGGCGCCTCGAAATCGAGCCGTGCGATCGTCGCCAGGTCGAGCGGCGCGCATGGTGTCGCCATCCGCTGCGGCCAGGCGAGCGCGCTGGCAATCGGGATCCGCATGTCGGGCGAACCGAGCTGCGCCAGCGTCGAACAATCGATATATTCGACGAGGCTGTGAATCACCGATTGCGGGTGGACGAGGATTTCGATGCGGTCGAGTCCGACGGGGAAAAGATGATGCGCCTCAATGAGTTCGAGGCCTTTGTTCATCATCGTTGCCGAATCGACGCTGATCTTGGCGCCCATCGACCAGTTCGGATGCGCGACCGCCTGCGCCGGGGTGACGCGCGCCATGTCGGCGGCGCTCATCGTACGGAACGGCCCGCCGCTGGCGGTCAGGATGATGCGACGCACCTGATCGATGCGGCCGCCCGCGAGACATTGAAAAATGGCATTATGTTCGCTGTCGACCGGCAGGATGGTGGCACCCGATGCCCGCGCCGCAGCCATCATCAGCGCCCCCGCCGAAACCAGCGCCTCCTTGTTGGCGAGCGCCACATCGGTGCCGGCTTCCAGCGCCGCCATCGTCGGGGCCAGCCCCGCGGTACCGACGATCGCCGCCATCACCAGATCGGTCGGCCGCTGCGCCGCTTCGACCAGCGCGTCGGCGCCGGCGGCGACACCGATGTCGGTATCGGCGAGCGCCTCGCGCAATTCGGCGTAGCGCGCCGCATCGGCGATGACCGCCACATCGGGACGGAATTCGCGCGCCAGCTTTGCCAGTTCGGCAACGTCGCTGTTCGCGGTCAGCACGCTCACCTGCCACCCGTCACCATCGCGGCGGACGAGGTCGAGGGTCGATTGCCCCACCGACCCTGTGGCGCCGAACAGCGAGAGGCGGCGGGTCATGTCAGCCGCCCGCCCGGATCGTAATCTGCCCGACGAACGCGAGCCCGCCGAGCAGCAGCGCCACCGGCAGCACCCCGTCGACGCGGTCGAACAGGCCGCCATGCCCGGGAATGAGCTTGCCCGAATCCTTGACCCCGGCGCGGCGCTTCATCCAGCTTTGCGCGAGGTCGCCCAGCTGGGCGAGCAGCCCCATGAACAGGCCGATCCACAGCGGCACCCCGATGATACCGGCACGGTCGCCGATGGTGGCGCTGGCAATCAGCGCGGCGATCATACCGCCGATCAGCCCCGACCAGGTTTTCGACGGGCTGATCGTCGGTGCCAGGCGCGCACCACCAAAGGCACGGCCCGCGAAATAGGCACCGATGTCGGTCGCCCACACCATGCCGAAGACCCAGAGTGCCGCCGTCATGCCCAGCTGGTCGCGGATGAACCAAAGCCCTGCCACGGCGCCAAGGGTAAGGACCGGCCCAAGCGCGATCAGCGCCCCTTTCGCGCCGCGGCTCAAGGTCATGGTGCGGACCAGCGCGAGCCATTCGGCGATGACCAGCGCCCCGCCGACCAACAGCAACAGGCCGAACGCAAGCCCGCCGAACCACAAAGCGGTGCCCGCGATCACAAACAAGATGATCGCCGATCCGATCCGCACCCACAGGTCCGATTTGCCCGCCGTCATTATCTAAAGTCCCCCGTAACGACGATCGCGGCGCGCAAAATGGTCGAGCGCCGCCTTCAGGTCAGCCGGTTTGAAATCCGGCCACAAAATGTCGGTGAAATAGAGTTCTGCATAAGCCGATTGCCACAGCAGGAAATTCGACAGCCGCACTTCGCCCGAGGTGCGGATGAGCAGGTCGAGCGGGGGCATGTCGGCGGTGTCGAGGTGCGCCGCGATCGCCGCCTCGCTGATCTCGCCCGCCGCGGCGGCGGCCTGGGCAGCGCGAACCAGTTCGTCCTGCGCGCCATAGTTGAGCGCGACCGCCAGCGTCGTGCGTTTGTTGCCCGACGTCCGCTCAAGGGCATTTTCGATCAGCTTGACCACATCAGGGGCCAGCGCGCGCCAATTGCCGATGACCTTCAGCTTGACGTCATTGGCAGCGAATTCGTCGAGGTCGGAGAGGATGAAGCGCTTCATCAGCCCCATCAGGTCGCTGACCTCTTCCTCGGGCCGTTTCCAGTTTTCGGAGCTGAAGGCATAGAGCGTCATCGCCTCGATGCCCAGGTCACCCGCCGCGCGGACAATCGTGCGCACCGCCTCGACCCCGGCCTTGTGACCGGCGACGCGGGGCAGCAGGCGTTTCTTGGCCCAGCGGCCATTGCCATCCATGATGATGGCGACATGGCGCGCGGCGTGTTTTGGCATCGTCACAACAGCCTCAGAACCCGTTCGTGTCGAGCGAAGTCAAGACACGTGAGGTCGAGCGCGAACGCAGCGTGTCTCGACTTCGCTCGACACGAACGGAAGAGAGGATGGTGCCCAAAAGCACTAGCCCAGGATTTCCTTTTCCTTCGCCGCCGCGGCGGCGTCGAGTTCGGCGATTGTCGCGTCGGTCAGCTTTTGCACCTCGGTCTCGTGGCGCTTGCGCTCGTCCTCGCTGATTTCCTTTTTATTCTCATCGGCCTTCAGATTGTCCATCCCGTCGCGGCGAACATTGCGCACCGCGATACGCGCCGCCTCGGCATATTTTCCGGCGAGCTTGGACAATTCCTTGCGGCGTTCCTGCGTCATTTCGGGGATCGGCAGGCGCAGCATCTGACCGTCGACGATCGGGTTGAGGCCCAGGCCCGCCGAGCGGATCGCCTTGTCGACCGGACCGACGTTCGATTTGTCCCACACCTGCACCGTCAGCATCCGCGCTTCGGGCGCGCTGACCGAGGCGACCTGGTTGAGTGGCATATGCGACCCATAGACTTCGACCGTCACCGGGTCGAGCAGCGCGGTGTGCGCGCGCCCGGTGCGCAGGCCCGAGAGGTCGCTTTTGAGCGCCTCGACCGCGCCGTGCATCCGGCGTTCGAGGTCGGCCTTGTCATATTTCGCCATCGTCTTGTCCTCTCTTATTTTGTCAGGCGTCGCCGAGCATGCTTCCCTCAGTCGGCATCGCCGACGATCGTCGAAATACCCTCACCCGCCAATACCCGCGCCAGATTTCCCGCTTCGCGAATGTTGAACACGACGATCGGGATATGGTTGTCGCGGCACAGCGCGACCGCGCTCGCGTCCATCACCTTCAGATTGTCGGCGAGTACGCGGTCATAGCTCAATGTATCGTAACGGACCGCCGATTTATCCTTTTTGGGATCAGCGTTATAGACGCCATCGACACTGGTACCCTTCAGCAGCGCATCGCACTTCATTTCGGCGGCGCGCAGCGCGGCGCCGCTGTCGGTGGTGAAATAGGGAGCGCCAACCCCCGCGGCAAAGATCACCACCCGGCCCTTTTCGAGATGGCGTTCGGCGCGGCGGCGGATCACCGGCTCGCACACTTTGTCCATCTCGATCGCCGACTGGACGCGCGTTTCGACGCCGATCTGCTCAAGCGCGTTCTGCATTGCGAGCGCGTTCATCACCGTCGCCAGCATGCCCATATAATCGGCCTGCGCGCGGTCCATGCCCTTGGCGGCGCCCGCCATGCCGCGAAAGATGTTGCCGCCGCCGATGACGAGGCAGATTTCCAGCCCGCGTCCCTTGGCCGCCTTGACCTCGGCCGCCATGCTGGCGACCGTTTCGGGGTCGATGCCGAACGGCGTCGATCCCATCAACGCCTCGCCCGACAGTTTCAGCAAGATGCGTTTCATGCCGGGCAGTGCCATGGTGGGGGAACCTCTTGTAAGCAATGTATATGCGAATGGCGCGCACCCTAGTCAGAGTGCGCGCCATTGCCAAGCGGACTGCCGCGCCGTGGCGCCGCAACCCCGCGTTTCCTATTTAGACGCCGGCGACCGCCGCGACTTCCGCCGCGAAATCGCTTTCTTCCTTCTCGATGCCTTCGCCGAGCTGGAAGCGGGTGAAGCCCTTCAGCGTGATCGTCGCGCCAACGTCCTTGCCGGCAGCGGCGACGACTTCGGCGACCGGGGTCTTGCCGTCCATCACGAACAGCTGCGACAGCAGCGCGTTTTCCTTGCGGAACTTGGCGATGCCGCCGTCGACCATCTTCGCCGCGATGTCGGCGGGCTTGCCCGACTGGGCAGCCTTTTCCTCGGCGATCGCGCGTTCGCGCGCCACGAGTTCGGGGTCGAGATCGTCGCCGTTCAGCGCCAGCGGGTTCGCGGCGGCGACGTGCATCGCCAGCTGCTTGCCCAGCGGTTCGAGCACATCGGCGCCCGCGGTCGATTCGAGCGCGACGAGCACGCCGATCTTGCCCATGCCGGGAGCCGCCGCGTTATGGACATAAGCGGTGACGACGCCCGAATTCACCGTCATGATCGCGCTGCGGCGCAGCGACTGGTTTTCACCGATCGTGGCGATATTCTGGGTCAGCGCTTCAGTGACGGTGCCGCCGGCCGGATAGGCCGACGCGCCCAGCGCGTCGATGTCGGTGATGCTGCCGGCGAGCGCAACATTGGTCACGTCGCGGACGAAACCCTGGAACTGTTCGTTCTTGGCAACGAAATCGGTTTCGCTGTTCACTTCGACCATCGCGCCGCGAGTGCCATCGGTGGCGACGCCAACCAGACCCTCGGCAGCAACGCGGCCGGCCTTTTTGGCGGCGGCGGCGAGGCCCTTGGTGCGCAGCCAGTCGATCGACGCTTCGATGTCGCCGCCATTTTCGGCGAGCGCCCTTTTGCAGTCCATCATCCCTGCGCCCGTGCGGTCGCGCAGTTCCTTGACGAGAGCGGCCGTAATTTCAGCCATGGGTGATCCTTTCCAAGTGGGGGCAATCGGCTCTGCCAAATTGCCGATACGCCGCGCGGATGGCGGCGTGATAAGTCAGAACGATGACCGCGGCGACGTTTGCCCCAGGGCAAAGCGCCGCCGCGTCATGCGAGCTACGGCTTAGGCGTCGCTCTGGCGTTCGGTTTCGGCTGCGGCTTCGGCCGGAACCTGTTCGTCCTCGGTCACAGGGGCAGCATCAGCGGCCGGAGCGGCTTCGACGACCGGTGCGGTTTCAACAGCCGGGGTTTCTTCGGCCACCGGGGCGGCAGCCTCTTCGACCAGCGCCGGTTCGGCAACGGGTTCGACCGCTGCACCCAGATCTTCGCCGCGGTTGGCGCGGGCTTGCTGGCCGCCACGCGTTGCCGCCTGGGCAATCGCATCGCAGTAAAGGCGGATCGCGCGCGCCGCGTCGTCGTTCGCCGGAACCGGGAACGCAATGCCGTCGGGCGAAACGTTCGAGTCGAGGATCGCCACGACCGGGATGCCAAGGACGTTGGCTTCCTTGATCGCCAGTACTTCCTTGTTCGCGTCGACGACGAACATCACATCGGGAATACCGCCCATGTCGCGGATACCGCCGAGCGACATTTCGAGCTTGTCGCGTTCACGGGTGCGGTTGAGCACTTCCTTCTTGGTCAGGCCCGAGGTGTCGCCCGAAAGCTGTTCCTCAAGGGTCTTGAGACGCTTGATCGAACCCGAAATCGTCTTCCAGTTGGTGAGCATGCCGCCCAGCCAGCGATGGTTGACGAAGTGCTGACCCGAAGCGCGCGCGGCATCGGCAATCGGGCCCTGCGCCTGGCGCTTGGTACCGACGAACAGGACCTTGCCACCCGAAGCGGCCGACGAGGCGACGAATTCGAGCGCGCGCGCAAAAAGCGGCACGGTCTGCGACAGGTCGAGAATATGGATGCCGTTGCGCGCACCGAAGATATACGGCTTCATGCGCGGGTTCCAGCGGTGGGTCTGGTGGCCGAAGTGGGCGCCAGCCTCGATAAGATTCTGCATCGTGACGACAGGTGCCGCCATAGTCTTTCTCCTTCCGGTTGGTCCTCTGGAAAGCAAGAACCGGGTTCCGCAAGCGGATGGTCCCGGCACCGGTTTATGTGCGCTTTCCATGTGGAATGGGCGGCCCGTTAGCGGGCTTGGCTATCAAAAGCAAGCACCGAGCGCGCCTTTGAGACGGGCGGCGGCGCCGCATCGTCATTCGGTTGAACGACAATCTGACTCGGTTCGTCGCAAAACTATTGAGAACAAATCAGGAACATGGAACGAAAAGCCCAGCGAAACCATCCTTTGCTCGAAAAGGTTTCGTCAACGAAAACCCGGAAGGACAAATCATGGTTCAGGTCGCAGCCGCACTCCTCTTTGCCCTCGCCGCCGGACTCGGCATCACGGTGATCCTGGCGATGTTGAAATCGAACGAGTCGGCGATTCTGTCGGCGCTGCTTGGCGAAGGCGCTTTCGCGGCCGATACCGCACCGCAGCCCGGACCTGCGACGGTCATCAAGCTCCGCCCGTCAGCACCGCGTCGCCACATTGCGCGCGCCATCGTCGCTCGCCCTCAGCTCGGCCAGCCGCAATTCAGCCGCGCCGCCTGACCTTCGCATAACTGGCGAGGCCGAACGGCAGTGTCGCGGCATAGATGGCGCATACGGCGAGCAAGGTCAGCCAAGGTGCAGTGACCAGCGCAGCGCCGAGCAACCCCACCCCCGCCAGCGCGAACAATCGCCACGACCGGCGCAGACGGATCGATGCCCAGCTGTAGGTCGGGATCGCCGAGATCATCAGCATCGCGACACCGAGCGCCCAAGGCATCACCAGATACCATTCGCGGAACAGTTCATTGTCCGTCGTCAGCCACAGATAGACCGGCACGAACGCCAAGCCTGCCCCGGCGGGCGCGGGAATGCCGGTGTTGAAGCCAGCTGATTTATGCGGCTGAAAATCGGCGTCCATGCGCGAGTTGAAGCGCGCCAGACGCAGCGCGCAACAGACGGCCAGCGCGAGCGCCGCGGTCCAGCCGAATTTCGGCGCATCCTGAAGCGACCACAGGAACAGGATCATCGCCGGAGCCACGCCAAAGGCAATGACGTCCGACAACGAATCGAGCTCGGCGCCGAATTTGCTCTGCGCGCGCAGCAGGCGGGCGATACGCCCGTCCATGCCGTCGAGCACCCCGGCAAAGATCACCGCGGCGATCGCCAGTTCAAACTGCCCGCCGATCGCAAAGCGTACCCCGGTCAAACCGAAACACAGCGCCAGCACGGTAATCGCATTGGGAGCAAAGGCTCGCAGGCCAATGCCGCCGATACGGCGTCCCGCGGCGTCGGCCGGCAACTGATTGTCGTCCGCCACCCTGCCTATTGCCCGATGCCGTCGATCATGTCGGCCTTTCCGATCCGCGCGACGACGGTTTCACCCGCCAAGGTCCGCTGACCCAGCAGGACCTCCGGCATCGTTCCGGCGGGCAGATACACATCAACACGGCTACCGAAACGGATCAGCCCGACGCGCTGGCCGGTAGCGAGCTCGTTGCCCATGGTGACGAACGGCATGATCCGCCGCGCGACCAGGCCCGCGATCTGGGTAAAGCCGATCCGCACCCCGTCGGCGCGTTCGACCACAAAATGCTGGCGTTCATTCTCTTCGCTCGCCTTGTCGAGGTCGGCGTTGAGGAACTTGCCGGGAATATAAACGAGCTTGCGCAGCGTTCCCGCGACGGGGGTGCGGTTGATGTGGACGTCGAAGACGCTCATGAAAATCGATACGCGCAGCATCGGCGCGTCGCCCAGCCCGTCGGGTCCGGCGATCTCGGGCGGCGGCGGCACTTCGGCGATCTGGGTCACCAGCCCGTCGGCGGGGGCGATAACGACATCGCTGACGGTCGGGGTGATGCGAACCGGGTCGCGAAAAAACGCGCCGACCCACAATGTCACGCCCAGCATGAGCCACGGCAGGATCGGCCAGCCGAGCAGGAAGAAACAGAGGGTGATGATGCCGGCAATCAGAAGGAACTTGCGGCCTTCGGGATGGATCGATGGCCATTGCCATTTGATGCCGCCACCGGGGCGGTTGGAAGAGATGATGTTGGACATGGCCGTTCTTCTAGGGTGCACACCTGATACTGACAATGGATAAGGCACCGGCGGGTTCCACCACGCCCATTGATCAATCGCGCCGCTTTGCCTAAGGCCCGCTGCAACTCCGACTCCCCAAGGATAAAGGCAGCAGCATGGGCAAGATCAAGGTAGCCAACCCGGTCGTCGAACTCGACGGCGACGAAATGACCCGGATCATCTGGCAGTGGATCCGCGAGCGGCTGATCCTTCCCTATCTCGACATCGACCTGCATTATTACGACCTCAGCATCGAAATGCGTGACCAGACCGATGACAAGATCACGGTCGATGCCGCCAACGCGATCGCCAAATATGGCGTCGGCGTGAAGTGCGCCACGATCACCCCCGACGAACAGCGGGTCGAGGAATTCGGTCTCAAGAAAATGTGGAAATCGCCGAACGGCACGATCCGCAACATCCTGGGCGGCGTGGTGTTCCGCGAACCGATCGTGATGAAGAATGTCCCCCGCCTCGTCCCCGGCTGGACCGACCCGATCGTCGTCGGCCGTCATGCGTTCGGCGACCAGTATAAGGCGACCGATTTCCGCGTCCCCGGCCCCGGCAAGCTGCGCCTGGTGTTCGAGGGCGAAGACGGCAAGGTCATCGACGAAGAGGTGTTCCTGTTCCCCTCATCAGGCGTCGCGATGGCGATGTACAATCTCGACGATTCGATCCGCGACTTCGCGCGCGCCAGCCTGAACTATGGCCTCGCGCGCCAATGGCCGGTGTATCTGTCGACCAAGAACACGATCCTGAAGGCCTATGACGGCCGCTTCAAGGATCTGTTCGAAGAAGTGTTCAACGCCGAATTCAAGGCGCAGTTCGACGCCGCGGGCATCGTGTACGAGCACCGCCTGATCGACGACATGGTCGCATCGGCGCTGAAATGGTCGGGCAAATTCGTCTGGGCCTGCAAGAATTACGACGGCGACGTCCAGTCGGACACCGTCGCGCAGGGCTTTGGCTCGCTCGGCCTGATGACCAGCGTGCTGATGACCCCCGACGGCCAGACGGTGGAATCCGAAGCTGCACACGGTACCGTCACCCGCCATTATCGCATGCACCAGCAGGGCAAGGCGACCTCGACCAACCCGATCGCGTCGATCTTTGCGTGGACCGGCGGCCTCAAGCACCGCGGCAAGCTCGACGACAACGCCGAACTGATCAAATTCGCCGACGACCTCGAAAAGGTCTGCGTCGCGACGGTCGAAAGCGGCAAGATGACCAAGGATCTGGCGCTGCTGATCGGCCCCGACCAGAATTGGCTGACCACCGAAGGGTTCTTCGAGGCGATCGTCGAAAATCTCGAAAAGAAGATGGGCGCTTAAAAAACAACCGAAAAGGTTGGGATAGCTATCTAGCCAATCGGGGCCGGCCTGCATAAGGTCGGCCCTTATGGTATCGGAAACAGAAACCTCGGCTATCGGCAACGCGCTGGTGGTGCTCGGCGCCGCGGGCATCGTCATCCCGGCGTTCGCGCGCTTTCGCCTGCCGCCCGTCATCGGGTTCATCCTCGTCGGCCTGCTTGTCGGACCGTCGGGGCTGGGCTCGCTGGCCGGCGATTATCCGTGGTTGAAGCATGTCACCATTGCCTCGGCCGACGACATCGCGCTGTTCGCCGAATTCGGCATCATCCTGCTGCTCTTCTCGATCGGCCTCGAACTGTCGTTCCGCCGCCTGTGGTCGCTCAGGAAACTGGTGTTCGGGGTCGGCGCCGCCGAACTGCTGCTCAGCGGTGCGATCCTCGGCGGCGGCCTGTGGCTGCTTGGCGGTCTTTCGACCCCGGCCGCCTTCGGCCTTGGCATCGCGCTGGCGCTGTCCTCGACCGCGCTGGTGCTGCCGATGGTGGGCACCAAGTCGGCGGTCGGCCGCGCCTCTTTTTCGATGCTGCTGTTCGAGGATCTGGCCATTGTGCCGATCATCTTCATCCTCGGCGCGTTCGCGCCCAATGCCGCGGGCGATAGCACCGAACTGCTGCTCACGACCCTGTGGCAAGGGGTGCTGGTCGTTGCCGTTCTGGCGGTCGCGGGCTGGTTTCTGCTGCCGCGCATTTTCGCTCAGGCGGCGCGCGCCAAGGATCCCGAACTGTTCCTCGCCGCCAGCCTGCTGGTGGTCATCGTCGCCGCGCTCGCGACCGCCACCGTCGGCCTGTCACCGATCGTCGGCGCGCTGCTCGCCGGGCTGATGATCGCCGAAACCGAATATCATGGCGAGGTCGAGGCGATCACCGCCCCGTTCAAAGGCCTCGCGCTCGGGGTGTTCCTGATCAGCGTCGGCATGGGCCTCAACCTCAAGACGATCGCCGAGCAATGGCCGATGCTCGTCGCGGCCGTCGTCGGGGTGGTGGTCGTCAAGGCGGTGGTCACCGCGCTGCTGCTGCGCTTTTCGGGCGCCCGCCGCGGCACCGCCGCCGAGGTTGGCCTGTTGATGTCCAGCCCGTCGGAAACCACGTTGATCGTGCTGACCGCCGCATTGGCGGCGGGGATCATCGACCCTGACACCGCCAGTTTCTGGCAATTGGTCACCGCGATCGGCCTTACCATCACGCCGCTGCTCGCGCGCGTTGGCCATGATATTGCGCGGCGGATCGAGATGCGCAGCGGCGACACGCCCGACGAAGAACTCGCGACAGCGCGCACCGTGATCGTCGGTTTTGGCCGCGTCGGGCGCACCGTCGCCGAATTGCTGCGCGAGCATGGTCGGTCCTATGTCGCGGTCGATGCCGATATCGACACCGTGGCGGCGGCGCGCCGCGACGGTTTTGCGGTGCGTTTCGCCGATGTCGCGCGGCCCGGCAGCCTCGACAAGCTGGGGATCGAGAGCGCCGACGCGATCGTGCTGACGATGGACGACCCGGTTCAGCAACTGCGGATGACCAAGCAGATGCGGCTGAAATATCCCGGCCTGCCGATCATCAGCCGCGCGCGCGACGCCGACCACGCCGCCGCACTCTATCAGGCGGGGGCAAGCGATGCGGTGCCCGAAACCCTCGAAAGTTCGTTGCAGCTTGCCGAGGCGGTGCTGATCGACCTGGGCGTCGCGATGGGGCCGGTGATCGCGTCGATCCACGACGTTCGCGCCAGGATGCGGCGCGACATCATGACCAAGGGCGAGCTGGAGCGCGAACCCCGCATCCGCAAAGTGCGCCGCCCCGATCCCGGCAGCGAAACCGTTTAGCGCCATCATGTTCCGCCGGGATCACCAATCACCGCAGCCCTGAGCTTGTCGAAGGGCGCCTATCGCCGTGAAGCGCCCTTCGACAAGCTCAGGGCTACGGTTCAGCCGGAACAGGTCAGACTTTAAAGCCCGCCAGCCGCGGGCGCCGTTGCCGCGCCCAGTGCCGACGCGTCGGCCAGCGTCATGCCCTTGGGCAGGATCGCCAGCGACCATTGGCGCGCGGGGGTCAGATATTGCTGCGCCAGCCGCTGGACATCGGCGGCGGTGACCGCCGAAATATCGTCCTGGATCGACAGCGCCGCGGCGGTGACCCGCGGATCGCGCGTCGCGCCTTCGAGCAGGAACATCCAATAGACATTGCCCGTCGACGCGCGCGCGACCTGCTCGCGGATCGGCACCGCGTTGCGCGTCAATTCGTCGGCGCTGACCGGTTTTGCGACCAAGTCGGCGGCAATGTCGCGCGCGATGCCATAGAAGCGGTCGAGATCCTTGGGCGCAAGCAGGCTGCCAACGAGCAGATAGCCGCCGCTGTCAAATCCGGTCGGCCAATGGCTGTCGACCACCGGGCCGTAACTCGCCCCCTGTTCGGCGCGCAGGCGGTCGAACAGGCGGTCATTGAACACCGCCGCCAGCACCTCAAGTCCGCGCGCATCACGCGGATTGGCCAAGCCGCCGCTGGTCGGCCACGCGGTCATCGCCGCCGCCTGCCCCTGTTCGCCGCGATGATAGGCGATTTCGGGTACCGTCACATGTTTGGCAAAATCGACCCGCTGGCCGCTGGCCGGCGCCAAGGTCGGCCGCGGCGACAGCGCACCGACCGTTTCACTCAGTATCTTGCGATAGGCGATCGATTCAAGGTCGCCGAAAATCTGCACCTCAATCGGACCGCTGGCGAGCCGCGGTTCCCAGAAGGCGCGGAACGCCGCGGGCGTCAGCGCCTCGATCTGCGCTTTGTCGGGCGCGGCCCAGCGTGCGTCATTGTTGGTCAACCAGCCGCGCAGATTGCGGTCGAGCACCGCATTGGGGGTGGCGTCGTTGAGGTCGTAACCGGTGAGATACCCGATGCGGAGCCGCTCGATCGGCGCCGCGTCCCAGCGTGGCTGGGCCAGCTTGCCCGCGATCAATCGCATCTGGTCGGCCAGATCGGCGGGTTTGCTTTCCGCCGACAGTTCGAACGCATCGTCGTCGATCGCAAAGTTCAGCTGGATTTGACGCCCGTTGGTCAGCTGGTCGATCTCATTCTGCCCCCACGGCCCGATCCCACTCGCGACCAGCGCATAGTCGCCGGTCCACAACAGGTTGGGCGCGTCGGCGGCAACGCTGCGGTTGCCGGTACCGAACCGCACATTGACGCGAACCTTGCCCGGTTCGACCTTGTTGTTCGACACCAGCGCGGTCACGCCATTGGCAAATTCAATCCGCTCGGCGCGCAGGCCGAGAATATTCGTCGTCGACGCGATCGTTCCCGGCTGACCGAACGCGGGCAGCTGTTTGAAATCGGCCTCGACCGTCGCCAGCCGATCGTCGCGCGCGGTCACCGGCGCTTTCAGCGCGGCGAGGACAGCAGAATTACCGCCCGCCGCAGTCGGGGTGGTCAGCACGGCCCGCGTCACCGGCGCCGCAAAAATCGCCTTGCTGATCTCCAGCATCACCTTCGGCGTCGCCGAGGCACGGATCGCCGCGAACATGTCGACCTGTCCCTGCGGACTGGTGACCGTCTCGCCGATGTCGACCGCGCGGACCATATCGTCGGCCAGCCGCGCGCCCGGCTCGTTGCGCGCATTTTCCAGTTCCTTGCGCAGGAACGCTTCGATTTCGTTTGCTTCGCGGTCGATGTCGGCCTGCGACGGCGGGGTGCTGACGGCATCGGCAATCACGCCGCGCACGTCGGCGAGCGCGGCCTTCCAGTCGCTGAGCGGAACGATCGACGCCATCGTCACGTCGGCGCTGCGACTGACATACTGCTGTTCGACCGTCGCGACCAGATAGCTGCCGCCGCTGCGCGCGCGGTTCTCCAGCCGCCGGTTGACCAGCGCTTGAGCGATGAATTCCAGATAGAGCCGTCGCGTGTTTTCGACGGTGTCGATGCGTTTCTGCCACGGGCGGACCATCGCCAGCGTCAGCGCGAGCGGCTGATTTGCCTCGACGATCTCGAGTGCTGCGGGCGCCTTGGGATCGGGTTTGCCGAAATCGGGGGCCGCCGGATTCGCCCCGTTACCCCGCCAGTCACCGTAATATTTGGCGACCAGCCGCGCCAATTCTGCCGGGTCAGCGTCGCCGACGATGACCACCACCGCGCGCTCGGGGCGGTACCAGCGATCGTGAAACGCGGTGACCGACGTCGCGCTGGCCTTGCCCAACGACGCTGTCGTACCGATCGGCGAGCGATCGCCGAGGAGCTGGCCCGCGAACAGATGCGCGTTGGTCGCATCGCCGATCCGTTTTTGCGGTCCGTCCGATTCGCGCAGTTCGGACATCACAACGCCGCGTTCGGCGGCGACCGCCAGTTCCGAGATCCGCGGTTCGCGAACCATGCCCGACAGCAATTTCATGCTTTCGTCGAGGTTGGCCGGGGTCACGCTCGGCAGGTCGAGCTGGTACACGGTCTGGGTCGGAGTGGTTTGCGCGTTCGAATCGCTGCCAAAGGTAACCCCGAATCGCTGCCAGATGCGCTTGGCTTCGCCGTCGGGAATATGCTCCGAGCCGCGAAAGGTGAGATGTTCGAGCAGATGGGCGTAACCCCGCTCTTGCTCGGTTTCGAACATCGATCCGACGTCCATCCGTACCCGGATCGACACCTGCCCCGGCGGCACCCCGTTGTTGCGCACCGCATAGCGCACGCCATTGGGCAGGACGCCGAACTGCCAGGCGGTGTCGCGCGGAATGTCGCTGCCGGCATAGAGCCAGTCGCCGCTGGGTGCCTGGCGGCTCGCCGTCGTCTTTGCCGTGCTGTCTTGGGCAATGACGGCCGCTGGCAACAGCAACAGCGCAGCGGCGGTGCTGGCACACAGGAAGGACCGGGTAAAACGAAGCGACATGCGCACGGGGGAACTGGACATCAGGCCATCTTATCGCCTTCGAACCTTGCTGGCCACTGAACTATCGCGGCGCTTGTCCTGCCTGCCGCATCGGCTTAGCCAGATGGGATGACCGTAACGCCCCCTCCCTCGCCCGCCGTCCCGATCGCCGCCCTGGTCCAGATGACGACCGGAATCGATCCGGCGGCCAACCTTGCAACGATCGATCGCGCAATGGCAGAGGCAGCGGCGGCCGGCGCGGCGATGGCATTCTTACCCGAAATGTCGCTGCTCCTGGATCGCGACCGGGCACGATCGGCGCCGCACATTGTCCGCGAAGCCGACAGCCCGTGGCCCGCGGCCTTACAGCGAATGGCGCAGAAGCATGGCCTCTGGCTCCATACGGGATCGATCCCGGTGCTGGCCGACGATGGCGAACGGCGCGTCAACCGCAGCCATGTCATCGCCGCCGATGGCACCATCCGTGCGACCTATGACAAGGTTCACATGTTCGACGTAACCCTGCCTTCGGGCGAGAATTGGACCGAATCATCGGCCTATGTGGGCGGCGACAGAATCGTCGTCGTCGATACGCCGCTCGGCCGATTGGGGCTGAGCATCTGTTATGATTTGCGGTTTCCCGAACTTTACGGCGCATTGGTCGATCGGGGCGCAGCGCTGATCGCGATCCCCGCCGCTTTCACCGTATCAACCGGTGAAGCGCATTGGCATGTGCTGATGCGCGCCCGCGCGATCGAAACCGGCTGCCATATCCTGGCGGCGGCGCAATGCGGTGATCATCAGGATGGCCGATCGACCTATGGCCACAGCCTGGCCGTCGACCCGTGGGGCGCGGTGCTCGCCGATGCCGGGGCGGCGGCGGCAAGCGAGGGGGGCTATCAAACGGTTCTGGCGCCGATCGACGCGGCTGCGGCAGAGCGCGCGCGCACGGCGATCCCTTTGGCACGCTCGCGGGCGATGCGGAACATTACGCTTTAGCGCCTGTCGACGGGCGTCTATCCGGCGCGCCAGCCGCGACGGCACGCCTTAACCCGCGCAAACAAATATCATAGACGCGCAAAAGGCCCCGAGCGGAGCTCGGAGCCTTTTGGTATCAATATCGATCAGCCGTAATTACGGGCTGGTCGGCGAGTCGTCGTTGTTGTCCGACGCGATGATGATGCCACCGATGATCGCAGCGAGCGCGACGATAGCGATGATCCAGCTCGTGCTGCCTTCGAGTTCGCTCTGGCCATCAACGGCCGAAGCTGCACGTGCTGCGGGAGCGGCCGACGCGGCAACCGGGGCTGCAATCATCGAGGTCGCTGCGAGGGAGATCGCAGCCTTCTTAAGCAGGTTCATCATATTCTCCGTCCACTGGATTAGTTTTGTCGAATCACACCGGGGGGACCCCCGGTCTGCTTCTGCAGCGCCGTCTTAGGCACAGCGTTCAGCAAATGCAACGACGATTTGCCCTAGCTCGCCAATTCTTACCAAATTGCTAAATAGAGAGAAAGTTGTTGCATCGAAGCCACTATCCGCGGCGAACATGGTCAAAGGATTCGCTGGTCACGGGATAGCCCAAATGCCCCGGAATGCACAAAAACGCCTGCCCGTCGCGATCTTCGATCCACGGTGTGATCAATTCGACCGGAAACTGGTCCGAATGCACCGAAAACCCCGTAAAATCCGTAACCTGCGCCAGGCGTTCGAGGTTGCGGCGGGTCGGAAAAATGACCGACACCTCGCCGCGGTCGGCCATGGCCAGCGTTTCGGCCGCACTGGCCCAGAAAATATGGCTGTGCTCGGCCTCTTCGACCGTCAGTTCATGACTGTGCGGCGGCGCGGCGACGGCATAAAATCGTGTGTCGAAGGTCCGCGCTTCTTTGAAATTGGGGCACCAGCGCGCGAAAGGCACCAGTGATTCCAGCGCGATTCGATCCCCCCGCGCCGCGAGGATGTCGGAAAGCAGCGTGCCGGCCAGCAACGCCTGGCGCACCGCGGCGACATCGCCCTCGACCAATGCCGGCCAGCCGACCGCCAGCCCGGTTTCTTCCAGCGTCTCACGCAGCGCCGCGACCCGCGCCGCACCGTCGGCCTCGGCAAGGTCGGGCGCGTGCTGGCGGGCGACCAGATAATCGTCCGGATCGACCCGGCCGCCGGGAAAGACGACGGCGCCGGCAGCAAAGGCCATCGTCGTCGATCGTTTGACCATGAGGATGTCATCGGCCCCGCCGCCGTCCGACGGGCGCATGATGACCAGCGTGGCGGCGGGAATGGCGCCGTCGGGCAAAATTTCGGGCTGGGCGGATGGCGGCGCAATATTGCTCATGGCCGATGCGATAACCCTGCGCCGCGCGCTTGTCATCCTTGTCATCGCGGCATTGCGGGGCCGCGAGTGCGGGTGCAAGATGGGGGTCGGCCTTATGGGGAGCAGGATATTGGGAATCGTCGAGATTTTGGGCGTCGCCGGCAGTCTCAGCCTCCTCGCCGGGTGGCGGCTCTACCTCACCATATTGGCCACCGGCACCGCGATGCATTTCGGCTGGCTGCCGCTGCCCGAACATCTGGCAGCATTGCAGGTGCTGGCCAATCCGTGGGTGCTGGGGGTCGCGGCGGTCGGCACCCTGGCCGAATTCCTGGCCGACAAAATCGCCTGGGTCGATTCGATCTGGGACATGATTCACAGCGTCATCCGCCCGCTCGGCGGCGCGCTGCTCGCCCTCGCGCTCGTCGATGCGTCGGATCCGACATGGCAGGTGATCGCCTTTCTGCTCGGCGGCGGCGGCGCCTTGCTCAGCCACGGCGCCAAGGCGACGACGCGCGCCGTCGTCAATGCCAGCCCCGAACCGTTCAGCAATGCGGTGGTATCGACCGGCGAAGATGTCGCGACCGGCGGCCTGCTGGCGCTGGCGATCGCCTATCCGCCGGTCGCGATCGTCATCGCCATCGTGATGGCGGTCGCCGCGGTCGTGGTGATCATCGCGCTGCGCCGCCTGCTCCGCAACATCAAGGCGACACTGAAGCGCGCGCTGGGCGACGAGCCGCCCCCAGCCGACGCGCTTCCGCCCGCCTAGCGTCAGGCCGGGAGCAGCGCTTTCAGCGGCGTTTCGGTGTTGGCGAGCTGCTCGGCGCTGGCCATCAGCCCGGCGGTGACTATCATCCGGCCTTGGACATAATCCTTGGTGGCGTTGACGCAGTCGATCGCGATCACCTTCCCCGCCTTGAGGTATACGACCGAGAAGCTGCGTGTCGCCGGATCGCCGCGCAGCACCGCGCGGTCGTGGCCGGTCGACAGGCCCGCGGTCTGGAGCTTGAGGTCATATTGGTTCGACCAGAACCATGGGATGGCATGATAAGGCGCCTCGTCGCCGACGATACCTTTGGCGACGACATTCGCCTGGTCGTTGGCGTTCTGAACCGATTCGAGGCGGATGCAGGCGCCCTCTGCGAAATCATTCTGATGTGCAGCGCAGTCGCCGATTGCATAAATGTCGGGCAGGCTGGTCTTGCACAGCCGGTCGACGAGCACGCCATTGCCGCCAGCGGCACCCGCCGCGACCAGCGGCTCGACCGCGGGAACGATGCCGATGCCGACGATGACAAGATCGGCAGCGATGACCTCGCCGTCGGCGAGCCGAACGCCGGTGACATGCGCCTCGCCCTCGATCGCCGCAACCGACACGCCAAGGCGGAGGTCGACGCCATGGTCGCGGTGCTCGCGTTCATAAAAGCGCGACAGCTCGGTCCCGGCGACCCGCGCCAGCACGCGGTCGAGCGCCTCAAGCAGCACCACTTTCTTGCCCGCCTTGCGCAGCACCGCGGCAGCCTCAAGCCCGATGTAACCGCCGCCGATGACGACGATCTGACCCGCAGTTTCAGAGGCCGCCTTCATCGCATCGGCGTCGGCGCGGGTGCGCACCCCCTGCACGCCGGCAAGATCGCCGCCGGGGATCGGGAGCATCCGGGGCGAGCCGCCGGTCGCCCAGACGAGCTTGCCATAACCGATCGTCTCGCCGCCCTCGGTCGTCACCTTATGGCCCGCAGGATCGACCGACACGACGCGCTTGCCGAGCAGCATCGTCACCTCGCGTTCGTCCCAATATTTGGCGGGGCGCAGCTGGATGCGTTCAAATTCCTTCTCGCCGGCGAAATATTCCTTCGACAGCGGCGGCCGTTCATAGGGCAGCTCGGGCTCGTCGCCGATGATCGCAATCGTCCCCGCGAACTTTTGCGTCCGCAGCATGATCGCCACCTGCGCGCCGCCATGTCCCGCGCCGACTATCACCACGTCGAAGTGCATCGCGTCCTCTCCCGCTGCCCGTGCGCGTCCCTTGCATGGCATGCAATACGAGACAAGCGGCGGCAGGCTGGTGATCGGCAAAGAAAAACTTGGCGGCGGCGACGCCGCATCGGCGCGCGACGCCGCAGCGATCAGTCGCGGTGGGCCAGCCGGGCGCGGATTGCCGCGGTATAGGTGCGGCCGACGCGCAGCTCGGTGCCATCGCTCAGCACGGCGATCAGCGAATGAAACTGCCCGCTTTTGACGCGCTCTACCGCGTCGACCCGGACCATCGTGCTGCGATGGATGCGCAGAAATTGCTGCGCAGGCAACAGCCGTTCCAGCGTTGCAAGATTTTCGTTGTAGAGATAGCTCTGGCCGTCGGCGTGGAGGCGGACATAGTCGCGTTCGGCGCCGACGTGGCTGATGCTCTCGGGCTTGATACGGATATATTCGCCGCTGGCCCGCACCCATAATTCGGCCATGTGCTGACGCCCGCTGTCGCCGGTTGCGCGCAGATTGGCGACCACCTCTTCCAACTCGCGGATGCGGTCGCTGCTGTTCGACTGATCGACTGCGGCGCGCGCGCGGTCCATTGCGGTCTGGAACCGTCCCGTTTCGATCGGTTTGGTGACATAATCGACCGCGCGCGCATCGAATGCGCGCAACGCCTGATCGTTGAATGCGGTGACGAAAACGACCGCCGGGGCGGGATCGGACAAGTGGCGGAGCAGGTCGAACCCGCTGCCGCCCGGCATCCGGATGTCGAGCAGGATGATGTGGCACGCGGAGGTGGCCAGCCATTCGACCGCCTGCGCGACATTGCCCGCCTGTCCCACCTCGCCCACCCACGGCAGCTGTTGCGCCAACCGCACCGCACGGCGCCGCGCCAACGGCTC
>Ga0209232_1000159_pt1 | contig 43254 bp, 57 predicted proteins | sample ETNvirenome_2_60_FD_184066 | JGI IMG/M metagenome (GOLD analysis project Ga0209232, IMG submission 184066) | Marine viral communities from the Pacific Ocean - ETNP_2_60 (SPAdes) (version 2) | ecosystem: Environmental > Aquatic > Marine > Oceanic | place: Pacific Ocean | collected 2013-06-22
GTTCCCGAGTTTGGGCAACGTGCGAATTAGCAAAGCTGACATGCGTTTTGTGAGGGAGCTGTAAATGTATGAAGCAAAAGCAGCGAAGGGAGTGAGACATGGCTAACTGGTTAATGCACCTGTCTGTGGCAGACAGTGGCGCGGGAAAAACGATTGCAGTTCAGGCAGACTCGTTCGTTGATTTGCTCAGGCAATATACGCAAATTTTGCGTTCGATCTCTGAAGACGACGTTACCGGCGCAAGCTTGACACCCCCTGCTCCGCTGTTTGACCGGGGGATGGTTCGATTGAGGCTGGGCGATGACGACCATGAGGGGGGCGCTCAATGATGTTGTCAAAGCTGATAGAAATGCTACGAAAGCACGATTGGTATTATGAATACTCGGATGACCCCGGCGTGTGGCAGCGTGGGAGGAAACAACGCGCTGCGATCAACGCCGAGGCTAAGCGCCTTGGCAGGCCAGAGCTGGTCGAGCAAGCGTTCGAGGAATACAAGGCTGGTGATTTGGATTGGTGGCTGGCCGAACTGGAGGAGCTTTCGTGAAAGTCATTCCGATAAAAAAAGAGGAATGTACCGAGTGGTTCTTGCAAAAGCATTACGCAAAACGAATGCCATCTTTATCTGTCGCTTTCGGCCTGTATGTTGAAGATGTGTTGTCAGGGGTTTGCAGCTTTGGCAAGCCTATGAGCCACACGCTTGTCAAAGGAGCTTTTAATGGCCTGTATGAAGACTGCTTCCTTGAGCTTAACAGGCTTGTCGTAAATGATGGATTGCCAAGCAATACGCTTTCTTTTTTTGTTTCGCGGTGTCTAAAGCAACTCGCTAAGCCGCATGTGATTGTAAGCTACGCAGACACTTCGCAAAACCATAGCGGTTACATCTATCAAGCCACCAACTGGCTGTATACGGGCCTAAGCAGCAAGTTTAGCGACTATGCCGTAGAGGGTCTTGAGCATCTTCACCATGCGTCAATTGGCGACAGCGTTGGCCGTTACGACAAGACCAAAGGAATCGATAAACACACCTTGCTCAGACAAAAGTATGGAGACAGGCTGTATCTCAAAGAAAGGCCAAGAAAACACAGGTACTTTTATATTCTGGGCACAAAAAAGCAAAAGAAAGTGATGATGAAAAACTTATCCTACAAAATTCTCCCCTACCCAAAAGGCGAGAACAAAAGATACGACTCTTCGTACAACCCGTCCGTACAACAACTTCTTTTCAGTTGAGCCATGGATAAGTATTTTTCATCGCTCGACCAAGCCGCTATCCTCATGGTCCATGAAATTGACTCACCGAAGGCGCAGAAATTGTTTCGGCACGTTCTGCAACTAGAGCATGACGCTGGACCTGAATCCGACCACATCATCCGCACTTGGAAGCGAGAACGAGGGTTCGATGAAGAATCTAACGATCACGTTTGAGACTTATGTCCGCGACATCCATGACATGGATGAGCTGCATGACTTGATCCAAGATTTGATGGATCAATTCGTGTACGAAGACGACGAGGTTACGGTGAAGATTACTGCTGAAATTGCGGCCAACCTTACAGCGCCACATCCATAGCACTTTTGGCGGCTTCACGCTCCGCCTCGCCAAAGATATCTTCGTAAAGATACTTGCCGCCTTGATACAAAAGGCCCAAGGGCGTCACGTTATCTGGATCTTGAATCTGTTCTATAGTTTTTGTTAGCGGCGGCTGAACGGTCTCTACAATTGGCCTTGCCAGTTGCGCTATACCCTCTTGAGCCTCTCGGCTCATCTGCCTCCCCTCGGGTGTTGACGGCTCATAATCTAATGCTGCGGTCATTTTTTGCCTTACGTCCCTTACCTTTTCTCCCGCCAGCTTATTTATGATGTCTAATGTGTCGCGATCCGCCCCGGTCAGCCTAGCCGCCAATCTAAGCGGCAAATCTTTTGTGTACTGACCTAAGCCTGCCAAGCCTCCGACCACCGGAGAATACATGGCTGAAAGCGCATCAAGCCCTGTTTCAACACCGGCAAGATTAGTTTTCATCTCTTTTACTTTGGCTTGAGTTTCCGGCGTCATTGTCGCTGCGCCAACACCTACGCCAGCCTCAACCTCTTGTGGGGCTATCAAACCAACTAGCGTAATGCCACCAGCCAAAGAAAAAGCTGTCCCGGCAAACTTTTTACGAGCAGAAAGTCTTTCCGCGCTATCGGTGTAATACTCAATTTTAATGCCAGCATCTTCAAACGCCTGTAAGACGTTCGCGGGGGTGTCTTTGGGCACAATGGCGCCTTCAAACTCTTCAAGATCGACTAATCTTTGTGGTTTCGCTTCGAAATATTGGGTCGGAGCAGTCCTGAAATAAGACTTGATGCCTTGTATTTCTTCGATCACAGAGTCAGGAACATTATCAAAACCGAAATTCTTTAAGACACTAGACAGGTTTCTTTTTTCTGACTCAATCAATAACTCAATTACCTCGTCAAGATATCGAAATCCTTCTCCGTCAAAACGATAAAATGGTTTCAACGACTCAGCCAAATTGGCTACCCTGTCATAAGATTTATCTTTGAACTCTTTAAACTTTTCCTCATCCACCAAACTAGGAGATTCTTCTTTAATTTTTTTAAGGCTTGTGAGGCGTTCGGTTAAACTGGCTCTCAATTTGCCGGGGCTAATAGTGAACATACCTTCTTCCTGCGCCGCGCCACGCCTTTTTTTCATAAACTTGACGACTTCCTCGCCAGTATAAGGTTTGAATATTCGCCCCTTTCCCGTGTAAAAATCTCTATTTACGGAGGCGTCAAAAAATTCTTCGGGTTCAAAAAATTCATTTAGTCGATCTTCGTCCCACATTCTTCTGGCGTCGCCATATTCGTCTACCATCTTTCGAACTTCGCTCCGATCAATGGAGCCATAACGATTTTTGGGAATAGGTCGGGTATCGCCCTGATCTCGTAGGAACGCCACATCCGCAACAGGATCGTTTACAAAGAAATCTTTAACATCGCCAAATGAAGTTTCCGTGGCCGTTTTTTTCATTTCCATTTTTCCCAGCTCATACACAATGCTATCGACTCCGCCCTCATCAAACTCTTTGGCTATCGGTGTGTATTTTTTTTGGAAATCTCTATCAGCGTTTTTTTTGGCAATGCGAAAAGGTCGAGGCGCTCGCACAGTGTAAGCATCTGCGTTGAATACGACGTTTGCTTTGATTTTGCCGGGGTCAAATTTACTCGGAGATCCTACCAGCGTAATCTCTCCGAATGTTTCGAAAGGCAAGTCTTGCCGCGTGATGGCAAGCGAAGGCATCGGAAAACCGCCTAGTCTTTGCGCTTTTTCTATTGCTCCCGGCCCGGTATTCATCAAAAACTGAAGATCGTTGCCCCTTAGCGTTTCGTCGTCTACGGGAATCGAACCTATGCCTTTTTCAGCGTCGTCATTATTCGTTTGCGAATCTTTCTTTCCCAATGAAAGCCCTTTGCGTACACCACCACCAAGGACAAAATTTTGCACTGGCTCGAAAATATCAATGTGATCAATGTCTATAGCTCCGCCCTTGGCTTTGCTTATGTCGGCGGTATCGAAATCTTCAAACTCAGCATTCACTGAGCGGATGTTTTTGGGGTCGAAAGAAACAACTACGTCCGCTGGCCTGTAAAGTTGCTCTTTGGCATATAACCGTGCCTCTCGCATAACTTCAGATGGAACAGCGTTCAGCTTGTCATAATTTTCTTTGGTGTTTCCAGCCGGTAGAGAAACGTCGTAGCCCTTGTCTTTTAGGTATTGCCCGGCATACCGATACTCTCCCGCAGTGCCTATTCCAGCATCAACAACACCTTCGATAATTAACCCTTTGCGACCCTGAGCCTTTGCAATCCTAGAAAGCTCGTCTGTGCTTGTTGAATCGTCCTCCAGCTTAAAAACTTTACTGGCAGGTTTCGTGGTGCCGTCTGGAAACTCCACAACTAAACCATCAGTAGGGATATCACTCCACATTTGCCCTTTTTCTGCTGGCCTGACCGTCAAAAACTCTTTTTTGTTGATGTAAACGGGGTAAATTGAAGGTGCTCTTTCAGAATCAAGTTTTATTGCATAAGATCCGGCCACTTCTGGCGACGAAGACATGAAAACACCAGTATCAGCCGTTTTGGTCTGACCAGTTTCGCGGCTGGGCATACGGAACTCAGTGATGTCGGCATCTGTGCCATGGTAATACACCGTATCGGTGTCAAAACCCGCTTCTTTGGCTCGCAATAACCGTTGCGCTGCCCTTGGAGCTTTCAAAACGCTACCAGCCGCCATCCCAACGATGGGAATTCCACTCGCGACATCGCCTACGCCGCCCAATCCCTGCAATAAAGCCGACAGATAATCGCCTTCGCGCAAATTTTCACGCAGGCTGGGTGCCCTCGGACCCGACATCATCTGCTCCACCGTCATGTTCCCTCGCGGAAACTCTGGAAACTCGCCAAAAATATCTGTGGTTGCGGCTCCCGGCGCAAAAGACGCTGCTAGGTTCGCAAGTTGCGCTGGCGTTAGCGAGGGAAGAGGACTGGTGGCGCGAGAACCCCTGACGCGGCGAGGTTCAGGCTCAAAAATATTAACGTCGTCCATCGAAGACATCTACGCGGCCTCTCGATGTGCATCAAACCGGGACTTCAGCAGCGAAAACCACTCGTCAAGCGTAATCACCGCTGTCCGAGAGTTGTCTCGCGCCATATTTTCGTTGATCGCATACAAGGGCAGGCATACCCGGATAGCTTTGTTGTTGAATTTGTAGATTAAAACAGGCGTATCATCACCGCACGCCTCGCACACTTGGTCCCACCACGCGGGTGCGTACCACCAACCAGATTTATATGCCTTACACTCGATCGCATGGCCGGGGATCTGGATGTCGCAAAGATCTGCGGTCTGATATTGATCGAGGTTTCGTTTGCAACTAAAACCAAAGTCGTGCTCGCTGGCAAAAGCATTGATTCGCTTCACGATATCGCGCTCGAATGTCGCGCCCTTGGTGCGTGAGTCTGCCATCGATCAATTCTAAAAAATTAAAATTTGGAAATACATCTCAGATGCGGTACCTTGAGGGCGCCTGTCTGGGCAAATGCCTGTCTACTCGGCCACACATTTCACCCTCTCCCAAAAAAACCGGGTAGGCAGGTATCTTTTACCTGAAGCCGCTACCACGCATCATCGCTAGTTGTCGTGGGCCTTGTTGTTGCGCGAAATTCATTGGCGGTTGCATCGATCCGATGCCCATTTGGGTCGAACGAAGGCGGTTCAAACTTTCTGGGCCTTGTGTTCTCAACATCGGCATGGGGCGTCCGCCTTGTTGTTGCAATGATTTCATAATATCTGGACCAAAGAAGTCTCTTGCCCGGTCTTGTGATGGTAAGGTCGGGCCTCCGCCTTGTTGTTGCAGTTGTGCTTGCGCTCTTAAACCCGCCCCTTGGTCCACGGGTTGGCCTCTCAGCCTTCCTAACTGCTGCCCTAACTGCTGCCCTAACTGCTGTTGCCGCAGCATATTTTGCCTCGCTTGCATCATTGGGTTGCCCATCATTGGGTTGCCCATCATGCCGCCAAACCGCTGGTTCATACCGCCAAATTGGCCCATCTGGCCTCCGAAACGGTTGCTAAAGCCGCCCATACCGCCCATACCGCCCATACCGTACATCGGCTGGGGCTGAGGTCGCATCATGCCGCCGAATTGACCGCCAAAACCGCCAAATTGGCTTGGCATTCCGCCAAATTGATTGCCCATTCCGCCGAATTGGCCTCCGTAGCCGCCCATTCCGCCAAATTGACCGCCAAAACCGCCCATGGGGCGCTGGGGCTGCATCATGTTGCCATACATGCCGCCGCCAAACCCGCCCATCGGTTGTTGCGGTTGCATCATGTTGCCGAATTGCTGTTGTGGTGGCTGAGCAGGCCGCGCTTGGAATGATTGGAATTGCTGCGGTTGCGGTTGTGCCAACTGAGCACGGGATGGAGATTGCGAAAATGGGCTGAACATCATTGGCGCCTGTATGGTTGTGGAAACCATGATGGCGCAAGGGGGTGGGTGAGGTCAATCGGGATTTGCGTTGGGAATTTTTGGGGACTGAATGCGTAAAACTTTGCTATAGCTATAGTGCTCGCGGCGCTCGCTATATAGGGGGGTGCGGGGGTCGCAATCTAACGCGATTTGACTGGCTTTTTCCGGACCCATAGGGTTCCTTATGTCGTGACACCGACCGCCTGTGCGCCTCTTGTGTGCGTTCTGACGCAGAAAAACCAGTAGCTCCGAGGTTACCGGGCACACCGCGTATCGCCCCTGCTCAGGCAGGGCCAATCCAAGTTAGTAATCACTAACATAAATGCATTTGTAACTAATTGATTTAACTGATTTTTCTTAAAAATTTAACATAATTCGGGATTTTCCCCAGATTCTGAGGTTCTGGGCGGGAGGAGGGGCTAGAACGATGTTAATCCTTGGTGGGACTGCGATACGCTAACCCAGCAAGTGTCCAATCTTATGTTAGTGATCACTAACGTGAGTGGTTACTAACTTCCTGTTGTTTTGGGAGATTGGGAGATAGGGAAAGGAAACTTGCTCCCCTGATTATTTGTGAAGATAGTTTTCTCTAGATTTAGTCCCTAGATCCCCCGGGGTCAGTAATCCTTGTCGCTCATCTCGCTGTCCACTCCCAGCAGCTCGTTCAGCCGGTGCTTGATATCTTCCTTCGTCATCTTCTGGAGGTCAGCGTTAATGTTGAGGTTCTGGCTGCGGTGAATTGTCAAGCCAGCAAGCTGATTCAGTTCTTTGACCGCGCTCACCGCTGCGTTGTAAGCGCCGCTCTCAAACGCCGTCTCGGCAATGTTCCACAACATGGCGCCCGTCTTCGCTGGTGTCACCGCGTATTTCTCGCGCAATTCATCCTGCTTCACCCGCACGGCTCTCGTCACCTTCGGGAAGTCCTTGCCGTTCAACATCTTCGTCGCGGCGCTCGCTGGGAAAGAAAACCCAGCTCTCCTTGCCGCCTCCGTTTGCCCACACGCACCCTCCGTGTAGTGCCACACAAAAGCCGCCTGCATGTCTGTGATGCCAGCCTCGTCATCCGCAAGGAAAGTTTGCGGCGTCTCGACCAGTTGCTTCCGTTGTTTCTTTGGCCGACCCGGTTTGCGTTTTACGTCGTCAGCCATCCACTCCTCCTCAACTCGTCAAACAATCGTCTCGCCTCCGCTTCCGTGAGCCTAGCAAGATCGAACGCTTCACGCTCGTCAGCATTCATCATTGCCCAGCACCTGAAGTTTTGATTGTCGGTTTTGCCCTTATCCCACTCAAACTTATCCATCTCCATCTCCTCGAAACAGGGTACCAGAGCACAGGGTACAGCTCCCAAAAACTTCCGTAACTATTACCGACATCCAAACTCTACGCGGCTCCCTACCACTACTATATATATCTAATATTATTTCTTAAGGAAGGTACCCTACCCTCCCTATCCCTAAATAAACCTAGCAATCAATGACTTAGCAAAGTCAAAAATAGGGTACCCTTTTTCTATGCCCTGCAAAAAAATCAATCCCAACCGCCAGAAAACTTATCGCCAACACTAATGTCCACTTTTGTATAATCGAGGTCGTACACTTTCTTCCCATTACTCTTTCGCGGCTCCTTGCCGTTAATAGACAGTACCCTGCTCGCGTCCTTGATGTCGGGCATCCGAGGCTGGCTTATTCCGAGGTCGCGCAGCAGCTTAGTCATCTGCACAGGCTTGGTTTTGATACTGTCGAAATTGACGTGTTCGAGGATCAAATCCTCGACGCTCGACTGCGTCCGATAGTACTCATTCGAGTCCTGCAACATCTCTCGTTCTTCCGTCGTCAGGTACCAATTGAAGTTGGTGTTCGCATACAGCGTCTCCCTCACCTCGGCCCACACCTGCTGCATGTCCAACCCGTGGTCCGCGTCGATGGCTGTCACCGGGACAACCCAAAAGCGACGGTTGCCACTGGTATCGGTCAGGAACTCACGGGCGTTGACGCTCGCGTAAAAAGCGGTACGCCGCTGATACACCGTAAACGCTCGGTCGTAAGGCAGACGCAACTCATCGTTCTTTTTGGTGACAAACGCCTTGAGCTGATCGATGTCGCTCTTCTTAAAGGTTGACTCAATCTCCCCCAGCTCCACAATCCAATGGGACACCGCCTGCTTGACGCTGTCTTTGTCACTGGGGTTCAGCGTGGCACCTTCGAGCAGCCACCCCTTATCGTAGTCGGCCAGCCGTTTGAACCACAGCGTCTTGCCCAGTCCTTGCGCCCCCTGAAACACGAGGATGCCTTCGAGCGCCACCCCGTCCGGTTCGCACGCCGCTGCCACGCAGCTCACCAGCCACTTGGTCATCAGCATTTCTTTCAGCGGTTCGTTCGTGCTCTTGATCGTGTCCAGAAATGCTTGCAGGCGGTTCGTGCCGTCCCACGGCTTGCTCTCCATCCATTCCTTTACCGGGTTGTATTCCCTAGCCAGCAGCTTCAAGTAATCCCTAACGTTGGTGGCTGGCACGCCCCGATGGCGGCACCGATTCTCCACCTCAACCAACGCCGCATCCTTCTTGAGATCAGCGACAAAATCTTGGTGCGGAATCAGTATCTCCAAATCCTTTTTGATGGCGTTGTAACGCAAATCGATCTGATTCATCTCCAGCACCGCCCTGACGTTCTCTTTGACATTCAAGATCCGGTTCTTCTCGCTCTTGACTAGCGCCAGCTCGGACGGTACCTCGACGTTGCTCAACTCGGGCATCAACTCGCCCTCAAGGGCGTGATCGTTATAGTCGCCCACGCTTTGCGGCATCAATACCTCAGCCTGCGACCCTTTCTGCTGCACCACCTGAGCCGCCTTGACTGCCGCTTTTTCACCGGCCTCGCTTTCATCAAAATCCGCAATGAAAACGTGCTTTGCTTTTGGGAAATAACCGCTGATGATGTCTGCGACGACAGCGAGATTGTTGGCGCTGAAACAGACCACAACCGGCTGTCCGAGGTCCGCGTAGTAGCTGGCTCCGGTGGCATAGCCCTCGACGTAATTGATCGTATGCGCTTGTCGCATATGCCCCGGATCGATGACGAAGAAGGCGCCGGATGTCTTGCTGCCTTTCATGAACAGCTTCGATCTTTCAGCGCCGTCGTTAATGAACTGAAGCCCAACGATAGCGAGCTGTGCATCGAGGAGCGGAATCACTAAAGTGTTACCCTGCTCGCGCAAACCGTAACTCACCACGCCCTTTCGCGTCAGGTAGGGGTTGTCGTTGGACGCCTCTGGCAGCGTTTCCCACAACTCCTTGGCTCGCTTCGCGGCCTGCGCCTGTTCTTCTTCCTTCTTCTGCGCCGCTCGCTCACGGTTGAGCCTTCTCTCCTCTTCCTGCTCAGGTGTCGGCTTGTACTTGGCCGCGTTCTCAGGTTTCCACTTAGCGATTGGCTCATCGTTACTGATGGTGCGATCACCGCACCGTCCGAACGGAACCTCTTGATCGAGCCACACCTGATACCAGCCGACGAGTTTCTGCCTGCCAGCGACATCCATGTACGCCCTGCCGACATCTCCGCCAACCACCAGATCTTTTTTCGGGTCAGGCGTCATGCCGTTGTCGATCAGGAACGCCTCGAACTCAGCGCGGAGATCTCCGCTCAGTGGCCTGCTGAAATCTTTGCTGTTGCCACCCGGTATTTTTAATGACATCAATTTTCCCTTGCATCGCTTTTCCAAAGAAGTGCATAATAGTATTGAATTATACAACTACACAAGGAAAAGCGGATGGCAATTTTAGCTTCAGAAGATTCAGGAGGCGAGTATGAACAAGTCCCTACCGGCACGCATAATGCCGTGTGCTACCAGCTCGTTGACGCTGGCACGTCAATGGACGAGTTCCAAGGCACCGAAAAGAAACGCCACTTCGTGTACATCTTTTGGGAACTGCCAGATTTGCCGATGGCGGATGGCCGACCCATGTCGATAAGCCTTAAATACAACCTGACGCTGCACGAGTCGGGAAAGTTGCGGCGGCATTTGCAGTCGTGGCGCAACCGTGCGTTTACCGAGGAAGAGCTGAAATCTTTCGACCTGACGCAGATCTTAGGCACAAACTGCAAAATTGACGTTGGCCTCAATAGCAATAACAGAGCGAAAGTGCTGAACGTGTTTGCCGCAGACGGCGGCTCGAAAAAGGTTGAAACGGTCAACGAACAGACGGTTTTCGATCTTGAGGACTACTGCCTTGAATATTCTGGGCAATCGAACGAAGCCAGCAAGCACGCCTGTGATGTGTTAGAGGCATTGCCAGTTTACATTCAGTGGGACATCGCAGGATGCGACGAACCGGGGCGTGATCCACGACCACCGTGTTTTGAGGTGCAGGCAGCAATGAAGAAGGCGCAAAAGCCGACAGCCAAGAAAAAAGCTGCTCCCAAGAAAGACGATCCTGCGCCAGATGACGGGGCACCATTTGACGACGACATCCCGTTCTAAAGAATAAGCCAGTGTGATGTGGGGCGCCTGAAAAAACTATGGAGGATGCAATATGAGTGATGAAATAGAAGGCTGGACCTTTACTTCTGGCGAAGAAACGTATTCTGTCAGCGAGTTTACAGACGAGGGTAAGACTGCTTTTGTGCTTTTATTGGAAACAGATAAAGAGATTCAACAAGCCAAAAAATCTTTGGCCAAACTTGAGATGGCAGTAAAAGGATTCAACTCAACGGTAATAAGCCAATTGACGGAGGACATGATTTTAGAGAAAGAAGAGTAACCACCAGAAAAAATAAGGATGAGTGATGCAAGTACTTCTTCAAATTGTGATGCGTGTGCGTCGTTTCATGGCAAAATGTCATGACCAAATGATGACTGGTAAAGTTTCGCACCTGACCGGATATGCGGTGATAGCTACATTCGTGGCAGGATTGATCATTGGAATGTTGATTGGCTAGGGGTTCATCACGCCCTCCAACGGTGCCCCCGCCCACCGAGCCAGAAGGCGGGACTATTTAGAGCAAGGGTCTACCCCCCTTTCCCGCGTGTCGCCCGGCCCACGTGCTCGATAGGTCGGGTTTTTTTATGGATAAAAATTATGAATTTTGAACCCGGCATCTACGAAGATCTCGATTACCCAACCTACGACTCGATTCCGGCTTGGCGCAGTCATGACCTGACCGCTATAGCCAAGTGCCCGTATACGTGGAGGTACGGCGCTTTCCACGAGTCGCCAGCCTTGTTGGAGGGTCGGGTGCAGCACTCGGTGTTCCTAGAGCACCACAAATTTTTTGATGAGTACGCCATCCAACCAGCGGTTGATCGTCGCACAAAGGCAGGCAAGGCTGAGTATGCCGAATGGCTTGAGGATGTCGGTGACCGCACCCCGGTCAAGCAGGATCTGTACGACCTGTGCATGGAGCGGCGTGAGATTGTGTCCGACTACATCCCCAAGCAGGGCGACCACGTTGAGCTGACAATATGTTTCATGTGGAACAATCAACCCTGTAAAGGCAAGCTCGACTGGCACACCGGCACTGACATCTGGGATCTGAAGACCTGTCGTGACGCTTCGCCACGCGGCTTTCGCAACGCGATCAACACGTTCAAGTACCACCAACAGGCGGCATTCTACCTCGCCGGATGCAGGGCCGTAGGGTTGCCTACTGAAAAGTTCTACTTCTTGGCGCAAGAGAAAACACATCCTTACCCGTTCGCGGTTTACACCCTGTCTGATGAAGCCGTGGCCTATGGTGACGCTCAGAATGAGCAGGCAATGGCGACAGGTCTGCGGTGCAAGGAACAAGACGTGTACCTACCGTATGACGTTGTGGGGGTGACTGAGTTTGACCTCTCAGACCTTTATTGATCAGGAAGAGCTGTGGGCCGAGCAGATCAAATATCACTGTGCCCGTCGCATCTGGTTCCAACGTAACGAGAAAACCCCGTCGGGCAAAAGCACGTGGGCTGATTGGTTCACCAAAAAGTTTGGCGAGCCATACCACGAATACGCCGAGCGTATGCGAAAAAAGAAGCTCGAATAGTATACTTTTCTGTACAAATGTGTGGACAACGACACGGCATTGTGGGATACTTCTTTTGTCGGGGCAATGGTGCCAACGGCAAAACGGGAAAAAGAGAGAACGAAGATGAGAAAGATTGAACTACAAATGCTCCACAACATCACTTTTGGTCAGGACTGGGCACAAGCAAACACTGCTACCATAAGAGCAGAGTCAGAGCATGACTCCATAATGAATGTTTACCTGCACGGCAATCACATTGCCACAATCATAGGTGCTGCTTACGGACGAGACGAATGGTGGGTAGACGTAAACATTGGCACCCTGAGAGCCTTCCCCACTCGCACCACAATGTCACGACTCCGCGCACTGGGCGTTGATGTTCACACACACAAGGGCGAGGTTCTGTTAGATGGGGAGGCAATCTAATCCAACTGATGAGCTGGGCGGGTGGTTCCCGCCCCGAAACCTTCGGGTCTTGGAAAACCAAATTGGAGAAGATGATAATGTTTTACAACCTAGCCATATATCAATTAGCAAAAAGAAAATTAGGCGACGAGCTGTACGCTAATGACTCAGATGAGCACACAAGACGCAACCGCCGAGCCGTCAGAAAAGACGCGCCGGTAGATTCTTTGCAGGTTCGCGCAGATCTGAAAAATGAACTTGCCGAACTACAGTGTGACGGCATGGTGCCGGTATACGTGTGGCAAAGAGACTGTGATGGATTTGCACGTTCATCAGTGGAACTGATCCCGGCTACGGTTATGGCTTACGCCAAGTATGAGGACAGCGAATATCGCAATGCTGAGGGACAGATTACCGTCTACCCCATCAGCCATGAAGAGGCCATAGAATATGAGCCATCCTTCCGTGACCGCAAAATTGTTCAGCACCTCAATTACTAATTGGAAAACCACGGAGAAGATGATGAGCGAAACACAACAGCAATGGACCGCAGAAAGTGTTGTATGGTCAATTTTTCACGACACCACCAGCGACGACTTTGATGATTGGGTTGTCAGCAATGAAGTTGGTGCCGATGCCGGCGTCGGAATCGAAAACATTCCAGACGGCATCTACGAAGTTAACCAGCGCAACTGGAACACCAACCGCCGGATCTCCCTGCAAACTAAAGTTTTGGTATGGAACGGCAAGATTGATATTCAGTCTTCAAAAGAGGCGGTTGCAGAGTTTTTGAACAAAACTGGTGACTGGCATTACTTCATCGAGGGCGTCACGTTCGGCAAGAAAGTTACCAAGGTGTTCGACAAGAACGGCAACCTTGTCGAAACGCAACGAACCCTTCAATTTCATCTGGGTAGCTAAAAATGGAACTACACTTTACTGAACAGGAAATCGGGTATTTGTGGCATACGGCAATGGACAGTTTTTACCATGAGCAACCTCTTCGCTTTGATGTAAACGGTGACCAAGTGTGCCCGACAGAGGGCGGTGTGCTGGTTTGGTGTGGGCGCGAGTACATCAACGCAAAGGTTATCGCTGAGCACTACCGTGCTAATAACGAGCGGTTGTGGGCCGAGATCAAGGAAAGGTTCCGCACTTCGATTATGTGGGATGAAGAGATGGACGAGTGGGTGGTTTGGCTTAGCTTTCGTTCTATTGACGACCTGTAAACTAGACGGTTTTTTTTGCACTTTTTTACATTTATTTGCATAAAAGTGTAGACAACGACACGGTAATTTGAGATACTTCTTTTGTCGGGGGCGCTTGCCCCCATAACCAAAGGGAAAAGATGATGGCAAAACACACACACAGAGGAACCTGCCAAGTATGCGGAGCAATCCAAGCAGTTGACAATAAAACCGGCACAATCGCCAAGCATGGATATACCGTTGATTGGGGAATGTTTGAAGGTGAGTGCCAAGGGTCACATAAGCTCCCGCTTGAAAAAAGCAGCGAGCTAACGGTTCAAATCATTAAAGACATTGAGGCCCGGCTTTCCAACGTTGAGTTGACTGACCTAGATAGTCTTGACCAATTCTCTGGAGAGAGGCGAGACGCGATTATCAAGAACCGTCAACATAGGGCAATGAGCGACCACATTGTCGCCTTGAGACGGTTGATTGAAAGCCGCCAAGATCAAGCTCTCTACCCTGCCCCCAAGGAAGCGGCGGTTGAGAGAATCCAAGAAAGATTTGACAGAATACAAGACGCCTACAAGCGGGCTGAGGAGCTAAAAGGCGACGGATGGAGGACGCGAGTCACGTATAAAATAGATTTCACCCAGACACCTGTCAGAGATAGGCCGACCTTAACAGCAACAAGGAAGGCGGCGTAAGCCGCCGCAAGGAGAAGATGATGAACTCTACGCAAACCAAAACCACGCAGCGACAGCGGGAAGCTCTGGAGCAGCTCCACAACCGAGGTGGCGCGGTCATGAGCAGCGACTGGACGAATGGAGCCGGTCGGTTCACGACAAGCAAGGCCATCCCGCCGTTCTGCAAAAAAATTAATCGGTCGGAATTGCGCTGGAACGAATTCCCGCAACGGATCACGAAAGTGTTCGAGCGACATCCACGTTGCCAATCGGTGGTTGCTATCATCGACATGCGAGCGGCTAGGAAAGCTTTACGAGAGGGGGCAGATCGATAAATCATGAAAGTTGAAATTTGGACAAAGCCGGATCTGAAAGACTACTGGGGCATTCTTCCAACCGGGACACAGAAAACAGCGGGTTGGATCAGGCGAATACAAAACGCTCCGACACGGACCTATCTGGTAAAAGTTTATGGTGCTGAATTCGTGGTAAGCCACGGGCCATTTCGCGGCAAAAAAACCCCTACCCAATCATTCCCTTCCCTGAAGGAAGCCAAGCAGTTTGTCCACGAACACTTTGAGACAGTCAGCAGCGACCAAGAGCGGAGATATCGTGGGCTTCGAGTGAGAAAAGGTACGTCTTGCGACCAAAAAGGTACGTCTTGCGACCAAAAAGGTACGTCTTGCGACCAAAAAGGGGGCAGCTATGACAAAACCATGCCGTGATGATGATGAAGGCTGGTTGCCGGACAATGAATATAAGCTATCGGAGGCCATCATATTGGCCTCCATTTTATTGGCGCTCGCTGCCATTCTGGGGTCGGTTGCATGACCCTAATCGAGCAATTGAAACCGCTACCCGGTCAGCTCCTCCAGCTCAATGAAGAAGTCCGCGTGAAAAAAACTTTGGTGGGTTCATGCGAGCGAGAGCATATCACGCAGTTCATTCATCAGTCGGAACAGTTGGTTGCGGACATTGAAAACGCCACCTCGGTTCTGTCTGAGCATTTGAGGCTGCTGAAAGAGGAGCTGGATATTTAACCCCCTGCCTATTGCAGTGCTGCGTATCGCTCAATCAATCGCTTCTTGTCCATCAGCCAAAAGACCAACAGATATCGGTCACCACTGTCTACCGCTAAACCGCGATGCAGGTTGGTGAAGCTAGGGAAAATGAGGGCGTGGCCGCTAGGCAGCGGACTCAACACTCCGTGGTTGTGAAACTCTGTGCCACCGCCCTTGTAATCGTCGGTGTTGAGCGGTACGACGACGCTGATGTCTGAGCTTTCATCGTGATGCCAAGCGCCTTGCTGCTTGTCCTTGGGGTTATAGTTCGCGATTTGGATTGACGCGACTTCTGCACATTCACGCTGATAGAGGCTATAGAAAATAGGTTGTAAGACGTTTTGAACGACAAACCACATATTGCGGTACAGCTCAGGGACGTGCTCCTGCAAAACAATCTCTGGGATCTGCCTCAGCTCGTCCTCTTCGCCGTTAGGGATAAACGGGATCTCTTTCTCCATGTGTTTGATCTCATCGACCAACATCTTGCAGAACTGCCTGCGGAAGAGCGGTACCCGGTAGATGTCGGGAAAGATTTTTTTGCAAAGCTGGGACACTGGCGTTTTCGCCAAGCGATCCACCCCATCCCTCGTCCGGTACTCTGCGATCATGGGCACACTTTCTTGCACCGCCTTGTACAGTGGCTGGTTCAAGAACCAGTGCGACTGCATCGACAGCATATAGTTTTTAAGTTGGTACATTTGTGCTATTCTGCACAAAACAACACAAATGCTCAACGCTTTTGAGGATCAACCATGTCAACAGACGAAGTCATTGAGACCAAACGCAAGTCGTTAGCCATCGATGGCGACACGTACTGGAAATTGCGCGAGATATGCGCCAAAGAGCGGCGCACGCTGATCATGCAGTTGCAGCTCTTGATCGAGAATCGGTACGACGAGTTGTTTGAGGATGAGCAGTTTTGATGAATCTTTTCAACAAAAAGCCAGCGCAAGTCCCGCAATCATATCGCCCAATCGCTGAGGCTGGAGAGGTGATTGATCTGTTCGGGCGCATGACCCTGCACCAGCAGGCGGCTTTGCTGCGGTTGTGCAGCCGCAACCTCATGATTCAGGTCGATGGTGAGCTGCACATGGGGTACGACTTTGATTGGAACGTCGATGCCGCCATGATTGTCGCGACACCAGCAGAAAGTATGGATTTTCTGCTAGGCGAGGGAGGCGATCCCTCCTAACGGCCCTCTGAGACGCATAGCAAGCTCTCTGTCGTCCGCTCTTGGCAAAACAATGGCTGACGTAGCAGGATCGAAATCACCCGTCACAGGCGCTCTGGAGGCGTCTGGTAGGGGGTCAAACATATTGAGTGAACTTTGTGGGGTCTGAATTGACTGCTGTTCGATTTGTTGTTGAATCATGCGATCTAACTGGTCTCGGGTCGCCTTGTATTCATCATCCTCTGCGGTGATCGTTTCAACCCCTTCTGTTACACCTCTTGTGGTTGCTTGCTTTACGCCAAATTCTAAAGGCGCAAAGTATTGATAAGCCCTTTCAATGTTGACCGCCGCCTCTGGATCGAAAAGCGCATCAGCCAGTTCTTTGTAATAGCTGTCCGCCTGCTTCATTGCCACACTTCGCAAGAAATCATCACCGGCAGTGCCTGTGACCAACCGTCCCGGCAGACGTAATGCCGCTAACAAAAACTTGGTGGTTTTCATGCCCAAACCAGAGGTGTCATCAGCAAGCTGCTTTTCGAGACTAAGCAAAGGTTGTGTTTGTGAGCCACCCTTGGGCACCGACATCGCTTTGCCTAAAATCTCAATCATGCGGCTGAAACTTTGATATTCTTCTGGCTCCAGCATTTCTTGCATCATTCGTTGTGTTTTGCTTTTAGCAAAAAACTGCTGAAACTGGGGCAACCCTTGATCAATGCTTTGGCGCATTAACTCATCGAGTTTGTTTGTAACGAAAAACTTTTTGGCGTCTTTGAACGCTTCAGGGTCAACAGCTCGCAAAACTCTTTTTGCATTACGAACTGATTGTATTGATACATTGGGGTCAAACAGATCTAAAACTGCTCGCGAGGTTGCTTTGTCGGTCATTACTCTGGACAGTTTACCGATAGCAGAACGCTCTACGAGTTGCAGCGGAGCTTTAGTAGGGTCATATACTCTGCGAGCCAAACGATAGGTGTCATCTGCCGCATCGAACAATGACGTAAGATCTTCTCGCAGAGAAATCAATCGAGAGCCTTGATCTGTTCCTATGTTTGCTTTGATAAGATTTTCGATGGAGCCTGCACGTCGATCATGCAACGACATCATGTTTTCGATTTTGTTCCCGTCTGCGTCAAACAAAAGATTTTTGAAGGATTCAAGTGCCTGTGTCACGTCGGGATCTAGTTCTGGGTTGGCTAACTGCTGATCGATCTTCGACAGTATTGGCGTTGTGTCAACTAACACCGGCTCTGGCGCTTCTCGTATGGAGTTATAAAGTCTTGTGGCTCTAGTTTTTCTGCGGGACGCCAGCTCCTCTATTGCTTTTTTACCGGCAGCAGCGACTCGGGCGTTTATGTCTCCAAACTGCTGAACCTGACTTCCGAAACTGTCAGCCAACGCCTCAATAGCCTCTCGCGCTTTTGACGCTCGACTGTCGTAAAACTTACGGACTGATTCTATTTGAGGTTGTCGGCTCAAGAAGTATTGAATACTTACCGCTCTTGTTCCGATGTCGGCAGCTTCAGCGGCAGTCAACTGAATGCCCATTTGAGCAGCCTCATCTATTATTTCTTGATTACTTCTCTTCAGGTTCATCAAGTAGCGCAAGCTATCTTCCTTCCCGATAAACTTGTTTACCACGTTGCGAGTAGGCCCAGCGCCAAAAGGTATTGCAGAAAAACCGGACGACACAAGCAAGTCGTCATACGCTGCTTTGATCTCTTCTGGCGGTAAGTTGTAAAACATATCTATCAATGCTTCACGTCCACCCCTTGCTACGCCACCGACTACGAAGTTTCCGCCAAATCCTCCTATCGCTGTAGTGCCTAGTGTTACGGCCAACTTGGCAAGCGGGTGTTTAATGTTTTTGGAAAGATCTAAACCTTTTTTGAATCCAACGCCAGCCCCAGCCATGCCACCGCCAACATCTGCGACAAGTGTTGATGCGGGCACAATGTTTGGGAATACATAGTTTTCAAACCACCCAACATCTTCGCCGGGTTCAAATACTTTTTTTATTGATCCGTCGTAGTCTGTGTAAATTAGCTCGCCGTCTTTGTATCTAAACCGCGCAACCGCTGATGGATCATCTGGAAACTTTTCTGAAGCAAAGTATTCAAGCATGGCATCATCGCTAAAAAACAAATTGCCACGCGCTTTCATCAACCCGTAATCCATAAACTCACGGTCAGTGGCTTGCCGATTATTTACTTGCCTTTCAATAAGGTCTTGAATCTGTTGTCTGTAGTCAAGTTCCTCCATGATTACTGACCGGTAGACCGAAGTTGAAAGTTTTCGATAATATAATCAGGCACGGATAGACCCCCATCCAACATCTGTTGCAAAAGCTCTTTCTTTTCGTCAAAAGTTTGGTCGCTCTTTGCAATAGAGTCGGCTAAATTTTCAGATTGCGATGCGATGTTGCTTCTAACCTCTGCGGCACCCCCAACATTTTCTTTTGCGGCCTGTATTTGTCTGTACTGTTGTTTGCTTGCGTTGACATCGAATCCTTCTGCTAGGCCAGCACCTTTTCCGCCAACACCTAATTTAGCCATTGCATCGAGTTCACCTCTAGCGACACCACTAAGCGTCTCAAACTCTTCATCATCAAATATAGGGTTGTCGCGCTGCCATGTAGCTGCAAATCTATCTAAAGCCCTTTTTTGTTTACTTTTAGACATGCCAGCATCTTCAAGTCTGTCAGCCTCTGCACCGTAAGCAATAGCGTAGTCTTCAGCTCTTTTTGCTATTTTTTCTAAATACTCAAGTTGTTTCATAAAACCGTTGTAGGTGCTTGTTAAGACCGGGGATGCCGCCAAGAACATCTCCATTTCACGGTTAGAAATAGCGCCCTTAGTCATGCCTACGATAGCCATGGCAAATCCAATGCCCAGTTGATTCATCAATATTTGATCGCCAACTTTACTGCTATCGACCATGCCATCTAGGCCAGCGCCAACAAGTATTTTTTTAATTGGCAATAAAAACGCTTCTTGTGGCCCATAACCATTTTCACCGATACGCTCTGCAACGCTTCTTGCATAATTAACTTGATCAATAACACCAGAGGCAGCTCTAGCATCCGCTATAATTTGGTTTTCGCTGGCGATCATTGCTTTGATGTATTCTTTATCGCCAGTCTCTCCTTGGTTTATAACCGTGTTTGGACTTTTGATTTGGATTCCGTTTTTGTTCTGGGTCAAGTCTTCGATCACAGACCTGTTTGCTAAATTGTCTCTGAACGTGCCTTGTTTCCGCACGCCGCTAGGAACCATCACCGCATTACCATCGGCGTCTAATATCGGGTTTCCGTTTTCATCTTTGCTAGGCACCATTTCATCAAACTCAATGGTAATTAGGTCGCCCGGATCGTTTGACGACTTTAATAACTCCAAAGCATATTTTTGTATGTAATCTGTGCCTTTTTGTTCGTCTTGCATCGCTAAATTAGCGGCCTGCAAACCTATTTGCCGGTTGGCCTGCGCCTGTTTTTCACGATTTGCACGCATGCGAGCAGAAACATTCGAGAACCCCCGCCCGATGCCTTCGTACACACTGCCAGTCGCTGGCGTGGCAAGAATTGCTGCCCCCAGCTCAGAAGCAATATCATAAATATTTATTTTTGGCGCTTGGTAGGCAAAAGGTTTAAGTCTTTCTTGGTATTTTGAAAAACTGTCCTCAAACGTGGGTCTACTAGCTTGCAAAAGCGCCAGCCGCAAAGAATTCGGGTCAAGATTGCTAAGATCAATATTGCCCTCAAAAATATTTTCAGAGTCTATGGTGCTGATTTGTGTAGGGTCCATACTATCCTGCGCTCCCCGACATCCCGGCAGCAGGATTGTAGTAATTGCCCAACGCGCCAAACGCTGAAAGCCCCGTGCCTAAACCAGCTTGCATCGCATTGGGCGGAGGTGTGAACTGCGTTTGAAATTGAGTTGTGCCTTGAGGGGCCATACTCACAAATGGCATCAAGGCTTGATATTGCGCCAACGGCGCTGCCCGTGCCTCCATAAGCCCCGCACGCTGTGCATCCAACTCGCGCTGCCTCAGTTGCTGAGCCATGCCGCCAATGCCCATCAGCCCTGCTGCATCTGCTCTGCCAGCCTGTTGAGCTTGATCGCCAAGCCCAGCCATAAATCTGCCGTAACCCATTTGAGCACCACTCAGCGCCTGACCACCAGCAGCGGCATCGGCACCCATGCGACTATACTGGTCAGCAAGCTGCCCTGCGACACCCATGCCGGTTTGCCCCGCTCTTGCTCTGGCGGCAGCATCCTGCTGACCAAGTGACGCAAGAGTTGAACCCAAGCCGATACCAGCGGCATAGCGTCGTTGAGCTGCATCACCAAGTTGTGAGCCAAGCCGGGTCTGAGCACCAAGTTGGTCTCGGGCAGTTGACTGAATCAAGCCCCCGACATCGGTACCCGCAGCGTAATCTTGAGCGCCTAAGCTCGCCAATCCAGATGCGGCAGCTCGGGCTGCTTCACGCTTTCGCTCATCCTCTGAAATTGCTGTCTGTTGTGCGCGTTGAAAGCCTGCTGAGCGCAGTCCGCCGACGCTCTTCGCCAAACCACGGCCCAGCGCCTCTGCTCGCTCTCCCGCGCTCAAACGCGCTCTGGAGCCGAAGGCAGATTCACCGCCAGTGGCGACATCTCTCGCAAACTGCGCCATGTCCTGTTTGGCCAAACCCGCAGTTGCGTCCTCGATCATCTGCTGAATGACTTGATTTTCAAACGGGTCTTGCAGATCTTGGGTCGCCGCCGCGAGGTCAAAATCATCTGTCGTGCCGCGCAGCAATTGTTGTGCTTCGCCAAGCCCCTGCCTGCGGCGTTGCGCCTCTGCCACGCCCACATCTCTTGCTCGCGCTAGGTCCATTCCAAAACGCTGAGTGTCGCGAACGCCCTTTTTCGATAAATCGCTGAGGTCGCCGCGCAACCGCTCTTCAGCCGCAATCGCTCGGCTACGACCTTCCTGCGTACCGCCCAGCGCATCCATCAAAGCACGATCTCTTTGGTCAAGCGCGAACTGACTACCCTGACGTATTTCTTCCAAAGCTCGCCGCGAGGCAATGTTTTGATCCTCCAGCCCAGTTTGCAGGGCGCCAATGCCAAGTTGCGCTCGCCGCATCGCTTCATCAATAAATGGTTGCTGCACGCCGACATTTTGGCGAGTCAGTTCCATGGCCCGAATTTGGTCAGGACTAAAACCTGCAATCTCTTGAGGAATGATAATCGGGCGCCCTTCCTCGTCAAAGAAAGTACGTTCGGCTGCGCGGAAAGCACCGGGGATGAAGCCGCCTTCTCCGTCTAACCCAAACAGCAATTGCTGCGTGATCGGGTCCATCCGGGTTTCGACCTTGTTGACAGCGGCGACATATGGATCAACCACTTCTTCCGTTGCCCCGCCCTCTTGAAAACGACGCACCCTAGCGAGCTGCGCTGGTGTCAAAATACTCATGCTGCCGCCCTCTCAGATTTCGGTTTGTCGGCAAATTCAGAAAATAAATCCATCATCTCGTACATCAAGTTCGTGCCTTTGTCACGGCTTTCGGAACCGTTTGGCGTCAGGGTGATGATACCGCCGTCGCCTTTTGTCAAATCAAAAGCCCCAGCGCCACGAACAGCCTGCCCCGTCATGACGAACTCGCCATCACTTAGCATGGCAGGGATATCATCACTAACTTCGGTGCCCGGCCCGTTGATCTTGCCGTCCATCTCGACAAAATCTTTTTTCGCGACGTTGCCGCCTGCGGCAAAAGCCATGACAGGGCCGCCGTAACGGCGGTTCATAACGGCCTCTTCCTCTTCCTCTACAGGCGTTGGCCGTCCACCACTCAAGGTAGGAAGCGTTCCTGTCGGGAGCAAACCAAACTCAACGGGGTTGGGGGCTGGCTGACCAGTACGCCGAGCAATCTCGGCTTCAATGTTGTATCGACCTGCGGCCCCCTCTTGAGTGAGCGGCGTCAAAGGCACGCCCCGGCGGTTCTTGGCCTCATCGTAAGCCATTTTGCCCAGTAGCCCAGCTATGCCTAACGCGCTAAGGTTTGCGCCTCGTTCCCCGCCAATTTGTCCTTTCAATAGGTCTTCAATCGCTTTGATTGCTCTCGGGGTTTCCATGCCAAAGAAACTGCCGCCGCCCGGTGATCCTGTTGCGGCTTGTCCTTGATTGAGAGCATTGATTTCTGCTGCAATTTCGTCTTCAGTATAGCCATTCTCAAGAAATTGATTAATGAAAGCTACGTGATCTGGGTTCTGATCCAGATATCTTGTAATTGTATCTTGTGAGCTTTCCGAGCCTTGTTGGCCTTGTCCAAGGGCGTTAATCCCACCCGAAACCGCCTTAATAAGCCGACCTACGCTGGGGTCAACTCCCATTGTTTTAAGAAACCCCTCTTCAGCCGCTGGGTTGAAAACAGTGGCACCTTGATTTCCCGACTGGACTGAGCCACGCAATGTTCTCGGATCTTTTTTTTGTATCAGATCCGTGACGGTGCCTACGGGGTTACTGATCAGACTGCCGATGCCTTGTCTGATTGCAGTGCCAGATTGTGCAAGACTTTGGCCAAGGCCTGAGAAAAAATTGCCGCCACCAGCCGTTGTAATATCTCTAATGTTTTGCCCAATGCCGCCACCGGGTGCCATCGGCCCCCCAAGGGTCAACAATGCAAGAGGGCTGGCATTACCCTTCGCAACGTCATACACCGTGTACGCTTTGTTAACCAGTGCCGCAATCGGTTGCCACGGTCCCGGTATGAACTGAGCAACTTGGGCAATAGGTTTGATGACCTTCTTGGCAACTTTTTTAACGCTTTTAGCTAGTTTTTTGAAAAATCCAAATTCTTCCAGTCCGGTAATCGGGTTTAGGCTGGCTATGCCTAACCCAACAACATACGCCTCTGGATCAAGATCTAGCTCGTTGAATCTGTTCTCAACGACCTCCTCAAACTGTGCGTCCTCGAACATTTCAGGAGGCAAGACCACCTCACCCGGTCGCAAATGTGCAAGCGCAGTGTCTTCACCTCGGCCTTGAGCCGCAATCTCAAACGCTTGAGCCGCCATGGGTGCATCGGTGGACAACTCAGCGGCCTCAGCCATGTGCTCAAGCTGACTTCGTTCCGTGGGATCTTGTGTTGCGTCACGCTCTGCCATCAAGGCGTTGATGTATTCCGCAATCGACTCGTTGGGATCTTTGGTGACGCTTTCCATGGCGCCTTGTTCTGCTTGCGCCCTCATCATTTCCATTTCTGGCGTCACCATTTCTGGTGAATCAACTTCGCCGCCCTGCTGAAATTCCATCGGCAGGTCTTCACCAATCAGGGCTGATATTCTGCTACGCAACAATGGGTCCATCAGGAAGTGCTCACGGTGACCGCCCCGACGCCAGCGGTAATTGCCAGCCCCGTGGGGTAGGTTTGATGGCTATATAAGTCACGGAATTGAGTCCCATCAAACGCTTGGTGTATTTCATTCGTAGTATTGAAGATTATAGACCCTGTTGCAAATTGAAGCTCGGCAATTTCAGTCGCAGAAAAATGCGGCGAAATGGTGAAATCAACGGTTCCAAGGTTTAATTCCAAGACCCTGACCAGTCGATTGAACGTGGACGAATCGACAGTGACGCCCTGAGCTGTCGGCAGCCGAGTCTCAAGCAAGCGGCTCATTTAGCGCCTGCCGCTGGGTTGCAAATCCAATCTGGTAGAGCCTAAGCGCCACTTGTAACCGAGCTGATCGGCTGTGGTGGCGTCATCGTCGCTTTCAAAGCGCAAAACGACTTGCCTAGCTCGGCTACGCACATTGCTCAGCGTGCTGCTCTCTGTCACCTGCGTCGTCGAGTCCGTCGTCAATGTTTGGTTCGGAAAGTCTCTTCGCTTGAGCACAATATTCATTGCTGGCGTGTTTGACACACCCGTTTCTTTGATAAAAGCAACATCAGGGATGATGCGCTTAACAAACGTAAAGTTCTCGCCGTCAGTGATATCAACATCGGCCGATTCGATAAATACGTTCGACATCGGGTCTTCATAATCGTCAAAACCAACCTCATGGTTGAACAGGCATTGCGTGCTGCTCGTTGTTACGCCTGCGATGGGTTGATCCTCGATGCCAGCATCGATCCACGAATAGCGCACAAGATTGCCAATCGACCAATGGTTCTCCTCGTAGTTGTAGATGACGTAACGACTGATCTCGCCCGTGCCATCCGTAATACTCGGATAGAAGAACCACATCTCACTGAACTCACTGTTCAGGCCCATGAAGCACTTGAACGCTTGTCCCAAGTCCAGATCATCAAACACGTATTCTTGAACCGAGCAGGGCAGCTTTTGCACGGAACCGCTGTAAAAATAAAACCCAGTTTTACTGGCGAAATAAACGCCGTTTGGCGCATTGACGGCGGCTTTTGGAGCAATCAATCCAGTACCCTCGTTGATGAGGTTGACCGCAAAAATCAACGGTGGCCCGATAAAATTCATCGAGTACAGGCTAGTGTCTGTCCAAATCAAAATTTCTTGTCGCGACTTCAAGCCGCCAACAATGAATGATCCTGACGACAACCTTACGTCACCCGCGCTGTTTGTGGTGAGCGGCTCAAAGACGAGATCTTGCTCAGACGAGCTGAAAGCGACCAGCATCGGATCAATCACTCCCGTGCGTGAGCTGCCAGAAATAGGATCAGCGCCAAGAACAATCAGATGGCGGTCGGTTTCTGACGTGATCACCTGCAACGCAACAGTCGGAACAAGATTTGCGCCAGTCACGCCCGACAGCTCAACGGCACGAACACTGGTGCCGCTGTTTTCAACCCAGCGATAGATGCCCCCGCCCCTCACGTTGATGATCAGGTTTTCGCCAAAGTTGTCGTGCGTCCAAACCCGCAACTGGTTGATAGCGGAAATCGCACTAGCGGATCCCCAAGTGCCAGAACCCCAAGTACCAGAACCCCAGCCTGTGCCTTGAACGTAGGTGTCGAGACCTACGTTGATTTGATAAACACCGTCAACGCCAGAGCCGCCATTGCCTGAGTCACTGCTGTTAGCGGTTACCGTAGCGCCAGAGGTGTCTTTGGCAGTTATCGTGTAGGTATTTGTCCCGGTGACCAGATCAATTTGATATTCCTGATTTAATACATCGGCGGTAATCAAACCGCCAAGACTCACGGCTCCTGAAATGGTCACAAAATCGTTGTTGACGGCGCCATGGCTTGAGTCCGTCACGGTCACGGTCGAGGAACCATCCGTTGCCGCAAAGGTAATTGAGTTGGTGGACGTTTTTCGGATCGGCGTTACGTCGTAATAATTTTCACCCTCAGCCACGTAGTATTTGAATGTGGTGCCGACACCAATGTAACGAGTGGCTCCCAGAGATATCCAAGAATGTAAAGCGCGGCCAATGCCTAGAAAAGTGTTGATACCGCGCTTGACCCAACCGCCAACTTTTTCTGCGCGGCCTTTTCGAAACCGAATAAGATTGCCATCGACCCAGCCACCGCTGTTGGCGTAATCGGTCTCTTCTTTATTGATTCCAGCTCGGAAATCGACCTTTGATAGCGGCATCTGACATTACGCCAGTCTGATAATCGCGCCGGTCGCTGTCGGGCTAGGGAAGACGACCGTGAAATCACCAGCGGTAGATGTTTTGTCGCCGCCAAAATCTATGATGGCGCACGCTTTATCTGACTGAGTATCGTTGTAGATCATGCAGCCTCTGGCCGTAACAGTTGCCGTGCTGAACGTCAAATCAGCAAAGTCGCAGACGGCTGTTGTACCAGACGTGGTTGGCGTCACCGACGTGACGGTAGCGCCGCCAGAGGTATAGTTGGTGCCACTTGCCTGCCCTGTCGTTGTGAATGCCGTCGTTGCAGCACCAAGCGTGGCGCTCGACGTGTATAGAGCCAGCTTGAAAGCGTTGCCGCTCGTAGCTGTAAAATTGTGCGTGCCAACCAACAGCTCTTGTTTGAACGAAGTTGGGATTGCTGAGGTGATCGCCATGCTATAGCTCCCTAATAATTTTCGCCATGTCATCGTGACCTTGACTTGCAAGCAACCCGCGCAGGGTGACTCGATCAGAGGCGATGGCACTCTTCATGCCCATCAATATTAAGGTATAAACCTGATTTCTGAAAGCCTCTGCTTGCATACGAATATGGGGGTCAGCCTCCTCGCTGATGCCAACAATTTTGCGCGTAGTTTCTTTCGCCCAAAACTCTACGTCGTGGCCACGGTTTTCTGTTGTCGAAACCAGTACCTGACCCAGCTCAAATTGACCTTGTGACATATTACCCCCTATATGGTTCTGGACTGGTGACAGCTTCGACCGTTTCAAGGTTGTGTTTTTTGACCATACTTGCCAAATCGGAGCGGTCGCACACCACCCACTCACCCTCTGGATTCGGCAGGGCCACTTTCGGATTAGCCAAGCGGTGATAGCCATACAGGCGCTCCTCCAGCTCTACGTTTTGATCGAGCAGTGAGCTGCGTGGGCTGACGCCTACGGTGATGCCCATGGCGATCAGCTTACAGAGCCAAAACTCTACGCAAGCGCGACCGGCCTCAGCAAAATGCAGGTTTTTGCGATACGAAAAATCCATGCCAAAAAGATCGACGTGGCCAACCTTATGGTAAGCCGCAAACGCAAGTGAGTAGGCGACAGTCGTGTTCATGTACGCGCACCGCTGGTCCTTGATCACCTCCTCTAGCGGATACTCAACAAGGCTCGGCACCCGCTCATCTAGCTGACAGGTGTAAATCGGTTTGTCGTAAGTTGGCAGCAGTCGGCGCATGACTTCGGTTTGGTTGCCTGCGTCGTCGCTATCAAGAAACCGACTGGCCGGGTCGAGCATGAACACTCTGTCGCAATCAAACACGGACAAAGCCGAGTTGATCGTCCAGACCTCATCCCACGTCCTGCTGTTTTCAACGCCAATGACATAATCAATCTGGGAGGCACCCAGACCGATAATCGCTACTTTTTTGCCTGCTAACTCTGCAAGTTTGTCCACTAACTAACGCCTGTACGCAATAGGTCATATCTGAACTCGTCGCGGGTATTGCGACCTTCGCTCAGATTCTTCATTCGAGAGACGGCTTCTTTGAACCGTGCCTCGAAATTAGCTATCACGTCAGGAGTTTCTTTCAGGAACGTAGCGCCCTCCACCAGCGTGCCATACAGCAGCGCATCGGGATGGTCGGTTGACAAAATGGTTGTGCCACTTGTCGCGCCAGCAGTCAACGACGCTGGTTTATGCAGGTAATGTAGCTCAACGGTAAAATTGCTGTTTGGCACTGGCGACAGCTCAAACGCCGAATCATCAAACAGTGAGTAATACTTTGGCGTCCCGGTCGTTGTAGACGTAGGACTATATTCTTTCAAGAACGATGGGTGCTTGAAATCCAAATAAATGTATTTGCTGCTGCTGTTGATGATAGCCAGTGAAAACGGGGCAAAAAAATCAGACGGCGTAGCGAGAAATCTGTTGCCAGATGTCGTAGTGCCTTGCACGTTTTTGCGCTGCTCAGGTAGCTGAACCATCTTGAAGATTCTGCTCTCAGCCTCTTTGATAAAGGTATCGAGCTGCGTCGTAAAGGTGGTTTCAGAGACTTGCAGATAATCCTGCACAGCCGTTTTCAAGGTTGCTTGGGTGAAACTCATGACGTGGTAACCTCCACAGTGCCCACACTAGCAGTGATTGCAAAAGTTTGCAAAAGTGTGCCGAGTTTGCCATCGCCCACGTTTGTATACACTGTGAACGCAGTACTATCATTGCCGTCAGCAGCTTGATCAGGGCGGGTAATTTGAAGTGCCTGCGGATCTACAGGCGTTGGTGTCGGCATGAGCTGCGGGTGCTTGGGTGACCACTGATCTGGTCCGACCAACAAGCCGTCCCACGTCATTTTCATGTCGCGCAGGCGGTAACGGAACCCTGTGATGTCACAGATCCCATACGCTTTTTTGTTCGATGCGTAGGCCATTACGCGATGTTGTAACCGCGCAAGTCGGGAGCAACGCGAAACGATGCTCGATCCTCGTCTTGGCTCAACGCTCTGTCAAACTCTTCTTCGTACACCGCCTTCAGCATCTGCACTTTTTCAGGCGCTTTCTTCAGTGCGATGTAGTACGCCAACCCTGCGGACAGGCAGGGATAAAATCGAAATGGTATTTGCATGGTGTTGGCGCCAACGTCTGCATCATCGATACGGCTGAGCACGTTCAAATACAAATCATACTTGCTGTTTTGATCGGGTGCAGGCCACACGGTAATCGTTGGACTAATTTGTTTGTCGATCAAATATTGGTTCGGCTTGCCGGTGCTGCTCTTTGTCGAAATGTTTGCGTACTCGGATCGCGACATGCGGGTGATTGGTACATCAGTTGCCACACCGCCGAGCGTCTCCCGAATAAATACGTCGAGCACATCAATAGTTGCAGTTGGCGTGGTCGCGTCGATGGTGTAGACCGTTGTGTCCTTCACCATCGCCAACACTTTTTGATTGATAGTCCACTGATTCAAGCCACGGTTTGCCCACTCAGCGAGCAAGAGGTTGAGTGATCGAGTTGCCGTTTTGAGATCATAGCCCGTGCGTAGTTCTAAGCCGCAACGCTCAAACGCTTCTTCGACGTAATCAGCTACGTCAAGTTCAAAATCCTTACTTCCGCTTACGGCCATTTGTCTTCTCAGGGGCGTACAGGTTGTCGAATACTTTATTCACGTCGAGAGTGTAGTCTAAATCGGATTTGCTGTAATGGATATGCTGCGACGGCTTAAAATCTGGCGCCCCTTCGCCTACCGCAAACCAAGCCGGATGGGTGACCCTGACTCTGTTGTTGGGCAGCGCCACAATGTTGCCTGTCCAATTCCCTGCCTCAAGCAACTGCATGACGTGGCTCTGTTTGTGTTGAGCCGGGTCGTCACCAATCTCGCTTTCCGCATAGTCCACGGTGAACAGGTATTTTGCTGGGTAAAACTCGCCATCGATTTTCGCAATCCATGGGCAGGGCGTGCATCGATCTAACACATAAACTGAGTGGTGATGCGAGGAACAATCCCACGGTTGCGCCGCCCAGACAGGCATTGGGTCAGGCCAACCTTCGTAGTCGGTATCACCCGCCAAAGCAGTGATTGGCATTCTTGCCCACATGGCTCCGCCATGCACATTTGGCTCATCATCCACACACTCTGCGCCTGTGAATATGACCTGAAACGACAAACACCTTGTCGGCATGGTTGTAACAGCAATAACCATGGCGTGGAGAAATTCGCCATGGTAACGCTCATGGTTGACAGTGTATTCGCGCCGCACCCACGCTTTGAAGTGTGGGATGTTGCTTTGCAGATACGCCATTAGCGCCCGTAAAGCCCACTATTTTTAGACGAGGGTTTCTTAAAACCGACGTTACCACCTTTTTTCATGCCCATAGGTTTTTTGATGGTGCCGCCCTTCGTCATGCCCATGGGCTTTTTGATCGTGCCACCCTTGGTCATGCCGGTTGGCATCTTCATTTTTTTCATGGTGCCACCCTTGGTCATGCCACGCTTTTTCACGGGCATACCTTTCGTCATCATTTTATGTCCAGCCATGACAGTTTCCTCTAGGCGCGAGGGACTCGCGTTTTCTTTTGCTTGCTCGGCATGATGGCGCCGCACCCACGACTTTGCACCATCGTGATGGCACCACCGTTACGAGCAAATGTTGCAACATTTGTGGGCTTGCCACCCACCCCTTGTTTTTTGGATCTTTTGCGACGAACGGCTGAGGCGATTTGTTTTTTGCTCATGCGACTGGCTTGATCAGCCGGAACGCATTTTGGATAACCACGCTTCGAATCTTTCGCGCTTTTTCGCCCACACGGCTCGAAGCCGCCGCCTTTTTTGGGAGCCGAGATGTCAACCCAGTTGCCACCCTTGCCCTTGCCAAACCACTTTTTTAGTCCGCCTTGTGGCTTAGCCACGGGGAACTCGCGTTTTTTTCTGCTTGCTCGGCATGATCGCTCCGCAGCCACGGCCTTGCACCATTACGCTACCGCCAATATTCAATCGCTTGGCCATACTTTTTGCGATGGCTGTTCCGCGCTTTCGCTCGTAGCTGCTGAGCTTTCCGTCTTTGTTCAAATCACTTTTTTGCGGGTCAAGTGTGACCCCGCCGCCGATGTTGCCTTTGTATTTTCCGCCCATACGCTTGTACTCCTGAACCATCCAGCCGTTCGCGTAGGCCGATGGGTACACATCGAATTTTGCCTTCGCCTTCGCCTTCGCTTTTCTATAAAGACTGGGATTTGCTACGTTGTCTGGAATGTCGGAAGCCATCAGGAATATTACTCTGGGATTACTGCGGGTGTTGTAAACGGATCGGTCGGAGTTGACATCGCTTCAGTGAACTGGTCGGGCGGCAAATCACCGTAGGGAACATCAGGACTGAAAGATTGTTCTGAGTTCGTTACCGATGCGGGTGGGGCGCCGGTCTGGGTTGGCGGCGTTGCCGATTGCAAACTGCTTCTAACCTCATCCACAATTTGTTTCCGCAGCGCCTCCACGTCAATATTTTGCGGAATCTCTTGGCGCAATTCAGCAATTTGTTGCTGAATGGGATCGACCGCAGCAGAGATAGCTTCTTGACGTTGTTGAGAAATTGGGTTAATAGCTGCCGTCAAATCATCTTGCGTCAATCCTGACGCTTGCAAAGCCGCGACTCGCGAAGCGATATCTGCACGTTCGCTTGTTGCTTCGGCCATGGATTGTTGAAATTGAGCAGCTTGGTTGGTGACAGCAGCCAATTCTGACTGGATAGACTCAATCGGCAAAGATCCTAAATTGTCGGATACGGCACCAATTTTGTCTTCCAAACTTGCAATCAAATTTGCCGTATCGCTTCTAATGGCATCAGATTGAGCCGCGTTGCCCGACTGGACATCTGTGTACAGACTCTCTAGCTCTTGATTGAGGGCGTCAATTTCTGCTTGTGTTGCGTCAGCGGCAGCTTTTTGAGATTCGTTAAATTCGTTGTAATTTTGGTCGATTGCATTATTGATGCCTGACAAATCCTCGGACAACGAACCAAGTCGGGCCTCTAAGGATTCGATAGAAGCATCTTGTGCCTCACGTACTATCCGGTCGCCCTCTTCAATGCGTCGAGCAAGGGCAGCTCTTTCGTCCAGACCCGCCTTTCGTAAGTCAATGGTCTCGGCATCGATGCCTCGCCGCAAATCTTCAATGCGACCCTCCAGTGCAGCGGTGATATCAGATCGTTCAGCGGATGCGGCATCCTCTGAGCTGGCAAGCTCTTCCCGCAACAATTCACGAAGCGCATCAATTTCGGTTTGGCGAGCAGCCGCCGATGCCTCGTCGGCTGTTCGTTGTTCCTGAATAATTTTGTCGTACTGCTCCGCAAGCAGTTGGTCGGTATCAGGCGTCAGCGCCTCTAATGTCCGCATCGTCGGGGCTTCTGGAGCCTCTCTTTCGCCACGGTCGTATACTGGCCGTTGCAAGAGGTAGTCCTGCAAAGAGGCGTAAGGCGATTCGGGGTTGCGATACTCGTCTATCGCTGCTTGTAGGTCGTTGGAAGCCATCTATGTCACCAGTTTTTACACGACCAGTAACTTGCCGCGAAAACGTCCTTCTTCTTCTCTACCGCATCACAGTTGTGTCTGGCACGAAAGCTACGCCGACGATCAGGGCTGTCACGCTTGATTTCCATATTGGGATCACCGTAACGCACGATCCTGACTTGATCGCCTTTTTTCGCTAGGACCGCAAATTTCTTTTTTTTGCCGGGCGTTCTTTTTTGTTGGTTGTAGCCGGGAAACGACTCGCCCCGATAGACGAGTCTTCCCGCTGGCGTTCTTCTCACATCAGAGGTATCAGCCATACGATTTGATAAGCTCCAACACAATCATGTAAGTATCACCACTTGAATGACCAACGGTGGTGAAATCGAGATCGCCAGTTTTTCCGCTACCCGCATTGTTCGGTATGCCCGAAAAATCTGAGTAATCGTGATATCCGTTTGAATCTTCGCTTAAACCAATCGCCAACACGTTTGAGGTGGCATCGAACTCGATCTTGACGCTGAGGCCCGTACACTGCCACCAAATTTTATTTATGGTGACAGCCGAGCACGACAATCCTGCCGAGTTGCTGGTCAACGCCGATACGTCTACTTTTTTGACTGCGGATTCACCCGTGCCATCACTGGCGTTGGTGAACTTCAGGACGGCTTTGCGTTCGCCGTCCTGAATAGTTTGCGATGTTACTGCATCAGCCATGGTTCACTCCTTGTTAGAGTTCAGTGGTGGCTGTACGTTCTTTCATCGCAGAAATGTAGTCCACGGTCAAAACCTTTGCAGCCGCAGCACCGTTCTGAATGCCAAAGCTCACAGTCAGCTCTTCATCGTCTGGAGCGTTTGTGCTGACGACCGTGCCAACTTCGGCGTTGTTTTGGTAGACGTGAAAGAGTTGATCCTTCGGATCAAACACGAATCCGACCGTCATGAACGTGTCGTCAGCCACGGCTGTCGGCAGGTCCAAAGTGCTCTGCGTGCCGTCTTTTTCAACGATAAATTGCAACGTGGTTGAACCATCGGTCAGCAGAAAGAAAATGCCGTCTGTGACATCGAGCGGTGACGTATCGGTGAGCTGAAGGCCCATGACTACATCAGAGGCATCTGCATCACTGGTTTTCAAGCGAGAAGCGAACGCAAGCTGCTTGCTTGATTCAAACTTGAATCCTTCTTTGACCAGTTGCAGGAAATCATTGTCGTTGTCGGCATCGTCGTTGGTGATAACCAGTAGACCGCCGTCGCCATCACCCAGTGCCTCAGACGCATTGCCTGAACCGCCTTCGGTCGTGGTGATTGTCCAATCTGACGCCAAATAGGTGTCAAAGTCGTTGAAATAAGTGTGGTATTTCTGCGGCGCAGGCGTCTTGAGCAGTCCAGACGTACCTGTGGCAGAGACGTTGGTCACGCCGCTTGTAAAATGAGTCGTCATGAAAGTTCCCCTTGTGAACCAGTGACCGGCCCATCCGACCACCATCTGACTCGCCCAGTGTAAGCCAACGACCCCTCAAAAAAAAGTTCATTTATGTGTACTTTTATGTGTCTACATTGTTGCACATCGACACGGAATGTGTATAATTAGGGCCATAACAACGGAGAGTGACATGGAACTAACAGCAGGCAGCATCATTTTTGTAACTCAGGTGGAAAGCCACCTAGTCGCTGGCGCTAATATGAACGGCGAAGAAGCCGTCATCATCGAGTTGCTCGACAGCAGCCACCATGAGCTTGGCGCTACTCACACCCTGTGCTGGATCGAGTGGGCCGACCGACCTATTACTTACCAGCGCAACGGCGCTGTTTTGCCACGCACTCAGGTCTGGGTGCCTCACAATATCAAGCAATACAAGCAGGCCGCGTAAGCGGCCCAAAAAAAAGGGGCTTTCGCCCCTTTTCCTTCGCTTGGTTTCTAGGCTCCTTGAGAGCCGTAGATTCCGCGCCAGTCCGAGAAACCGAAAGAGTACCTTTCTCTCGCTTTGTACCGGATGTTGCCTGTCGTAAAGTCAGGCTCCATTGACGTTTCCATTGCAGTACGCTGGAACATCTTCAAGCCCTCGCCTGCGTCAGTGACGCTGGTCAGCAGGAAGAACGCATCAGGGTCAGCCAAGTAATGGTTGACCGTATAGCCACCCTGCAACACGCCAGTGTTACGGATCGCGTTGATGTCGTTGTCAGCGGTGCCTGAACGTAGTGTGGAGTTCAGGATACGATCTGCAACAAATACCAACTGAGGCGGAACAACCAGCTTGGTTGCCTGCACTGAGATGGTCAGACCCTTGTCGTCAGTGAACGTGCTGATGTCGATCAGCGCATCTTCTAACGAGGTTTCGTTCAGGTCAGCCATTGATGTCGCACGGTTTGCAGCAGTGCCGCCACCCGCCAGCGGGTGAGCCGTGTTGATCAACGATACGCCATCGCCACCAGTGAAGCTGGATGAGAACGCATTATTCAACACGTCTGCACCTTTCACTTCTTTGGTGTTCGCCATAGATCGGGCCAAAGCCTTCACATATCGCTTGCCCAGTGAGTCGTAGAGGTTGTCCTCTACTGCCTCATCGGTCAGCGCGAACGCTAACGCCACAGTGTCGTGAGTGTAACGAGCAGTGAATGATTCACTAGCATTGTCAAACGCAACACCTTGGCCTTCAGTCTTCGTAGGCGCACCACCAAATCCGGTGATGAGCACCTCTTCTTCGAAGGCTCTTTGGGAGTCTTCGACAGCGAAGATTTCTTCATACTCGCGGTCATATGAGTCGTAACTCATGCCGAAAAGCGAGTTCAGACCCGGCTCAAGCTCTTTTGCGAGCTGTGCTCTTGAGATAGCCATTAGTTAACTCCTTACGCTAAGCCAGCGCCTTTGACGCCGAAGATTGAGTTTTGAATGACCACAAGCACGTTCGTGTTTGCCGAGGCAACGTCGTCGTTGTTCGGATCTTGCGAGATGTCAATCGCCTTAATGGGGAGATTCGTGTTCGTCGCTCCCGTGGTCACGTCAAGCTCGGCACCAGAAATGCCAGTTAACGTGCTGCCACTGCTGGTATACACGATGTCAAAATTGCCAAACAGATCGGCAACCGGGAACGTGTCATCAGCTTGAACCTCATACACAACATTCGGATCATCGATGATGAACGCAATGATGTCTGAAGCGTTTGTTGAAGCAGGGTAATAGTTTTGAAATACCTGCTCGCCTGAAGTGGGGTCAGTATATTGACACCCGTTAAATACACCAACTACGGGCACTGTGCCCCCGTCGGCGTGAACCTCCACCGTTCCTCCGGTGACTTGCGCTACCATGTCGCCCTGAAATATGGATGTTCCATAGTTCGCAGCAATACGATATCGCGAAGTTCCGCCGGAATAGGGTGCCCCGCCAATCATACGGACGGGCTTCATGCCAAATGCAGCGTCTTTGTTCGCCATTTGTTAAACCTCTATCTACGACCAAAAGTTACGTTGCTGTCTCGCTGCGGATCGTATTTGACGTAACGGCTGTCGCCACGGGTTTCGTTGAACATCGTGTTGTCCAAGGCGTCTGTGGCTTCTTGAGATTTGCCAGCGTAATATTCACGCCGCTCCTCTACCGTCTCGTTAGGGATCTTTGCAAGTAGCAACCCTTCGTTGTACACCACGCCTTCGTGTCGCCCACTGTCCATTGTTGGTAAAGATCGCCATTCTGGCGGCAGTTCGGTACCTCTTACGAGTTCCCAACCTTCACGCAAACGTCTTGACACGTTAGCGCGATCTTCTTGACCCAACATCGACTCCCTAATCCACCGATAGGTGTAACCCTCGGGTGGGGTAGGAGTCTCCAGTGACCTGACAGGACGCCATGGCTTCCTGCGAGTCTTATTATCGTGTGACTGCGAATCACGGGATGAACGTGCGCTTGCCTTTGCTTCTGCCATATTAACTTGCCTCTCTTGCTGCAATTTTCTGCTTCTCTTTGGCTACTCGCTGCAACCATGCCTCTTCAGACATATTATGCGGCTTCAAGCCTTTGAGACGCTCTAATTCTGACTTAGAAAAACTCACGCCATTCTTTTTGCCTTGTGTTTTTGACCGGCCCGATTGTGGGGCTGAAGCGACTCTTTGCACAGCGGGTCGCGATTCACTTGAAACGGTCGAACCCTCGGTTTGTGAGGATCTTGTGTGAGGATAAACCGTACCGACACGGCTGTCCAATTCTTCGTAGTATTCGTCGGAGCCAACGTCGTAGCCTTCGTTAGCGAGGTTGTAATGGACGTAATAGGCATACTGCGTCGCCTTCATGTCCTCCTCGTCGTCTTTGTTGGCATACCAAGGATTTCGTTCGTGCCAAGCGAGTGCATCCTCGGTCGGCTGAATCTCTTGCTGTTGAATGGGCTGTTCAGGCTGTTGATAAACCGCCTGCTCGTTGCCTTGCGAAACGTATTCCTGCTCAGGCGTGGCAACCTGTTGCCTAGCCTTAGCAACTTTCAATTTTTCTTTCTGGATGGCAATGTCGTTTTGGAGCTTTGACGCTTTGGTGATCAAATCAGCATCGCCAGACTCCACCGCCTTGCGGTATACGTCATCGATCTGAGCCTCTTTGCTAGTGATCGCCTCCTCTTCTTTTGCCAGCATCTGATTAGATTGCTGCTGAGAGTAATGGCGATACTGCTGAAGCTCGGCGTCCTTTTGCAGAGCAATTTGTTCGAGTTGTTGCGCTCGTTGCTCCGCCTCTCGGGCCTTGGCGTTCAACTTATTGATCCGCTTCGAAACTGACTTGGTGTACGTCTCAAGCTCGTCGTCGCCACCTTGCGCCTGCGGTTCAACAGGGTCTTCCGTCACCTCTATTTGGAGCTGATCCTCGACCGCCTCTTGTTGTTCCTCTGCCTGATTTTCAATCATGTGAAACTCACTATGTCGTCTGGATGAAGAATGGTGCCAATAACTTCATCGTCGTTGATGATCCGCACTTCGCCGCCATCTTCTAGCTTGAAGCGCGAACCAGCGTAACGACCGATAAGCACCCATTGTTTTTCATGGCACCAAGGAGTGTCGCCAAATTTTTCGACATCGCCATAACATAGCGGCCCCATTTTGACGACGTAGGCAACGACCGTCGCCAACGCTTCTCGGTCTACGGTTTCTTTGAGCAAATGAATGCCGCCATCGGATTGCTTTTTGCCCTTGTAAGGCAAAACAAGCATCCGCCAGCCGCTAGGGTCTGGCATCCTCTCAAGTGCTGATTTATCAAGCAGGGTGGGATCGAGAACAACCTCATCGGGCGGCACATAAGCCGCCTCAGTCGTTGGCGTATTCAAACTTAGATTTCCTTATAAAAATCACGAATTGTGTCTTCCACTAAGTTTATAATAGTTAGCTCTCCCTGCAAACTTTTGTAGTGATCCATATCTTTGAGCATGCCGTCCATTAGCACCTCGCTGATCAGCTCGCGCCGCTCTTCTAACATGCGCTTGAGGCGTGAGCCAAGATCAATATCGTCCATCAGTCGCGCTCATGAAAATCATATCCGCGAGTGGCTGCGCCAAATCCGCGAGCCTTAATGGTCCGATATTTGCCACCCATCGTGCGGCGCACGGCAGCGGGAGCTGTCGGAGTGGTTTTGATTTTTTTTACCGGCGTCTCAACCTTTTCAACTTTGCTCATGTCCTTCATTAGGTGTCCTTCTTACGTTTCGGTGATTTTTTCAAGATCTTCCTTTTGGCCTTCGCCTTCGGTGCGGTTTTTGGCTCCGCCACAACAACAGGCTCAGGCTCAGGCTCCGGTTTTGGTGCCTCAACAGGCGCGAGAGGCGGTGGAGGCTCGGTGCCAGCAATCAGCGCCAGTTTCGTTGCAATACGATGATCGCTCAGCATTTTTTTCTTCGCCGCATCCTCTTCGGCTTGGGCAGCTATTTTTGCCTCGATATCTCGAACAAGTCGTTTTTGTTTTTTAAGTTCAGCAATTTGTTCTCGCGCCGTTGAACTTGACGCTGTGTACTTTGCGGCCATCAACGACCTCCTCTAGTTTGCATGTCTAGCATTTTCAAATCTGCCTGTTGCTCAAGCCGACGTATCGCAACGTCCAACTTGTCATCGGCCACGTCTTTTTGCACGGAAAGACGTTGCTTGGCAATTTCGTTTTCAAGCAGCTTTTCTTGAACACGCTGCTGTTGCTTTGCCTCAAATTGATCGTTCTCAACATCGATGGCCTTTTCACGTAGCTCCAGCTCTTGCTGGCGAATCTGTACCAAAGGATCGGTTTCATCGCCCTGACCAATTGACTCAAGCAGCTCTTGCGTAAGCTGCGCGAGCACGGGAGCCGAAACTTGCTCCATTTGCATTTGAATCTGTCCCTGCATTTGTTGAAGCTGATCCGGCGGTATTTGCCCTGATTGTGACGCCGCCTGCATTTCCTGCATCTGTTGATTGAGTTCAGGCGGTATCTGATTTTGCACCATCTGGCTCGCCATGAATTGTAGATGCTGCATCATGTGCCCAATGATCATGCCTTGAAGCTGCGGATTCTGTTTGACGACCTCAGTCAAAAACAAAGACCGATGAGCATCAATGTGCGCTTGATGATTCTGAGGTTCAAACGCCTGTGCCGGTTGCCCCATCAAAAACGCATTATTCTCAATGCCTGCTTCCATGGGCATTGGTTGCGGCGGCGGCGGCGGCGGTTGAATCAGGCTGTCCACGTCATCAACGCCTAGCGCAGAATACATGCGCCTGTACGCTTCGTAAGTGCCTGTCGGTCCATGAATTTCAGGATTCGATTGAACCATCGTCAGCAGTTCTTGCGCCATCGTAATACGCTGAGACTGACTAAAAATGTTTGGATCTGAGACGGGTATTACGTCCACCCGGCCATCGAAATCTTGGCCCATAATTTCTTGTGGACCGTTTCGCGAAACATACGGATAGCTTGGCGGCAGGTATTCAGCAAACACCCTTGCCAGTAACTGAAACTCTAACTTTTGGCTGTAATGCAGGCGCTTATGGATCGCGCTCATGACCTTGGTGCCACGCTCCAGCAACGCTACAGTGGTTCCAACGGGCATCGCTTGATTCATGTCGCCAACATTCATATCGGCAATCGAGGCAAACCGCTTGCCGGACTCAACGAGTATGCCTAATAGGCTCATCAAGACATTGCTTGGCTCTTTGATCGGTAGCGGAATTAAGTTTTCGCGCAGAGACGCGCCTGTCGTATCAATGTCTCGGAACTCGCCGGGTTGCAGTGGGCTGTCTTCGTCGCGAATGCGCATACCTCGGGCCTTGAAGCCTGCTGGCAGGTTAGCCAACGTACCAGCATCAATGAGCTGGCGCAGGATAGACGTAGCTGACTTTGAGATGCCGCCAATCATGTGCGACAAACCCAGCCCGTAAAATCCGAGGCCGGGCAAGAACTTGTATTGCACGAAGAAGTTGATCTTTGATTTGCGCGGATCTTGCTCAAGATAATTGCGCCTAATCGACAGCACCTTTTGGCTTTGCTCGTCTATCGTCACGATATAAGGCAATTTCAAGCCAGTCGGCTCACCGTCCGCACCAATATCCTCAAATCCGGGTATGTCGAGGATCGTGTGGGTCTCAAACACCACACGATCACGCTCCTCTTGATAAGAAGGCTCCATGCCCTCTATTTCATCAATCTGCTCTTCAATGTCGCTACGTTGCAAATTGACCGAGCCGCCTTTCAGATCAATATCTGCGTAAAAACCGCTGAGTTGTTGCTTTTTGATTTCGTTGCGGCTCATGTTTAGAACATGCGTCACGCGCTCTGCGGTGAACAGGTCGGCAGACTCGTAGGGCACAATCAAGTCTTGCGGCTCGATGAATTTGCTCATCGCCTTGTTCATGCTTGTGTCGTAGTACACCTTCTTGAACGCGGACCCAGCCAGCGGCAAATAAAAGAGCAGCATGTCAAGCTCGGGGTCGTATTCCTCCATCACATTCATGATGTAGTAGTTCATGAAGTCCTGAACGCGACCCGCCTGCATTTCGACCTCTGGCGTGCGGACGCCAACAATTTCAGTCTTGACCGGGCCTTTGGCCGGTAATAATTCTTTGTATGCTTGCGCCTGAAACTGCGTAACAGACTCAGCGAGGATCGGGTGAATAACGCCAGTTGAACCCTCGAAAGGTTGGCTGCGAGAATCATCGAACTTCATGCCGAGGTACTTCAAGCCATCGGTATACGTTTTTTCCCACTCGCTGCGGCTTTCTTTGTCGGCTTTGATAGACGACAACACGTCGTCCGCTAGTTTGGAAAGATCGTCATCATCAATCATCTCAACGAGATTGGCGTTGAAGTCAGCCACAATCGGCTCTTCTTCAATGGCATCAATTTCGTCATCAATCAGGATGCCCTCTTCGGCCACCAAGATTTGTGCAGCGTTACGAATTTCTTCGTTGCGCGTCATCTCAGGCTCGATTTCCATCGCGTTGCCCATCGGCATCACGTCGGGATCATTCTCTGTGCCAAGCCCCGCCTTCTCAATAGCCATCAGTAGTACACCTGCCTATTTGGTCGCAGCAGCTCTACCTCTTCGGGGTAGTCATCCTGCAAATTCAAAAAACCGCCTTGTCGAAACCGCATTAAAGCCATGGTGGAGCTGTCGCAGAAGTCGTCATTGTCGCCAAATGGGAAACTTGCCATCTCTTCAATGACCTCTTCTGCAAATGTTTCGTCGGGTGCCCATACCATGCCTGATTCAAAAATTGGCGCGACAGAGTTCATTCTTGCGATCTTATCCTGCCCCCTCGACGGAGTATAGCTCGTCACGGGGATGCCCATGCGCCGCAGCTCCTGCGTCAACGGCGTACCGCTGGCTTTTGCCTCGATCAGTATGCAATCCGGCTCCCAGTATTTGTATTCCTCGTAAGCCAATCGTTTTAGCTCTGGAAAGTCCATCCGCACGCGCTTTGCGTCGAGCAGAATGATTGCCTCGATGTCTTCGTCGGGGGGCTGAAAAATGGCCCACGTGGTGATTGCAGAATAGTCGGCGGTCTCTTTTTTGCTGAAAGCAGTGTCATACGACTGAATAACATAGTTGTAGGCAGGCACCCAGTCTGGCTCCCACTTACGCCACCACTCACGTTTGACGATAGAACCCGCTTCGGCGGTGGGATTTTGCATCCACTGGCTGTTCCATTTGCTAATCGGCAATGATGCCTTGACGGACAGCAGCTCCTCCTTCTTCCAAAATTCAGGCCACAACGGAGTGTCTGACTCGGGCATGATTGCCGGGAACTCGATAACCTCCCACTGATCGGCGTGATCGTCGCCTTGTTTTTTGAGCACCTTGCCAACGAGGTCTTTTGTGCTCCAGCGGGTCATCACGATGATAATAATGCCACCCGGCTGCAACCGTTGCCGGGGTCCAGACGTATACCACTCATAAGCCGCCTCCATTGCCGTTGGCGACAGTGCGTCTTGTTCTGAGTGCGGGTCATCGATAATAAGAAGGTCGGCACCACGACCCGTAATCGCTCCGCCCACACCTGCGTAAAATGATTCTCCGTCTTGGTTGGTGGTCCAGCGTCCAGCCGACTTGTTGTCAGCCTCAAGTTTAAGTTCTGGAAAAATCTGCGAGTAGTCGTCAGAGTCGATAAGGTTTCGCACCTTTCTACCAAACCTCACCGCCAACTCTGCGGTGTGCGTAGTTTGGATAATCTTCAAATCACCGCGACGGCCCATCATCCAAGCAGGAAAGAATGTGGATGCAAATTCTGATTTAGAGTGACGAGGGGGCAGGCAGACAATCAAACGCTTCAGCTTGCCTTGCGCTATTCGGTTGAATTTGTCACCAATAATTTTATGGTGACGGCCAAGAATACATTCAGGCCACATATGTTTGACGAACTCGATGAAGTCGCCCTGACACTTGTCCTGCACTTCCATCTGGTCATATCGAGATAGCAGTGCGAGGGCTTCGTTCTGATCCTGTTCGCTGAGGATCTCAAAGTCTTTGAGCGACAGCTCAGACATTTTATTGATATTCGCCCGTGCGAATCATCTCGGTGACTTCGACGGCCCTGTTTCCAACTTGCTGACTCCACCTGCTGTCCATAAACTCGTTAGCAGCAACGTCGTATTGTCCGTGGGCCATCGCTTCCAAAGCGTTTACGAAACTTCGCAATCTGGTCAAGCCAAGGTTGAAACAAATATCAACCATCGCATCACGCCGAGCCTCATTAAGCTCCGAGAACCAAGAGAAGTTGCGTGTTAGTTCATCTTGCACCCGCTTGATGTCATTTACCAAAAGAAAATCGACCTCGTCTTTTGACAACCCAAGGCCACCCTCGGATATGTTCCGACCAACGCCAATTGTCTCATAGCCTTCAGAGCACAGGTACACCTTGTATCGCACACCCTCATGTAGCCTCAGCATTTCAACGAGCTTGCTCATTTCTCCCTCGACACATGGTTCACTTTTTCATACGAGCGCATCGCGCCAAGACCCAACATGCCCATCATTACGGGCACCAGTAATGTTGTGTCCACTTCTGGAACCTCGACCCAGATAGAGAGGACATTGGCAATGATCGTGTTATAGAGCAATCCAAGCATACACACCCACCCGATAGCGGGTCGCCATCCAGCTACAAACAGACTTTTGTGAGCAGCCTCAACTTTGTTGATCTCCAACTGTCCTTTGAGTGCTTCGTGAGCATGTCGCTCCGACATTGTCGCGATTTCATGGGCCAAAGCATTTTTCTGGTCTTTGTCCTCGATGAACTTATCGAGCAGCCCAGATACTGGCCCTATCAATGCGTTGACAATGCTCATTTGCTATTCCTGTTTGACCAAGCCTGTGCGCCAAAAAATGCAGCCAAAATACCCGCTACTGAAACAAAATACACAGAAGCCATATCGCCAAGGATCCCTGCCGCTTGCTCCAGTCCTATCCACGCTGAACAGACGACCAAGCTGGGGTACAGCAACATGCCCCAGAGGCTGAACCACGCCATTGTCTTTTGAGCATTTGCTCGCTCAAATTGAAGACGTAGGCTTTGAAGCTCTTTGCTTGTCTCTAACTCATCATCAGACACCACGCCATCGCCATCGGTGTCGTAGTCGGCATAATCCGAATCTGGTTCTAATTTTTTTGCATTCATAATTTCAAGTACACGTAAATTACGGCCATCACTAAACACCATGTTATAAAAGCAATGAAGGTATAGGTCGCAAATTCTTTTAGTTG
>Ga0209232_1000160_pt1 | contig 43248 bp, 47 predicted proteins | sample ETNvirenome_2_60_FD_184066 | JGI IMG/M metagenome (GOLD analysis project Ga0209232, IMG submission 184066) | Marine viral communities from the Pacific Ocean - ETNP_2_60 (SPAdes) (version 2) | ecosystem: Environmental > Aquatic > Marine > Oceanic | place: Pacific Ocean | collected 2013-06-22
TAGTTCATTCGAGGCAATTATGCACAACTTAATTTCATTTAATCAACTCGCTGGATCAAAACATATGGAATATGCAGATTCACAAGATGATTTACTCACCGAATACTACGAGTGTCTGATTGACTGTGAAGACGACCAACATGTTTGTAAACGTATATGTAAGGAGGTTTTAATTTAAATCAAGTACACGTTTAAACTAAAGCAACATGAACAAGTATCAACATCCACCTTAAGTAAATTCAATCAATAATCACACCCTCTTGACATTTTGTTAAGGGGGTTTTATAATGTTTAAAATTATAAGTATAACAATGGTTGAGAATGAAGGAGATCTTATAGCAGAATTGTTATGTATTACTGGAGAGTTGGGTGGTAAGATGGAAAGATTAACCACTTATGATAGTGCAGGTAGAACAGGTAAGAAGATTATAATAGAATATGATATAAAAGAGAAATCAGAATAAATACCTATTCAAGATAATATATTAATCTATGAATGATAAGAAAGCAGCAAAAACTATATTAAAAAGAGCAAAGAAACATCCTGATTGGTACACTAAAGATGAAATAAAGTATGCTAAGATGGTAAAGAAAAGAATCAAACAAGAGGAAAAGGATGCAGAACGAAAGTTTAAAAGTCAATCAGAATAGTGATGGTTCTTTCACATTAGAATGGGATAAGAAAGATCCTAATTGGAAATTCTTAAACAACTTGACATCTAAGGAAATACAAGTTATTATGCAACAAGCGATCCAATATGACAAGAATGACCGAAAAATCTGAGTATAGTTATTCTATACAAAATTTGCAAGATGCACTAAGAGAAGTAATGATAGGCGAATATACGCCAAAGGAAATACATGAGGTCATACTTGATACTATAAAAGATAACATGAGATATTATAGAGCATGTTATAACGACAGTACAAGACTATTAGATTTACTACAAGGTAATGCTAATGAAGAGTGGAGGAGAATTGAAGATCCATCTTATAATGAAAATGATTATTGGAATGGTAGACTTAGTGGTAAAGAGTTTCAAGAAGCATTAGAGAAGTATGGATTTGATTACACTCCGATTGATAAGAGTAGATTTAAACTAGATTCACCTGAACTACATAATGATGAGGATGAAAATTAATCATGGACAAACAAATGCTTGAAATTAACACTACCAAGAATAAAGAACTTGGATTATGGGAGATAACTGCTACTCTTGATCTTCCACCTATTACAGTTACTAGGTTGAAGAAAGATAAGAGTGATATTGAATATGAATTACGTGATGCTTTTACTGATGTAATTAGAGAGATTGTAGAGAAGCACTGTGAGGATGAAGTCTAATGGCTTTATCCCAACGAACATTAGAACATTTACTTGAAGCAGAAGGTAGTATTAGATCAGCACTAGCTGTTGCAGCAAGGAGTGAAAAACCTTTAGTTATAACTCAAATATCTAAATTATTATATGATATTGAACATATGAAAGAATTTGAAAATCTTATGGACACAGTTGAAGAACAACTATCAAAAGATTAAGATATATTATATGAGTCTAAAGACAATATAAAGTTTATAGATATTTTATATAACCAATGTTATAATCTCCACACATACTTCATAGACTCATGGTAAATTTAGACGAAAGGTATCATTCTTACTTAGATGGTAGTAAGAGAATGAGAATAGATGGTGTGGAAGAGAAAGTAATTGCTTACGGATGGCATTGTGAGGATGGCGACATAAAAGGTCATTATGTTACTACACAAAACCATAAATTGTATTATAATATGCAACAAGAGTTTGTTAGAAAGGAATCTATACGAGAACTTCAAACAGTCTCTTAAAATAAATAATCATGAGATTATTGAACTCAAAAGTAGGATGGTTACGAATTATGACCCAGAACATTAAACACGATCTAGAACATGAAGTTTATCTTGATCCAAAAGATCATAAAGAACATATCAATCATGGAATGTTGGAGTACAGTGAAGCAGACTTAAAAGATGTTCATGCAGAATATGATGAATATCATAAGGGAGATGTGGTAGATAAAAATGATGGTACTATTAATGATTATCATACAAGGCATGAGGATAAGCACCTAGAAGTCTATTGCGATAATCATCCTGATGCATTTGAGTGTAGAGTGTATGATGAGTAGGACAGTTCAATAAGTGTAACAAGACCCCTATACAGGGGTCTTTTTTATGGTATATTAGGTACATGGGAAACAAAGACGGTTTCTTTCTAGTCTGACAAATGCAAGGATCTATGGTTGTCTCTGTTCAGCAGAGAAATTACGTCCTGTAAGTCTAATAGAAGCAGACACATGACCGAAAGAGTAATGCACTGTCTCCGTTTTTTGTTTCTCTCACCTATTCGAGGAGATGGATGTGCCTCTGGGATCGCAACCCAAGAAAGAACTAACATCCCACGTGTTTTTTATTCCCCTTTAAAATGTCTGAATTATTAAACAGTTACACATTTGAAGCAAAGAAAATTGTGTACTATTCAGTAACAGTTGGTGCAGAAAATAAAACTGAAGCAAAGAGAATTGCATCTGATTTTGAACACTGCAAACATTATGAAGAGGTTGAGTATTGTGATGGATATGAATATAAGGTAGGTAAAATGTTAGAAACAACTGATGAAAAGTGGTTATCATGACAACACGTTCAAGAATCGGATTACCAACTGGTCAAATGCAAGAAGAAACACAAGAACTTCTTGATGAATATAATGAAACCTATGATTGGTCATACAATGATATGGTTGATTTCATCAAAGAGCATGGTGAAGAGGAGTTTAGAGAGTATTATGTGCAGTATTCATCATTAGTTGATGATTATGGTCAAGGATTGGTAGATGAATACATAGAATATTATTTCTTGGATGCCATCGACCATTTTGAGGATGCCTATCAAGGTGAATATCAGAGTGGAGCAGATTTTGCCGAGCAACTTGCTTCAGATTGTGGTTATATTTCAAGAGATTTTCCATCATGGATTGAAATAGACTGGCAAGCAACATGGGATAATGCTCTATCGTATGATTATACAGAGATTGTAAATCCTGATACTAACCACGTCGCCATTTTCAATAACAGTTATTAAACTGGCACACATGGGGTTGGCAGACCCCCTCAAAACTGCTATATTATAAATGTTGAGGCAAGGGTGATCTCATTCCGACATGCTATGTAAGGATTCTAAACGGTAGTCGGTGGAAAAGGTCTTTAAGTCGAACCTCTCAACTGCTCTAATCTCCTTTGGTAGTTTCAGGATTAGGGGCGATAGGAAACTACCACCATATAAACGACACTATTATTATCATGTCACCTAATTTCGCACAGTTCCTTCTTGATACTACAGACAATGGGAATGAAATCCTATCAGTCCTTGAGGACATTGTAGAGGTAGTAGAGACAGGAGGAACAGATCTGTAAGACAGTTGAATAAGTGTAACAAGACCTCTTCACAGAGGTCTTTTTATTGCTATAATATAAGAGTAAACCAATCAAGGGCATTTCAATGACTGCAACACCAGTTCAGACTACACTTGAAGAGAGAGTATTGGAGTGGACAGAGACACTATGTGAATCACTTGCAGAAAACTACAAGAGATACCATAGAGCAATGATTGAGAGAAACAGTGCATACTTTGATGGTAAGGATGGTAAGAAAGAACTATCCAAGTATGCTCAAGACCAGTTAGAAGCATTGGACAATGGAACTGCTAACTTGATGAAGTTCCGTATTCAGAATGGTAAGAAGTATTATAAGATCATTACACAAGAGTTTGATACATTCAGAGATAGAAATGAGTATCGTGATGGTGGTGTTCATGCTTTTGTGGATAAGAAGACTGGAGAAGTTTATAAGGCAGCATCATGGAAGTCTCCCGCAAAGCATGTAAGATATGATCTAAGAATCATCAAAGAGCGTGAGTATGTTCTCAATCCTGCTAACTGCGGTTGGGCAGGTGGTTATCTTTACATGAAGTAGGAGGTAATCATCATGAAAACATTACATTTATCCAACGACGAACTATATCAAATGGTTAAACTCTATGATCTACTCAGGGATACTGATATGATTGATGAGTTACCTATTGAGATAGAAACCGTATTTGACCGATTACAATCTCTGGAGAGTACCCCATGCTAGTAAACCTATCTAAAGATGAACTTTGCCTCATTTCGATTGCACTCAACGCATATCGAATGGAATCGGATAATTATCATCTTGATGAAATGAAAGAAGTTTCATCAAGAGTTGATAATCTCTACAAACAATGTGAATGTCAAGCACAGAAGGATACATACAATAAAATCAATTCTTAGAAAATGACAAAGCAAACAGAATTAGCATCATTAAAAGCAGCATTTCCAAATCATAAGGTTACATTAAAATATAATAAGGATACATCTAAAACTATTACTTTAACTAAAAAACTCCGCCAAAGGAAACCCAAAAAATGACCTACAAAATCGAAGTTGATGTATTAGAAGCAGTTCAGGATTTCTATCCGGGATTGTCACTTGAAGATGCAACTAAAATTGCTGAGAGAATAGCATATAAGTGGGATTACAGTCAGATGTATGATGGTATTGCTAATGATATTACATGGTATGCAGATTCATTTCTTATTGATTTAGAGGGTAAGGATGGATATGTTAAGGAAGAACCCGACAGATTCAATAGAGATGCTGGTTCAATCGCAAGGCAGAGATTGGTCAATAATAACATACATGTAATAAATGCACCTAATTCTCCATTGTTTCCATGATCTCTACAACAGTTGAGTTTAAACCTATTACTCCAAGAGTGAGAGCAGGTAGAAGGGGTAAACATATTCTATGTCCCAACTGCCGATCAATTACCAAGATATACAATTTCGCATGGTCATCATTACATTGTAACCATTGTGAAGAATATATTGACAAATCATTATGGAGTGTGGAACAATGAGTAAGGATATGAGTGGCACAGATAAACTTATCTTTATTTCTTCTTTTATTTGGACTTTACACTGGGGATCATGTCTTGTTTTGAAACTATCGGATACGGTTATAGCAAACACCTCAGTGAGGATATTGCCACTTGGTTTATAAACAAATATGTACCAAGACACAAGTTTTATGTACGAATTGTGCATAAAGGATTAAAGAGGGAACATTCATTTGGTTTCTGCGACTTTGTAGATCAGGCATACAGACCAAGAGTGTTTGTAATTGAGGTACAATCAAAGTTACCATATGAATTGTATGCCAAGACCCTATTACATGAGTTTGTACACCTGAAGCAGTGGTTACAGGGTACATTAAGGATGAAGAGTGGTAAGATGTACTTTGAAGGGGAATCAGTAGAGAAGTATGAGTATATGGATCAACCACATGAAGTAGAAGCATATGGAGCAGAAGATAGATTATATGAAGAATTCATGAAAGAGGTATATGATGTACCAGCTGAGAAACTGGAACAGTTTGGATATACAGAGGCATAATATCGATTATAATACTAATGTAATCAACCAAGAGGCACTCCTTATGAACAGTCTTGAAGAGTTTGTAGATTATGTTTGGGATTTCTATGGTGGTTCTGATCCACTGTATCCTATCGTTGGATTAACCAAAGATGCTATTGTAGATGCTTACAACATCTATATTGAGAGAATTGAGAAAGGTGATCTTGAATATGTTCATTATTCATGGGGTGGTGGAGATAGTCTTGATAGAGAGAGGGTAAGAGATATAATACTTGAGCAACCACAATTCATCGGATTGAGTTTTAACTAATGGCACAAACAACAGTCGATCAAACAGACCTCCTAGCAGAGATCTATCGAAACTACATTACAGAGCAGGGATTACCCTCTGTATCTGCTGATGAACAAGACTTCAATGAACTTACTGATTCGCAAGTAAAATGGATTGAAGCATTTCAAATAATATGGGACGCAAGATGAACGTACCACCTAACCCTAAACCTCATACCAATTCTGAAATGGACTCTAAAACAATCATCAAACAACCAAATCTAACAACCCAACAATGGGATGATTTGATTGAGCAGTATGTTGATCTATGTGTTGATAGCATGGATTACAAATCATTAGAAGAGTTTGTACGTCAGACTCTAATACAAGATTTTGGAGAAATTCAATCAAGAGAAGAGTTATGTGATGAGATTAGATATACATACGATCAGGATTTATTGGATGAGTTAGTTGATAATGTTACCTCGGAAAAATGTACATCATATCAAGAACTAATAGAAAGCAATACTAAAGATTACACTAAACAACTTAACAATCAAGGAGGTTAATCATGAGATTAATCCTATCAGGTATTATTATTGTTATTGGTCTTAATGTAGCACTTGCAATCAGGGATAGTAAGATGTATGATAAGTTAGAACAACGTAACACTACTATTGAAAATCTACTTCAAGAAACATGAACAACTCAACAATTCAAATTGAAAAGGACATTCTCTGGTTACAGGACAACTGTAATATGACGAATCGACAATGTGATGAAGTTATTGGTGCATGTGAAGATCTAGGAGGTATCAGTGCAGAGTATTTCTGCGAAGAGTTTGTATTTGTATGTGAGGATGAGAATGGTAATGAAGATGTAGATGCATTGAACCGAGTGCATGATGATGATTATTTAAGTCTTGATTGGTTTAATACTATTTTCCATGAATATATTGAATAAGTTCAGTGTTCCTTTTATTCTTACAGAAGTGTCAAAGGATAGGCAGGATAAGATCTATGATTTATTTTTAAATCAAGAGAAGTATCTAAGGAAGGATGATCCACATTCAAAAGTCTATACTGATTTTTTTGTTATTCATAAGAATTATATTGAGGACATAGGTTTAATTTTAAAGGAGGATTTATATAAGTTTTATAGACAAGTCGGTTTCCGTAATCCTATTATTACACAGGCATGGATGCAGCAATATACCAAAGGATGTTTTATGACTCCTCATAATCATGGTACAACTGGTTATAGTGCAATTTATTATATTCGCTTCAATCCAAAGGAACATGAGTCTACACGTTTTATAAGTCCAATCAATAATTTTCTTACTGGAGATAATCATGAATATAAACCAGTGGTTAATCAAGGAACATTATTATTCTTTCCATCAGTCTTAATGCATTATGCTTTACCTAACTCATCAACAGAACTACGTGCAGTTCTATCTTTTAACATTATTGAGGATTAATTGAATGATACATCTATTCACATTATTGATTATCTGTGCTATAATATCAGCAATAATAGTTCTAACTGTTTACAACCCACATCATTATTAAAATGGATAACAAAGTATCATTACAAGTTGCACTTGCAAACATCAATAGTACAATCGAAGTATTAAGGGACAATACTGAATTTAATCTTATTCACTCTAATTTGAATACTGTTAAGATCGTATTAGAGAATCAATTAAATGATAATCATTCAGATGCATATTATGATTATACAAGGAATGATCCAAAAGCACCTAATCCATTTAAAAAACCTCAAGATATAGAACGTGCGAATAGAGTAGTAGGTAAAGAGAATACTTATACAGTACAAGAGGATTCTACAGAAGGATGGACAACATATGATGATCAAGCAAAAAAATCAACAAGACTAACAAAGGTACAGGCACAAGAGTTAATTGATGAATTAATTGATGATGGTATTAATCCTGATAGGTTAAGAGTAGTAGTAGATGGTACTGTATAAGTAATAAACATATCTTACTATACATTAAAATGTCATATGAACCAAGAGTTGATGATTATGTAGTTTGGGAAAGACCAAATGGTGATCATGAGGAAGGATGGGTTTATTTTAAAGGTGACCCAGTTGATAATGAGACTAGAGTAAAGAGTGGATGGAATAAAGTCTCTCAGTATATTACTATAGAAGTACACACATATCCAAAGAAAGAGTGTGTTTATACAAGTGGTAAACCTATGAGGCATAAGTATATTCATTGTTTATTGATATGTAATAAAGAGAATTGGAATCAACTTAGATATGTAAAGGATAGGAGAGGAATAGAAGATGAGAAGTTAGCAGAGATGTATCATGCACAGCGTGGTAGGTATGAAGATTCTCAATAATAATGTCTTATTGAGAATAGTATGTAGAATGGTATAAATTGTTACCGTTTTATATTTAAATGGTTTAAAATAAGGTTTTAAATACCTTTATAAATATTAAATTGTGTTTTATTTGATTCTCAATAAGGTTCTTTTATTGCGTCTCAATAGGGTATTCTAATTGATTCTCAATAGTAATATTGTGTTCTCATTTGTACTTCATAAGACTCTTTTAAACCTCAGATCTTATGCAAGTTTAGCGAGCGTAGCATGGAACGAGCGATCTGTCAACTATCAGGATTTGAAATTTTTCAGAATAGGGGGTTGACGGATTTATAAAAATACAGTATAATATTATTAATCTCGACGAGACGCTCCTTACCTTTTATACACAAGTCTTGGGAACGCTTATGTATAAAATCTCGTCGAGATTGTGCAGGGAATATACACATATCGTAACATTAAACTCGACTAGATCATATATACTATTATGAATCTCGACGAGATCATGCACCATACATAGTGCAATCTCGACGACATATGTACATCACTCACACAATCTCGACGAGGTATCATGCCATGAACGATTACGATGCATCATACATATGGGACTACGAGGTATCCGCACATGATTATCTCGACGAGTCATACACACATGATATACAAAACACATGGGATCTCGACGATGAGTACGCACGAGATTCGCATGACTATACACAACTAGCTTATATACACTTCGCATAATATCATATATCATTCGAGATATGTGTGCATTATGTTACACTAGATAAACTGGCACAAGCACCCCCACAAGGGTGCTTTTTTGGTGTATGATACTTGTATCAATCGCATTCCCCCCATGATTCAATCCGAAGCATTTGGTAGAACATTTTGGTTAGATGCTAATGATGAATTCAAGTCTGCCCCTACACTTGTTAGTGGTGGTGCTGATTATGAGGCAAGAGATTATGTTAGTAACTGGACAGATTGGGATGGAGTTAATGTAGATTTACTTCTTGCAATCTATCGGCAATTATTAACAACAAAGATAGACAAATTCTATCAAGACAAAATATAGAGTATTATTGTACTACTCTAACTGGAAAAATTCCAGCTGGAAATCCAGTTGAGGAACTGGCACACGATATCCCCCACTGGGGGGATTTTCGTGTATTATAAGAGTATGAAAAATTTCAATCTAACTCTCACGGAAAATCAGCACGAAATCATGCTTCAAATTTTCCAATACGTCGGGTCTGCAGATCTCTACGGAGACGACACGATGGATCACGCAGATTATCAATTTGATGAACTCTGGGATCTCGTGATCAACGCAAAGGAGGAAATCTCATGAGCGTTATCCAGAACGAAGCAATCCTAGAAACCCTCTGGGAAGAGGTCGTCGAAGAGGCGACCGACACGGGAAATATTTCCATGATGTCCGATTCAGACATTGAGTTTGAAGTCAGACGAAGATTCCAAGACCTTTCTCAATAAGGTCTTTTTTATTGAGAAAGCGAAGCGGCTGGATTTTTTTAAACCAATTGATAAAGTGGCACACATTTTCCCTAAAGTGCCCCATCGTGTGTGTATAATAAGTATATGTTCAATTCTAATACCACTTTCAATCCAGCGTTCCCTTACGCTGTCGTGTGTGCAGCAGCACCACATGAAAACACCGTTAAAAAAACACTTGATGAGTGTTGGGGTTTATGCCTCGATCTTTCCGAAGAGTACGGTCACTCTGAGATATGGTATGGTAAATGCCTCATGGGTGAATACCATAACGGACAGTAAAGAAACTGTCACACATAACCCCCATTGGTTCCCGTGGGGGTTTATATTATAAGAGTACCAAACGGAATTCAACATGAACGGATGGAAAAATTACGAAACATGGAATGTTTCTCTTTGGATACAAAACGACGAAACCCTTTACAGACTTGCCCTTGCATCCGCAGGTTTTCAAGATTTCATGAATGATATGCTTGCCTGTGGGTGTCCTGTAACTGGTGACGGAGTTAAATGGGTTGATGCTGATTACTCCGAAGTTCAGAGCATGTTCAATGAGATGAAAGCTACCACTGATTTCGATTACTGGAAGTCTGCATTAGTCCACTTTTAAAAGTGTCCACTAAACCCCCACAGGGGGTTTTTTATTGCTATTATTAAAGAGTCGAACAAATGAATTCCATGATTGACCCAAGATTTGAAGACGAAGCACTCTCCGCACTAATGGAAGAGGCATTTTCTCAAACTCAGGAAGAGACTAAGTTTGACGTTGACGCATACTTCAACTCAGACATAGACTACTAATGAAAACCTTCCCAACCGTCAACCCTACTGATTTTCACATGACAAACTACCCTGCAAGCATCTATTCTGAAATTGAGCAGTTCTGTAATGAGAATGAATTCACTGTTGACTATTTTCTCCAGGAATTCGCTCAGAAGGAAGACCAGTTACAGAGACCATTTACTGCATGGCGTGGGCGTGGTGGTTTAAGCGAAAGATAAACCACTTGACAAACTGTCCACTAAACCCCCAAAAGGGGGTTTTTTCATGTAATATTAATAATGTAAACATTCGGATCAATCCTTATGCCTGTTAAGTCAACTGCTTCTAAGTCTGCAACTGCTCCCAAGGCACGTAAGACCAGAACCCGTAAGACTAACACCCGCACTGCGAAGGCAGTAGCAACACCTCAAAGAGTAACTGCGACAGTTAGAAAAGTTAAAGCAGTTAAACAGGATTCTAAGATCAGAACTCTGAAATCTGTTAAACGCCCTTCAACTGCCCGTCTCATCACTCCTTCCCGTTACTGGTCAGACATACAGACACGTTGGCAGATTCATAACTATGAAATCACTATGCTAGTCTCTGACCTAACCAAAGGTCTTAAGTATGTAAGACAGTTCACAAACTGACCACTAAACCCCCGAAAGGGGGTTTTTTATTGGTATTATAAGAAAGTAATCAAAAGGAGCATTAATGCAACTTCGTCAAATCGCATCTAACATGACTCAGTTAGACCTTGCCGACGGCACCTCAGTTTTATTTTCATATAGAACACCCGTGGCAGCATTGACAGACAATGGTTATTACAGAACTTCTAAGAAGTGGTCAGTTACGACATCCCGTCACATCAACAAGTGGTTAGGGGGTGTACTAGCAAAGGATCAACCTCAAGCATATTTTGATTCATTATGTGCAGGTTTCTAAACTGAACACTAAACCCCCTAACGGGGGTTTTTTATTGGTATATTAAAGAAGTGGAAGGGAGAAGGATCTTAAATGACCGTGTATTGAACATGGTGATCGCACTACTTCCACACCCCGTTTTTTCTACATTCGTTTTTTCCATGACAAAAAACATTCACATTGAGCACCCCGAAGACAGCATCCTCACAGGCGACCTATCTGTTTTGGATGCTTTTTTAATGCCGTTGCTTTTATCACTTAAGATTGACGGAGCACCTTCCATTGTATGGGGTCGCAATCCTGCCACGGGTTGTCAGTTCGTTGGCACTAAGTCAGTTTTCAATAAGAAGAAAATCATCATATGTGAAACCCCTTCCGATATAGAAAAGTTCTATGGTCATAAACCTGCACTTGAGAAAATCCTTATGTGGTGCATGGCGTATTTGCCAATCACAAAAAACATCTATCAGGGTGACTTTATCGGGTTCGGAGGGTCTAAGAATTACAGACCGAACACTTTAACCTATTCGTTCCCTGAGAAGGTAGAGTCTAAAATCATCATGGCACCTCATACCAAATATTATGCTGCGGAGGATTTACGTGATGCAATCGCAATGCCTCTTACTGAAAGATTAGAAAGCGGATCTCATGTAAGATATGTTCAACCAAAAGCGTTCATATCTGACGGGGCAAATGCTTTCCATGAGTTAGCAGATTTAATTGAGTATGCAAAGAACTGTGCAACTGCTGTTGACTTTGTAGATGAGCGAACAGCAAAGAAGATTAAGATCAACTTAAACTACCTTATCCGTGAGGGTAAAGAAGTTAACCCTGCTGATTTTGAGGATGATGGAAATTATGGCAATGCTAATCTAATTGAATTATGGAAGGTCGTTAATGAGATAAAGTTGAAAGCATTAGACCTATGTGAAGATAATGCAGATTTTGAAACACGTGTAAATTACACGGAACGCACGAAGGGTGAGGGATACGTTATGATCACCCGCTTTGGTTATTTCAAGTTGGTTGACCGTAGAGAATTCAGTTACAATAATTTCACTAACCCTAATCGGAGGTTTGCCACGGCGTAACGTATTATGACAAAGGGGGTGATTCGTTCACCCCTATCCTTTATAATAACAAAGTAATCAACCAACGTTCCCACATCATGACCACATTAACTGCTGACCAGATCTTCGCCATTGAAACCTATGAGGAAATGGCACCTAAAGTTAAAGCATTTGGATTGTTCAACTTTGACAGAGATGACCGCATCCTCTTTAAGAAGGGGCGTAAGTTAAAGGAAGCAACACTCAAGGTGACCCGTGTTTCTAACCGCACTGAATATACTGACTCTGAGGTTGCGTATTTGTTGACCACATACGTGGCAACGGGTGCTGATATGGAAGCAACACGTGATTCTTACTTTGCACAGTTTCCCAACTCAAAGCACACACCCTCAAGCGTTTGGATGAAAATTTCACGCATCCGCACCCTTGATAATCAGTTTCAAGATGACACGCAGTGGGAAGTTGATCAACAGATCAAATCCTTATGCACTGCATTTGACTCTGACCGCTTCGGAGTCTAATCATTCGTTCGTTATCAGACAGTTCCCCCCGTTGATCGGGGGGTTGTTTATAATTCCGATGGATCCCCTAAGCTATAAACGACCCAGATCGACCTTTAAATATAAGGAAGAATGAAAATTTTTTTTCCCATATATAATTTCGACACAGGATTCGATAATATGAAAAAAAATTCTGGAAAAATTTTTGAGACCATACAGGTCGATTCAGTAACAAATCATTATTATGTTGAGTTACCTGAATGGGTCGTTAATGATTATGGATGGTACGAAGGATCTGAAATAGAGGTTACATTAGATGGCACTGAAATCGTTATTACTGAAAGAGAAGATGACTAATCCAACTTACCACATATACTTACAGAATAATTGTTTATTCAAAGATTTAACTGAGTGGGAGTTTAATATTATATGGAGAAGGATATATAAGTCTTATTTTACCGAAGATCTAACATACGAGAAGGTCGTTGAACCCGATATGGTAGATGCTTCATATTAACATTGACATATGCTATATAACTTGATATAATTGAATTGTAATTACAACACGTTATGGCTAAAGGATTTACAGTAAAAGCAAAATCCCCTACAGTTAAAAAAGAACCTGAATGGGATTATGATAAAGCAAAAGAATTAGTTAAAGGAAAATCTGTAGTATTTTGTTTACCTGGTAGAGGAGTTTCATATACTTACTTAAAGGCATTTGTTCAGCTATGTTTTGATCTAGTACAGGCAGGTGCAAGTATTCAAATTTCGCAAGATTATTCATCTATGGTAAACTTTGCCAGATGTAAGTGTCTTGGTGCTAATGTTCTCAGAGGACCTGATCAAGTACCTTGGGACGGCAAATTAAATTATGATTGGCAATTATGGATTGATTCGGATATTGTTTTTAATTCTGAGAAGTTCTGGCAATTAGTATTGATGGAAAAGGATCTTGCAGGAGGATGGTATGCAACCGAAGATGGTAAGACTACTTCTGTAGCACATTGGTTAGAAGAGGATGATTTTCGTACCAACGGTGGAGTCATGAACCATGAGACTGTCGAAAGTATATCCAAGCGTAAAAAACCATTTACAGTAGATTATACAGGTTTCGGATGGCTTTTAATTAAGAAAGGAGTCTTTGAGCATGATGAAATGAAATATCCTTGGTTCGCACCGAAGATGCAAGTTTTTGAATCAGGAGAAGTGCAAGATATGTGCGGTGAGGACGTTTCTTTCTGTCTTGATGCAAAGGAAGCAGGTTATGAAATCTGGTGCGACCCTCGAATTCGTGTAGGACATGAAAAAACAAGAGTTATATAATATTATAGTAAATAATAAGGTAGTATTCTCTAGTCTAACTCAAATGGAAATGTTTGAGAGACTAGAAGACCTATCGATAGAATTCTATCAGACAGGTACACCACATCCAACCGACATTAAAACGGAGATTATTAAGGAGGATTAAATGGCATATACAACGACTTGGCATGTTTTAAATATGCAGCGAGAAACCTCGGATGGGTATGTTTTCGATGTAGCAATTCAATTAGCAGCAGTAGATAATGATAATAGTGATAAAAAGTGGGCAGTGAACCAATCAGTACATTTAGAAAGACCAGAGACACTAGGAATTGCATATTCAGACTTAACAGAGGCAAAAGTACTCGAATGGTGTAAAGAGATTCTAGATTCAACTCAGATGTCTCCAAATCAAACCTATACGCAATTTTTAGAAGAGGAGATTAAACGAAACATGGAAAATGATTTATCTAATGGATTACCTTGGACTTAACTTAAAAGAGAATTAATTATGGCAAAAGCAAAAACAGGACTAAATGGGAACATGTTTGTGGAGGCAATTCCCAAAAAATCTCGTCAAGGGAACGGAAAACACTCAAAATACTCTGCTACATCCCGTAACTCGGCTCGTAAAAGGTATAGAGGGCAAGGAAAATAGCAATTTAGACCCCATTTGGGGTCTTTTTTTATGCTAAATATTTCGATGTATGATTATTCCTAAAAATAGGTATAAATATATTAAGAAAACTGTTTATTTTTCTATATTTCAAATGAATACGAGGATATCTAGATCATTTAAAGATATAAGTTTATCCTTTAATGCTCATCCAATTACAAAAGATCTTACAGTACTTAAGAATGAAAATGCGATTAAGCGATCTGTAAGAAATTTAGTCCAAACTATCCCTACAGAGAGGTATTTTAACTCTATTTTGGGAACTGATATTACTGGTCTTTTATTTGATTTTGTTGATTTTGGTACTGCATCTAATATTCAACGCCAAATTGAGATTACACTCAATAATTTTGAGCCAAGAGTCGATAATTTGGATGTAGAAGTGATTCCTAGACCCGATGATAATGCATTTGAAGTAATTATTCATTATAATATCGTTGGTCAACAGTTTCCTGCCCAAGAATTTTCCTTTTTATTAGAAGCTACGAGATAATATGCCTATTACTAAATTTACAAACCTAGATTTTGATCAAATTAAGACATCTATTAAGGATTATCTTCGTTCAAACTCCGATTTCTCTGATTTTGACTTTGAAGGTTCTAATTTTTCAGTTTTAATTGACACTTTAGCATATAATACCTATATTACAGCATTTAATTCTAATATGATTGTAAACGAGTCCTTTTTGGATTCGGCAACTGTTAGACATAATGTAGTATCTTTGGCAAGAAACATTGGATATGTTCCACGTTCTAAGACATCAGCAAAGGCATCTGTTACATTTAATGTAGATATAAACTTATTATCCACTGTAGATAGTTTAGTATTAAAAGCAGGTCTAGTATGTACTGGAAATCAAGAGGATAGTTCGTATATATTTTCTACTCCTGATGATATAGAAAGACCGATTATAGAAGTTAAAGACGAAATATCAAATGAAATAACAAGAAAATATGCTAGTTTTTCAGAAATTGATATTTATCAGGGAAATTACATAACTAGGACATTTCAGGTAGATGGATCATTAGATCAGAAATTTATATTAGATAATCCAAATATTGACACTTCTACACTAGTTGTATATGTTAATAATTACAATTCTATAAGCAAAAGTTATGACTTTAAGAGTGGAAGAGGTACTTTATACAAAAAAGTAGATAATATTTTAGATATTGATAAAAATTCTACAATTTATTTGATTCAAGAAATCCAAGATGAAAAATATGAACTTCTTTTTGGTGATGGTATCTTTGGTAAAAAAATATCAAATAATTCTATTATTACAGTAAGTTATATTATTACTGATGGTGCTGCTGGAAACGGTCCAGGAGGGTCTGCAGGATCGCAGGGAGTATTTCTATTTAATGGTAGTTTATCAAGTACTGCAGGGGCATTAGCTGTTCCTTTAAGTACACCTACGATTACAACTGTTAATCGTGCAAGTAATGGTGGAGAAATAGAATCAATAGACTCTATTAAGTATTATGCTCCAAGACTTTATTCTTCTCAATATAGAGCAGTTACTGCACGGGATTATGAATCAATAATACAACAAATTTATCCAAATACAGAGAGTGTTTCTGTAGTTGGAGGAGAGGAAGTAGATCCACCTCAATTTGGAACGGTTTTTATTACAATAAAACCAAAAAATGGCGAATTTGTGTCTGATTTTGATAAATCAAAGATACTTTCCGATTTAAAAAATTATTCTTTAACTGGAATTAACCAAAAAATCGTAGATCTTAAAATATTATACATTGAAGTTGATAGTTCTGTTTATTATAACAGTTCTAAAGTCGAACAAATCAACGATTTACAGACAAGAGTTGTAAATAGTCTATCTACTTACTCAAAATCATTAGATCTTAATAAATTTGGTGGAAGATTTAAATATAGTAAGGTTTTAAGTGTAATTGATAATATTGATGAGTCAATTACATCAAATATAACAAAAATTAGAGTTAGAAGGAACTTAAATGCTCTTATTAACCAATTTGCACAATATGAATTATGTTTTGGTAACGAATTTAATGTTAAAAAGGAAGGTCTTAACATTAAAAGTACTGGATTTACTATATCTGGATCATCAGATATAGTTTATTTGACAGATACACCAAATACAGATGAAAAAACTGGAATAATTTCAATTGTTAAAAAAGATATTATTGATTCTACGAAAACAATTGTTGTTGAAGAAGCAGGAACTGTTGATTACATAAAAGGTGAAATTAATTTAACCACAATTAACATAACATCAACAGTAAAATCTAATAATGTAATTGAGGTTCAGGCATTCCCAGAATCTAATGATATTATAGGTCTTCAAGATTTATATCTCCAATTTAGCATTTCTGATAGTACAATAAATATGGTTAAGGACACTATTACTTCTGGAGAACAAATATCTGGAGTTGGGTTTAAAGTTACATCAAGTTATACAAACGGAGATTTAATAAGGGTATGATATCTACTGGTATTGATAAAAGAGTTCAAATTCAGCAAATAGTTGATAATCAACTTCCTCAGTTCGTATTATCAGAAAGTCCAAAAGCAGCTGATTTTTTAAAGCAATATTATATTTCTCAGGAATATAGTGGTGGTCCAATTGATATTACCGATAATTTAGACCAATATTTAAAATTAGATAATTTAACACCTGATGTAATAGTTGGAAAAACAACTTTAGATGTTTCTATAACTTCTGATGATAAGACTATTTCTGTTAATAGTACAAAAGGATTTCCTAATGAATATGGACTATTAAAAATTGATGATGAGATAATAACTTATACTGGAAGTACTGCAACTAGTTTTACAGGATGTATTCGTGGATTTAGTGGAATAACAACATATCATGATGATAATAATGCAGGTGAATTAATTTTTTCAGATACTACTGCATCATCTCATGATGCTACTTCTGAGATTACTAATCTTAGTGTATTATTTTTAAAGGAATTTTCTAAAAAATTAAAATATAGTTTAACTCCTGGATTAGAAAATGTTGATTTTGTTAGTGATCTTGATGTTGGTAATTTTATAAAAGAAGCAAAATCATTTTATCAATCAAAAGGTACTGAAGAATCATTTAGAATATTATTTAATGTATTATATGGATATGAACCTAAAATAATTGATCTTGAACAGTATGTAATTAAACCATCTTCTGCAAAGTATATTAGACGTGATAGAATTGTTGCTGAAAAAATAAAAGGAAATCCTTTAAATTTAAAGGGACAGACGATTATTAGATCTACAGATTCTACAACTACTGCATCTTTATCTGAAGTTCAACCAGTTTTAGGTATTTCTGGAACAGGGATAAGTACATCAACCGATTATTATATTTTAGATGCTTTTATAGGATATAATGATGAAGAATTTATTACAGGAACATTTGATGTTACTGGAAAAACAAAAGTTATAGGTGATGTACCGATAGACTCAAGTGTTATTACAGTAGATTCTACTATTGGTTTTGGTAATACTGGTACAATAATATCTGGTATTAATACTAATATTACATATACCGATAAAACAATTAATCAATTTTTAGGTGTAACTGGTATTGTTGCACCAATTCCTTCTCAAGATTCTATAAGAGACGATGATTATATTTTTGGATATGAAAATGGAGATTTATCAAAAAAAGTAGAATTAAGAATTACTGGTATTTTATCTAAATTTGTTCCTGATTCTAATAATAGGTTATCTATAGAAAATGAATCTGTTATTGTTAAAAGTATTGGAGAGAAAATAGGAAGTTCTGAATTTACTTCAAATAAAAGTATATTTGCAAACTCTTGGCGTTATAATACATCTATAACGTATCAGGTAGATGAATTCTTTTGGAAAGACGTAACTTTAGATGATAGTGATGTTACTGAAGATGATCTTGATCTTATCATAAAATATGATTCAAATGGATCTATAATAGGAAGATTTTACCGAACATCAGAATTTAGAATGAGTGAAACTCTTTCTAAAAAGTTTGATTTAGTTGGTCTATCTGAAGGGGATTCTGTTGAAATTGTAGAAAGATCATCAAATCCATTTAAATCAAAAAAAGTCATTACTAGTGCTGATGAAAATATAATAGTTACTACTATTTCTAAAATTATAATTGGTAATAATATTGAGAGAAGTAAAATTCAAGTAACGGATGGACCATATGATCTTGATATTGCTAAAAAATATGATGTAAGAAAGGTATTAACCAAAACATCTAGTAGTGGAGTTCCTATTAAATATGGAAATGATAAATTAACATCAGATGTACAAAATGTATACAACGATTCTGATGAAAATTTATATGTAGCATCTAATTGTTTACCTCCATATGAAATCCAAAAAAATATAGCAACAATTGGTATTACTACAACAAATACCGATACTTTACAAGGATATAATCCTATTACTGAAAAATATTCAGTAATATCATTTACTACTCCAGTACCGTTTATTACTGGAGATTCTGTATACTATAAGCCAGACAATACTAATAATCCACTTGTAGGTTTAGATGAGGGTATCTATTATGTAAAAAATATTTCAGGTTTTAATAATAAGATTAATCTGTATTTGTCACCATCTTTTATAGCATCAGATGAAAATCTTTCAACTCCTAATAACTTTATAGAATTTGGTATACCAACTGTATCTGAAGGTCATACATTTACTTTATTAAAACATTATAATAAGCAGGTTGAGTCTCAAAATTTATTAAAGAAATATCCAATAAATCCTTCATTAAAAACTGGAGAAAAAGAAAAAACTATTCCTGGTTCTGTTGGAATGTTAATTGATGGTGTTGAAATTATTAATTATAAATCTGATGATAATATTTTTTATGGTCCATTAGATAAATTTTCTGTTTTAAGTCAAGGAACTGGATATGATGTAATAAATCCACCTCAGATTGATATTTCTTCTGGAATAGGATCAACGGCATTAGTTAGACCTGTTGTTACTGGAAAACTTGAAGAAATTTTAGTAGATCCTCAAGATTTTGATATTGAAAATGTACTTTCAGTTAAAATTACTGGTGCTAATAGTAAAAATATTTCCTTAGAACCTATACTCAAAAGGGTAAATAGGGAATTAAAATTTGATGGTAGATTGAGAACTGCAAATGGTGGTGTTGATAATCAAGCAGAAACTATAGATTTTGGAAGAAAGCATAATCTAAAAAATGGGCAAGTATTAATTTATGATAGAAATGATAATGAACCATTAGGTATTACAACTTGGGGTGGAAGTAATGCTGATGCATATCAATCTTTAACTCAAGGTGAATCATATTGGCCTGAAGTAGTTGGATTAACAACTATTAGACTTTTCGGTAATGAAGATGATTATAATAGTGGTATTAATACCATAGCATTTACTTCTATTAGAAAATCGGGAATTCATAAATTTAAACTAAAAAATTCAAAGAATAGTTTAAAAACTGTTAAAGTTGTAAAAACATCTGATGCTGACAATTCTTTCACTAATCGTGAAATATATGTAAGACCAAGTGGAATTTCAATACATGATTCTATTATTACTTTTGAGAATCATGGATTTTCTGAAGGTGAAGTTGTAAATTATACAACTATTCCTGGTATAGGTGTTACTAATCCTACTACTATTAGTGGATTATCTACTTCAACCCAATATAAGATTATTAAACTAAATGATAACTCATTTAGACTTGCTGATGTTGGGATCGGAAATACTGTAGATACTAATTATATTTCCAACACTTATGCTAGATTAAATTCTGTTGGTACTGGTTATCAAGTATTTAAGTATCCAGATATTGAAATAACATCCGAAATAACATATTCAGTAGCAACATCAGAAAAAGTTGTTTTTACTCCTGTAATAAAAGGTCAAATAAGTGATGCAATATTATACGAAAAGGGATCTGATTATGGTGCTCAAACCGTTATAAATTATGAAAATAAACCAAATATTACCCTAAAAAATGGAATTGGTAGAGCAGAAAAAAATATACAACCATCTTTAGTACCAATACTTAATAATGGTAGAATAGTTAGTGTAAATATTCAAAATGGTGGTGCAGAATATTATTCTGTTCCTAATGTTGATATAAAGGGTGATGGAACTGGAGCAAAGTTAAGACCAATAATTGATAATGATCCAAATTCTAAAACTTATTTGTCAATTATTGATGTAAAAATTCTAAATGGTGGAATCGGATTTAGTACAAGTAACACATCTATTAAAGTAACACCATCTGGATCTAATGTTGTTTTTGATTTAAATATTAGAAAATTACCTATAAACAATATACAAACTTTAGAAAATTTTAATATAAGGTATACGAGTGAAGTATTACAAGATTCTGTATATGGGTTAAAATATTCTACAGTTGGATATTCTACAGCTATTGGTTTAAAATACTTTAATGATCCAAATCCTATTACAGGACATTCTCCAATTATTGGATGGGCTTATGATGGAAATCCAATATATGGTCCATATGGATATAGTGATCCGACAAATACAAATGAAATTAAAGTTTTACAATCCAGTTATGTTTTAAATTCTTCTAATATTGATAATAGACCTGGTATTACGAAATTTGGTGAGGGATTCTTTACAGATGATTATGTTTATGATCCTTCTGTAGGAGATCTGGATGAACATAATGGTAGATATTGCAAAACACCTGAATATCCTAATGGTGTCTATGCATATTTTGCATCAGTAAATGATAATGTTGGTGGAGAAAAACTTCCAAAATTCCCTTATTTTATTGGTAATACTTATAGATCAAATGCAGCTGTTGTAGATAGCGAATCTAAAATTACACAATCTTTTGATTTTAATAATTCTAATTTAATAAGAAACACTACTCCATATAGAATATCTGAAGAATTTAGTGGAAATGATTTTATAATTGAATCTGATAGATTTATCAATCAAGAAACAAATGTAGAATCAGTAACTCGTGGAAATGTAGATGAATTAATTATTACTAATTCTGGTGATAATTATAAAATTGGTGATACTTTAGTTTTTGATGAATCTAACAGTGATGGATCTGGATTAAATGCAAATGTTAGTCTTGTAGAAGGTAAACCAATAACTAATATTGAAACTGTATATGAAGAATATCAAAATGTTAAATTAGTTTGGGATAATTCTAATCAAGTATCTGCATATATTTCAACATACCATGATTTAATTGGTGCAAACCATATTCAAATTTCTGGTATTTCAACAGATATTGCTAATCTTAATAAATCTCATGTTATTGGTGTTAGTTCAGAATCTACTGTTTTATATTCAGCAGTTGGTACTGGTGTTGCTGTAACTGATATTGTTGTTGGTAAAACATCAGATTTAATTTCTGTTGGTAGTAGTATTGGTATTGGTACAGAAATACTATCAGTTCTTAATAAGTTTGAAGATAGAAATATATTGAGATGTGAAAGGGGTCTTACTGGAACTGCACATACTATATCTTCTCTAGTTAAGTTACTTCCAAATTCATTTATTTTACCAGTAGAAACTGATTATTTTGACTCAGAATTAGATAATATAGTTTATTTTAATCCTAAGCAGTCTGTTGGTAAAGAATCAATATCTGGACTTTCTACTTCAATAACTGTTACACTTGCTGGTATTGATAGAACAATTTCTATACCTGCTCAGAGCATATATCTTCCAAATCATGGATTTAAAACAGGAGATCGTTTAATATTTAAAGAACCTTCTAATACTGGATTTGCTAATATTGGTGTATCTACTAATGGAATTCCAGGTAGTGGTAGTCCTACCAGTATTGGTCATGATGATATTGTATATGCTATTAATAAATCTAAAGATTTTATTGGTATAGTTACTGATCCATCTGTAATTGGATCTGGAGATACCTCAGGTAAATCTTCTGGATTATTCTTTGTTGGAGATGGTGATGATAGTTTTAAATATTCATTTAGGAAACAAAATAATCAAGTAACTGCAACAGCAGAAAGAATTACATCAACTGTTTCAGTTTCTACTTCTCATGGATTGCAGAAAAATGATAATATTAATTTAATAATCAAACCATCTAAGGATATTGGCATTGGAAACTCTACTGCAATTAAAGTAAAATATAATTCTATAAAAGATAAATTGCTAATTAATCCTATTGGATTTAATTCCACTGGAGTTGATACTACTACAAATATATTAACTATTAATTCTCATGGATATAAAACTGGTGATAAAGTATTCTATGATAATACTGATGATGATATTATTGGTGGTTTAAGTACTACTGGTTATTTTGTTTATAGAGTAGACGATGATAAGATTAAATTATCAAACACTTATTATGATTCTAATATAACACCACCTAAAGTTGTATCATTAACATCAATAGGCGGAACATCTCATGAATTATCATTAATAAATCCACCAATCAATGTTGTAAGAGATAATGATTTAATATTTGATGTTTCTGATTCTTCTTTATCTGGATATAATTTTAATTTGTATTATGATGAAAACTATATTAATAATTTTGTATCTACTGGTCAAACGAATAGGTATAGTGTTGCTATAGGAACTGCACCTGGTAATGTTGGTGCAGCAATAACTTTAAATTATTCTACTAATAATCCATTAAGTTTATTCTACAGTTTAGAAAAGGGTGGATTTATTAGTACCTCTGATATTGATGTTATTAATAAATCAAAAATTTCTTATATTGATAGTGAATATGTTGGAAATTATTCAGTAGTAGAGACTACTGACACTTCATTTAAAGTTGTTATAAAAGATAAACCAGAAGTTCTTGGGTATGCTGCAACTAGTATTGGTGTAGGTGGAACCATAACATATAACACAAGTTCTACTAGTGCATTAGGTCCTATTAACTCGATAAAAATTAATTATAGGGGAGAAGGATATAGACAATTACCAAGATTTGTTAGTGTTGCCTCAACTCAAGGTTTTAATGCTAATATTTTACCTAGATCATCTACAGCAAATAAAATTAGTAATACTAATATACTTAATGTTGGATTTGAGTATTCATCCGATAAAACTTTACTACCAATAGCAAAAGTATCTCCAGTAACTTCTTTGAAAAATTATGATTTTATTACTGGTGTTGATATTATTGATGGTGGTTCAGGTTATCAATCTAATCCAAAACTTATTGTTGTTGATACTGAAACTGGCGAAATTAATGATAATGGTGCCCTAGAAGCAATTGTAAGTCCATCAACACAGTCTATTGAGGATGTTAATATTTTAGCAAATCCAAAAGGTATTGGTAATGCTGAGATATATGCTATTGATGGTACAAATGGTATTCCAATTACAACCATTAATATGAATTCTGGTATTATTAATGATGCAGTATCAGGAATTGTAACTGTTAGATTGGGAACACCTGTTCTTGGTTTTTCAGAGGTTCCTTTTGTAGTTGGTGATCGGGTATTTATTGAAGGAGTGCAAAATATTGATGATGGGAATACATTAAATTCTCCTAGCAATAGATATCAAACATATCCAGTAACAGCAGTTACTAGTTCAAATCCATTTACAATGAAAATTAATTTAAATGGAATTATAACCGAACCTGGAATTGCAAAGACAGATCAAACTTTTGCACAAGTAATAAATTCTAAAAATTATCCTAGATTTAAAATAACTCAAGAACCTGGATTCTTTATAGAGGGTGAGAAAATATTAGTAAAAATTGATGATGTATTTTTAGATAAAAAATTAACATTAGATAAAATTGGAAATGATTATGTTAAAATACAAGGTAAATATGATCTTAAAGAAGGAGATAGAATAAAAGGTGAAAGTTCTGGTGCTATTGGTAATATTAATACATTATATGAAAATAAAGGTTCGTTTATAGTTGATTTTTCATCTAAGAAAAATCAAGGATGGTTAGATAATGTTGGAAAACTAGACCAAGACTATCAAGTATTGCCTGATAATGATTATTATCAAAATTTATCATATACTATTCAAAGTCCAATACAATATAAAGATTTAGTAACACCCGTAAACAGGTTAGTTCATACTGCAGGACTTAAGAATTTTGCTGATGTAGGAATAACTTCAAGTGTAATATCTGGATTAACAACTAGTATTGATACTACAACAGTAGTTCGTGATCTTTTATCAAATAATAGAGTTGATGCTATTAGTAATTTTGATCTTGTTAAAGATATTGATTTCCTCTCAAATCCATTAAGAACAAAATTTATTCAATTTAAAACTAAAGAACTAGTAAATTACTTTAAATGTAAAACTAATAGAGTTTTAGAAATTGATAATATTAATACATTATTTGGTGATTCCTCAAATAATGCAAAATTGGATGGAACAGTTGCTTTAACAGATAATTATAATAGATTTTTAGTTCAATCAAGAAATCCTATTAATAGCGATATTCAAGTTACTGAATTAGTTACTTCTATAGATTTTGTGAAAGAAGATGTTTATACTATTCAGAAAGGTTCTATAGGTGATGATCTTGTAGAGATTATTGGTGATAAAGTATTAAATGGTCAATATCAACTTAAATTTAATCCAAAAAATAATTTTGATGTAGATCTTGATATTAAAATCTATCAAAACTCATTTGATGTTTCTAGCACTGGAATAGGAACTACTAATTTTGGATTTGTTGAATTAACTAGTACAGGACAGAATGTTGCAACCGCAACTACCCATACTTTAACATCCGCAAATATATCTAATATAGATTCCTATTTTGCATCTGTTGAGATAAGGGATACATTTACAAATGAAATTCAAATTGTTGATTTATATGTAACTCATGATGGAACTAATTCTTATATTTCCAATTATGAATTTAATCCAAATAATTCTAGCGGTATTGGATCTTTCAGTTCTAAGATAGATTCTAATATTTTATCTATTGATTATACTAATGATCGATCAAATGAAGTTTCTCTTCTTAGTAAAATCGTTGGTTTTGGTGCTACTACTTCAGGCATTGGTACATATAGATTTAAATCTGATATTCAACCAGACGGATCTGAAGAAACTTTAAGGATCGAATCTTCTTTTACAAATGTATCGGCTGGAGCAACAACAACAATATCTCAATTTAGTAAATCAAAAGATAGTAGTGTTAAAAGTATTATAAGAACTTCTATAGGAAATACTAGTTCTATACATCAATTATTACTTACTCATGATGGTACTGATACAATTCTTACAGAATATGGATTTGTATCTATTGATAGTAATCTTGGAATTGGTACATTCTCATCAAAATACAATGGATCAAATATTGATTTAGTATTTACTCCAAATTCAGACTTTTCAAGTGATCCTGTAGAAGTTCAAGTATTTAATGAAGTAATTAATACCAATATCGATTTGATCAATGAACCATCCATATTAACTTATGGAAAATCTATCGATTCATTATCATTATTACAATTTGTTGGTACTAATAGTGTTAGTGCTAATATTAAAGCTTTTAGATTAAATTACAACAATACTCCAATCTTTGGTAAGTATTTTAATCCTGGCGATTCTACTAAACTTAAATTAGGAACAGGATCATTTTATATTGAAGATCATTTCTTTAGTAATAATGAAAAAGTAAATTATACACCTGGTTCTTCTATTCAAGGTGTTGGTATTTCATCTTTAATTATGTCTAATGGTAGTGCTCTACCTAGAGATTTATATGTTCTTAGAGAGAATGAAAATGAGTTTAAATTATCAGCAACAAAAGCTGGTGCTGCAATAACATTTAATTCTTCTGGAACTGGTAATTATCATAGATTGGAGATGGATAAGAAGAATGAAAAGAGTTTAATTGTATTAAATGACATCATTCAGTCTCCTTTAGCATATACTCCAATTTCTCATACACTTAACAATAATGTTAGTGGTTCGGTTTCTATTTCTACTTCTGTTATTTCTCTTTCTGGTATTTCAACAATACTTATTGATGATATTTTGAATGTTGGTGATGAATATATGACAGTTAGAAATGTTGGAGTAGGAACTACTAATGTTGGTCCTATTGGGTTTGAAGGATCTCTTAATCTTGTTGAAGTAGAAAGAGGTTCTGTAGGAACATCTGCAACAACTCATTCTGATGGTGCTGCTATTAGATTGTATAAAGGAGGATATAATATTATTGGAGATACTCTTTACTTTACTAATGCTCCAAGAGGAAATAATGAAACTGCAAAAAGTGAATCTAATAGAGATACTGGAAAATCAAACTTTAGTGGTAGAGTTTATTTGAGACAAGATTATTCATCTAATATGATATTGGATGATATATCAAATAAATTTACTGGTATTGATAAAAAGTTTGTAGTAACTTCTAATGGTATTAATACAGTTGGACTTTCTACAGGAAGTACATTAATGTCTATTAATGGATTCTTCCAAAAACCAACAACTGATAATAATTTAGGTAATAATTATTTCTTTGAGGCAGATACTTCTGCAGGTATTACCACTGTAGTATTTACTGGTATTACTTCTTATAATGGAACCCAAATAATAAGTGAATCTGATATTAATCAGAATCAACTTCCCAGAGCTGGTCAAATAATATCCATAGCATCTACAGGTGGATTGGGTATAGCACCTTTGGTTGGAGCAGCAGTAACTGCAGTTATTGGTGCTGGCAAATCTATTGTGTCTGTTGGTTTAGGAACTACTGATTTTAATGGATCTGGATATAGTTCTGGACTAAGTACAACTGGAAATGGTTTAATATCCATTGGAATAACAGATGCTGGATATGATCATAGATTTGTAAGTTCTGGTGTAAACTCAGTAACAGTTTCTGCTAATGGTATTGGTGCTAATGCTACATTTACACCCACAGATGCTTCATATACGTCCCATACAGGCGTTCTAGTATTAACAAAACAGAATCATGGTCTCCTTACATCCGATTCCCATAAAGCGATCACAGGAACCCAATACAATGCAACTGTAGGTATTATGACTGTTAAATTAGCAGCATCACCTAGTCCTGCACTTGCAAATGGACAATTGGTTAAAATTGATAATCTTGGTGTTAAGTTTACTTGCGATAAAGATGCTCATGCTACTGAACATGATTATCCAAGAGAAAATGATCCTCTTAGTGGTAAATGGGTTCCTATTTCAAATGTAACTGGTGGAGACACCTTTGAGATTACTGTTCTTGATACTATTCCATCATCTAACACTGGTATTCATACTTTTGTGTCTGGTGCTACAAATGCTATTAAACGATCTGCTAATACTTTATCAATTGCTAACGATAGTTTAGTATTTAATTGTTCTTTAGATGGATATCAAGCTAATAAGGCATATCCACGTGCAGGTATAGATCCTATTGCTGGAGTATCTACCACAATTTTAGAAGCAACTTCAAATACAGTTACTGTAAATATTGGAGCTGGTGGAGGAGCTGGAATTGGAGCATCAATTAGAGCTTCTGTTGGTATTGGTGGTACTTTAACATTTGAAGTTGTTGAAGGTGGTTCTGGTTATGTTAATCCAATTATAATGCCACCATCACCATCTTATGAAAATATTGAAGTAATTGGAGTATCTAGATTAGGTCTTGGTGCAACGACAGATACTGGTAAATCTTTATTAGTTTCTATTGATGTTGGTCCTACTTCTACAACTGGTATTGGATCCACATTATATGAAGTTAAATCTTTTGAATTTACAAGAAAGGGATATGGATTTAAAAAGGGTGATGTATTCAGACCATTATTTGGTGGAGAGGATATTAATAAGGTTGGATTAGTAACTGATGTAGGATTATCATCACCATTATCTAATTTAGAATTTACTGTAAATAGTACATTTACTGATCAATTCTCATTATGGAATGTTGGAGAATTTGATTATATTGATTCTATAAAATCATTACAAAATGGTGTTAGAACAAGATTCCCAATGAATTTCAATGGAGAATTAGTTGCCTTCCAGGTAGATAGTAATGATGTTGATTCACAATTAATTGATATAAGATCATTATTATTGATATTTGTTAATGGTGTTTTACAAGTTCCAGGAGAAGCATATTTCTATGATGGTGGAACTACCTTCACATTTAGCGAACCACCAGATGAAAATGATGATGTTGGAATTTTCTTCTATAAAGGTACAAATAATGTAGATGTTGTTTATACTGATATAATAGAAACATTGAAAGTGGGAGATGATGTTCAGATTCTTAAGAATGAATCATTTATCAATAACGATGGTATACAGGTAGGAATTCTTGATCAAGAACCAAGAACTATTGTAGGTATAACAACATCAGATACTATTGAAACTAATCTTTATTATGATATTGGTATTAATGATGAAGTTGATAGACCATTAACTTGGATTAAACAAAAAATTGATAAAGTTATTAATGGAAATATTGTTTATAAATCAAGACCTTCTATTGAACCTTTAGTTTTCCCTGAAGCAAGAATTATTGGAGATTTATCAGCATCAGACACTGAAGTCTTTGTAGATAATTTGAGTCTATTTAATTATGAAAAAGAAACTCCATTAAGTATAGATTCTATAATTTTCCCATATTCAGAAAATCTAGTAGGTGCTGCTATTACTGCTATTGTATCTGCTGCTGGTACTATTTCATCACTTAATATTGTTAGTGGTGGTTCTGGTTATGTTGGAGCAACAACTTCTATTTCAGTTGGTGTACCAACTACAGGTATTATCGCAAATACTGCGACAGCAACAGCATCAATTACTGCTGGAATTATTACTAGTATTGCTATTACTAATCCTGGTGTGGGATATACTAGATCAAACCCACCAAAAGTTATTGTTGCAACACCAAAAGGATCTAATGAAATAATTACAGGTATTGCTGCTACTGCAGGATTTAGTGGAATAATTACTGGAATAACAACTACAACAGGAACTGGAGGTAATTCATTAGCATTAAAATTCTTTGCTAAGATAGGAGATGGGACATTTAGTGGTTTGAATAATGGATATCCAATTTACATTTATGATACTTCTGTTGGAAGTGGAGTAACATCTATTGATGAAGGTGGAAATAGTGCTGTAGTTGGAATAGGAACTACTTATTTGGATAATATCTATTATGTTAGAAGTCTAACTTCTGTTGGTACAAATGGAGAATTTGTAGTTAATGTTGATTCTGGATCTAATATAGTTGGAATTGCAACTACTGGTACTTGTGGTAAGTTTACTTGGGGCAGACTAAGTAACTTTAGTAGAGGTTCTAATCCAATATCAATAGGAGTTACCTCTAAAACAATTTCTGGTCTATCAACATTCCCAACAATTCAAAGAAGGAATGCTGGATTTAGAAATACTGGTGGGATAAATAATCCAACATAATCCGTATAAATAAAGAAAAAAGCTATAGATATGGCAGCAATTGTAACAGATCAATTTAGAATTAATAACGCTAGTAATTTTTTGGGGGATATTAATGATACCTCAAACTCGTATTATGTGTTTGTAGGATTATCAAATCCTGGTATTACTGCTAGTGGTTCAATTCCTGCATATGGTAGAGCAACTAGTGATGCTAATTGGAACGCTGATGGTACTAGACCAAATCCTACTGACAATATTAATTACTTAAATCATAGTAAAGATACTATGATTTTTGGTAGGAAAATTAATATTGATAATGCCAGAAGAGTTATTAGAAAACAAACTTGGGCTAAAGGCACTCAATATGAAATATATCGGCACGATTATAGTGTTAATAATTTATCTCCAAAATCAAAATCTTCTAGATTATATGATGCAAAATATTATGTAATTAATAAAGATTTTAATGTCTATGTTTGTATTGACAATGCTTCTAGTGGAATTAACACTGAAGGAAATTTATCACAAAATGAACCTTTATTTACAGGAGTAGAACCATCTGCTGCTTCAGGAGATACTGATGATGGATATACTTGGAAGTACTTATTTACAGTTGCTCCAAGCGATATTATAAAATTTGATGCAACTGAATATATTCCTTTACCAAATGATTGGACAACATCTACAGAAGCTCAAATAGAATCTGTTAGAGATAGTGGAAATTCTGATATTAATAATAATCAGATTAAAAAAGTGTATATTGAAGATCAAGGTAATGGATATGGTGGTTCAACAGGACAAGAATTTCCTATCGTTGGAGATGGAAGTGGTGGAAAGGTTATTGTTGATGTTATTGGCACCAAGATAACAAATACTCAGGTTTCTGTTGGTGGTCAAGGATATACTTATGGTATGGTTGATTTAAGTAATATTTCAGCTGGTGTACCTGCTGGAACAAAAGCAAAGTTAATTCCAATCATACCCCCTTCAAAGGGACATGGGTATGATTTATATAAAGAATTGGGTGCAGATAGGGTTTTAATTTATGCTAGATTTGACGATTCTACTAAAGATTTTCCAATAGATTCTAAATTTGCACAAATTGGAATTGTTAAGAATCCAACTTCAATTGGTTCAACCTCAATATACACTCAAAACCAATTTTCTTCAGTATCATCATTATATTTAAATGCATATACTGCTGTTCCTACAGTAGGTCAAATAATTGAACAAGATATTAAATCTGGTGGTGTAACGATTGGTAAAGCAAGAGCTTATGTTGCTTCATTTGATGTTATTTCAGATAATGATAAGATTGCTGTTATGAAATATTATCAAGATAGATCTTTATATTTTAATCAGACGACTGCTGATCAAACTGATAGAGCATCTATTAGTGAACTTGGAGATACTACTGGAAAAATTTATAACTTCCAATCTACTGAGGATGATAAAGTTAAATTAGTTGGTACAACAAATACTTATACTATAGATACTTCTTTCTCTGGTATTACTACTAATCCAACTGGTAATAAGGTTATTGAACTTGGAGTTGAGTTTGAAAAAGGGATCGCTTCATCTGAGATAAATAATCAGTCGGGTGATATTATCTATTTGGATAATAGAGCATTAATCACTAGAGATAAAAGACAAAAAGAAGACATTAAAGTAATCCTGGAATTCTAAAAAATGCCACAGAAAACAAATTTAAATATAAACCCATACTATGATGATTTTACTAAAGATGATAATTTTCATAGGGTTTTATTCAGACCAGGAAGACCTGTTCAAGCAAGAGAATTAACGACTTTACAGTCGATATTACAAAATCAGATTGACACTTTTGGAAGTCATATCTTTAAAGAGGGATCTATGGTTATCCCTGGTAATGCCGAATATGATAATCAATATTTTTCAGTAAAAATAGATTCTGAACATCTTGGTCTTCCAGTATCATTGTATATTGACCAGTTAAAGGGAACAAAATTAAAAGGGCAGAATTCTGGTATTGAAGTATTAGTCACTGATTATAAATTACCTTCAGATTCAGCAGATATAACTGACGTAACATTATTCATTAAATATCTTAGTGCAAATGATGATAATATAGATTCCAGGTTGACTGATGCAGAATCTTTATTGGCTCAACAAAGTATAACTTATGGAAATACAACCATTGATGTTGGAGAAAGTGTAGCTAATTGTCTATCTTCAAATGCAACAGCTACTGGTAGTGCAGTACATATTGCAGAAGGAGTTTATTTTATTAGAGGTAATTTTGTAAATGTTTCTGCAGATACTTTAATTTTAGATCCATATACAAACAATCCTTCATATAGAGTAGGATTGAATATTTTAGAATCAATTATTACTGCAAAAGAAGATAATTCTTTGTATGATAATGCTAGGGGATTTTCTAACTATGCTGCACCAGGAGCAGATAGATTAAAAATTACCACTACATTAGCTAAAAAGGATTTGAATGATTTCAATGATGGTAGTTTTATTGAAATTGTTAAATTAAGTGGTGGTGACGTTAAAAAAATACAAGATACTAGTGTTTACGCTGAAATTGCAAAAGAATTCGCTAGAAGAACTTTTGAAGAATCTGGTAATTATTCTATTGGTAATTTTAATGTTAATGTCTCTGAATCTTTAAATGATAATATTTCAAATGAAGGTATTTTTCAACCAAATCAAATTACAGATCAAGGAAATACACCATCAGATGATTTAGCATGTGTAGAAGTTGAATCTGGTAAAGCATATATTAAAGGATATAGGGTTGATAGAACAGGAACTACGATTGTAGATGTATCAAAATCAAGAGATACTGAAACAATAGGAAAGTCAAAAATTAAATTTGATATGGGAACTCTAATTAGAGTTAACAATGTTTCAGGAACTCCCTTAATAGAAGTTTCTCATTCTAATAATAATATTGTTAAATTATATGATCTAAGAAAATCTACAGGAGTTCTAAATAGTGCACCTACTAATGCTGTTGAGATTGGTCAAGCAAGAGTATATTCATTTGGATTAAGAAATACTCCATATGTTAATAGTGCTAGTGAATGGGATTTAAGATTATTTGATATACAAACATATACAAAATTGCAGTTAAATCTTGCATTAACACTTACTGAATGCCCTGTTAGTACATTTATTAGAGGTGAAAATAGTGGTGCAAGTGGATATGTTGTTTCAAGATCTGGTAGTGTAGTTACACTTTCTCAAACATCAGGAAACTTTATTAGTGGTGAGAAAGTATTGATTAATGAAACTGATGAATATTCTAGAACTGTGGATAGTATCACTGTTTATGGTGCTAGAGATATAAAATCAGTATATCAAGATAGTACTTCTCTTGGACTTAAAAAGGATTTTACAGCAGATACTGTATTAAAAGAGGTACCATTATTTACTGGTAGTATTGAAGTCGCTCCTGATGGAACCGACATGGCAGGAACAATTAAATCTAGTGGTAATACTTTTACTGGACTTAAAGTAGGATCAATAGTTAAATATCAGTCTGGAGATTTTTCAGCACCTACTAAATTTAGTACATCCGCAAATTTCAATAGAGTTACAGCAATTTCTGCAGATTTAAGCGAAATCGCTGTTTCTGGTATTGGTAGTGTTGTAGGAGTATGTACTGGTTTTGTTGGAGTAGCTACAGGTAGTGGTATAAGTATTGTAGTTCCAGAAATACTTAATAGTCAAACAGGAGGTCTTTATAGTCCTATTGATATTCCTAATGTTTCAAATTTAGATTTATCAAATTCTGAATTAGCAGTTACTACTCAAATTAAAGATGAAAGTACAGATAATACTGGAAAATTAACAGCATCTGTATCAAATATTACAGGTATAACTAGTTGTTTATTTACTGATTTTGATACTGAAAAATACTCTATAATTTATTCTGATGGAACTATAGAACCATTAACTAGTGATCAAGTTACATTCTTAAATGGATTTACTGATATACAAATTGAAGGATTAAGACAGGGTCAAAATAATAATATTACTGTTAATGTAACAGTTGAAAAACAGATTATTAAAGAGAAAGTAAAACAATTTAATAGAAGTAATCAACTTATAATTGATAAATCAAGTTCTGGAATATCAACTAGTATTACTGGATTATCAACAAATAGATATTATGGTTTAAGGGTAGAAGATAAAGAAATATCTTTAAATGTACCTGATGTATATAAAATTGTTGGTATTTTTGAGTCTAAAAATACTTCAAATCCAACTCTAGATAAATTGGGATTTGTATCAGGATTAGCATTAGATACAAATGTAGTTATTGGTGAAAAAATTATAGGAAGTGATACTACTGCAATTGCTCAAGTTGTAAATGTACCATCTCCAACAGAAGTAGAAATTGTATATTTAAATAGTAATTCTTTTACTACAAATGAAATAGTTACTTTCCAGGAATCTAATATTAGTACTACATTACAATCAATATCTTTAGGTAATAATTTAAATATTACAAATAATTATACTTTAGATAGTGGTAATAGAGAACAATATTGTGATTATTCTAGAATAGTTAGAATAGGAAATCGTCCTGCACCAACTAAAAAGATATTAATAGTTTATGATTATTATAAAGTACCTACTGATGATACTGGAGATGTATTTACTGTAAATTCATATAGTAAAGATAGATATTCTAAAGATGTTCCAATATTAGCAAATGGTATAAGAGCAACTGATACTCTTGATTTTAGACCTAGAGTACCAGAATTTGATTTTATTGAAAAATCTCCATTTGCATGGACAAGTAGAGATTTTGTAAGTGGATATGGAACTACACCATCTTTAGTTGTATCAACTGAAGAAACATCAGAAATTGGTCTTAGTTATTATCTACCAAGAATTGACAAATTAATTCTTGGTTTACAACAGGATAATGATGGAAATAAGAGTGGAAAATTCTCATTAATAAAGGGTGTTTCGTCATTAAATCCTAGAGAACCAGAATTAATTGATGATGCAATGCATATTGCATCAATTCATCTTCCTGCATATCTGTATGATGTTAAAGATGCAAAAATAACTCTTATTGATAATAAAAGATATACAATGAGAGATATTGGAAAGTTAGATGATAGATTAAGTAATTTAGAGACAGTAACAAGTCTATCTTTACTAGAATTGGATACTAAATCTTTCCAAGTTCAAGATGCTGATGGTTTTGATAGATTTAAAACTGGTTTCTTTGTAGATGATTTTAAAGATGCTTCTAGAATGGATTTTAATAATCCAGATCATAAAGTAGATATTGATCCTTCAAAACAAGAAATGCTTGTTCCTATAGATAGAGCTACTTTTAAACCAGAATTAGGTGTTGCAGAATTATATGATGTTGGTACATGTGATTTTTCTCAAAATCTAGATTTGCTAGATTTAAATGTACAAAAAACAGGTGAGTTAGTAACATTAAAATATACTGAAGAGGAATCTATTAAGAATGCCTTTGCAAGTCATATAGAGAATGTAAACCCATTTACAGTTGTTAGATATACTTGCGATATTCAACTAACTCCACAATCTGACAATTGGACTAGAACTGTTCCTTCTATAATACGTGAGACAAGAGTTATATGGGGAGATTATAATGGAGAATTAGATCCTGATGATATACTTATTGGAACAAGACCAGATGATCATATAAGATCTAGAAATGTTGGTTTCCATGCTGTTGGTTTGAAACCAAAAGTAAGGTATTATCCATTTTTTGATGGAAGAAGTGGTATTGACATAGTTCCAAAATTAATAAAAATAACTATGGTCTCTGGATCATTTAAAATTGGTGAAACTGTTAGAGGTTATGGTATTAATAGTTCTACTGTTCCTAATATTACATTTAGAGCTGCACAACCAAATCATAAAACAGGTGCTTATGATTCAGTTCCTAGTGGTGGGGGATATAAAGCTAATCCATATGATCCAACAGTGGATATACCATCAGTATATACCGAATCATCTACAATATTAAATGTAGATATTGCATCATTATGTGAAGATGCTCAAGGAGATTTTCATGGAAGAATTTCTACAACAATGCGATTTAAAGGAGAAGAAAGTGGGGCAACAGCAGTTTTAGATTATTCAGTAAATACAGGAAGTCCAGTTCAATTAATTTCTGATGAATTTGGTGCTTTATCTGGATCATTCTTTATTAGAGAACCTAATTTAGATCCACCACCACCATTAAGATTTCCTAATGGTACTTGTACATTTAGATTAACATCATCTAGTACTAATCAAGATATATCTCCTGTTGATAGTGGAGGAACTGTTACTCAAGGAGAAGCAGAATATCATACCACTGGTACTATAAGAATTGTTGATAGAACGCCAGTGGTGGTACGTATTCCGCCTCCACCACCTCCACATGATGACCCATTGGCTCAGTCATTTACTACTGGTAATGATGGAATGTTTGTATCATCTGTAGATGTATATTTTGCAGAGAAGGATGAATTCCAACCAATAACTTGTGAAATAGTAACTGTTGAACTTGGAACCCCAACAAATCAAGTATTGCAGGGGTATTCTCAGATTCAATTAGATCCTCAAGAATTAGATTCTTCTGGAACTTCTATCATTAAAACTTCTTTAGATGCTTCCATAGCAACTAATATTAAATTTCCATCACCTGTTTATTTGGAACCAAATACTGAATATGCTTTAGTTCTTAGAGCAGGTTCTAGTAATGCTTATAAAGTTTGGTGTTCTAGAATGGGCGAACCTACTATTGAGACTAGAAATCTTGATGCAGCAAGTCAATCTATCATTGGAGATCAGTATATTGGAGGAAGTTTATTTAAGTCTCAGAATGCGACTATATGGACTCCTAGCCAATTTGAAGATCTTAAATTTACATTATATCAATGTAATTTTGAAACATCAGGTAGAAATGGAACATTAACACTATACAATCCTTCTCTAGAGTATAAAAATGTCAACTTTAAGACTGGTACGAATGCTATAGAAACATTCCCAAGAAAATTAAAAGTTGGTATTACTCTTAATGATAATGCAAATTTATTGAATATTCTAACCACTGGAAGAGAAGTGTCTGCTTCTGCATCAGGATCTCCTGCAGTTTCTGTGGATGCAACAGGTCTTATTGAACAAATTGGTGGTCCAATTAATAAACTATCTGCTGCAAATGCTGGTATAGGAAGTACTACTGGTGGTTCTGGTTATGGTGGATCTACTCATAATGGAGTTCCATTATTTACAATAACAGGTAGTGGTTCTGGTGCTACTGGAAATGTAACAGTATCAAATGGTAAGGTTGCTAATGTTGCTATAGCAAATACTGGTTCTGGGTATGTAGTTGGAGATGTTTTAGGAATTACTACTGCATCTTTAACAGCACCCAATAAAAAAGGAACTGGTGCTCAAATAACAATAGATGATGTTTGGGGTGTAGATACTCTATACTTATCAAATGTTAAAGGTGAAAAATTCAACACTAACAATTATTTGGTATATACTGCTTCTGATGGAACAACTTCAACAGGGGCAGCAGCAACTGTTGTAACAAGTTCTACTGTTAATGGTAGTCTTTATGAAGGTAATGTTATTAAAGTTGATCAATATAATCATGGATTAACTGCAGATAACAATAAAGTTATTTTAAGTAATATCGAACCTGACACAATTCCAACAACCTTAACTGCAGATCTTAGTTTAACTGGAACTACAGTTTCTGTTGCTAGTACCGCAACATTTGCAAATTTTGAAGGCATCACAACATCTAGAGGTTATGCAAAAATTGGTAATGAAATAATATTCTATGATGGTATTGGATCTGGAACTCTTAGTATATCCCAAAGATCTTTTGGCGATTCAGTTCAAGATAGTCATCTTAATGGATCTACTATTTCTGCATATCAGTTTAATAATATCTCATTAACAGGTATTAATACTACTCATGATATGATTTCCTTACCTAATGCATTAAATGATCTTAAGACAATAGATAGTTATTATGTTACTGCCTCAAGAACTGGAAGAACTAATCTTCCAGATAGAAATGGTGGTAAAGAGCAACTAAGTTTTGTGGAACAAAGTTTTGGTGGTGGAGACTATATACTGTCTACCCAAAACAGTCAATATAATACATTTATTCCTTCCTTTAATGTTCTGGTTCCTGGAACAGAAACATCTTTAACTGGACAGTTAAGATCCGTATCTGGAACTAGTGATGGTGGAGCAGAAGCTTCATATATTGATCAAGGATTTGAATCTGTTAACTTTAATCAAATTAATAGATTATCTTCTCCTCGTATGTTATGTTCAAGGATTAATGAAACTACTAAATTAACTAGTTTACCTAGAAATAAATCAGTTACTTTAAATGTTAATTTTTCAACCACTAATCCTCTTCTATCCCCAGTATTGGATCTTGATAATGGAGCATTTAGGTTATGGAGAAATAGGTTAAATGACCCAGTATCAGATTATGCTAATGATTCTAGATCAAATGCATTAACTGGAGATCCCCATGCATCATGTTATATCTCTCAGGTGGTTAATTTGAAACAACCAGCAACTTCATTAAAACTTATAGTTGGTGCATATAGACATATATCCGCAGACTTTAGAGTTTTATATAGATTACTAAAACCAGATTCAAGTGAAGTTATAGAATCGTACAACCTATTCCCTGGATATAATAATCTTAATGAGAAAGGTGAAGTTATTGATTCTAAGTTAAATAATGGAAGACCTGATGTTTTTGTTCCTGCAAGTTTGCTAAATGAATTTAAAGATTATGAATTTAGTATTGATGATGAGGATGAATTTACAGGATTCCAAATCAAGATAGTTATGAGTGGAGATAATGAGGCATTTCCTCCTAAATTTAAAGATTTAAGAGCAATTGCTTTAGCATAATGTTATCTGTTGAAGGTCATAAAAATCTTTATAGAGATGAAAAATCTGGAGCAATTGTAAATTGCGATGATCGTTCTTATTCTTCATATATCAATATGAGGAATAAGAAAAGGCATGAAAAAGAAGAATTGAAACGATTACAGTCTGATATAGATGAGATAAAATCTCTTTTATATGAGGTGTTAAATAAAAGATTATAAATATTTAAAAATATATTGAGTAATAATGGCAGTATATGTATCCAATATAGTAATTGAACAGGGATTTGATTTTGATACGTCCTTTCAGCTAGAGGATACTCGTTCTAATGCATTTTTAAATCTTACTGGGGCAGGTACAACAGGAATGCTTAGAAAGCACTCTACTAGTTCTAATCCAGTCTCTTTTGCAACTACTGTCACTTCTCCAGAACAGGGAATTATATCCATATCTTTAACTGCTGCAAAAACAGTTAACATAAAACCAGGAAGATATGTTTATGATGTTAAACTAATTACTGCGGAAGGTGGTGAATATAAAGCTATTGAAGGTTCAGCACTAGTACGAGGTGGAGTAACAAGGTAATGCCAAATATAAACGACAGAATTGGATCACAAAATGTAATTAGGGTATTATCTAATGCATCAGCACCTCCAACAAGATTAGTTAACTTAAGTGATGTTAATTCATCACGTAAAACTGAAAATGGGATGGTTCTAGTATGGAACTCATCATCCGAATCTTTTGTAATGTCGGATCAATATACTTCAGCAAATTTCATTGTATCTGGAATTACTACTTTTAATAGTGCGATAGATTCTATTAGTAATACAACAGGTTCAGTAGTAACTGCTGGTGGTCTTGGTGTTGCTAAAGGTTTAAATGTTGGTGGTAGATCTGTTTTTACAGGAATATCAACCTTTAATGGTGCTTTACTCGATATTAATGGCGAAGTAAATATATTAAAAAGTTTAATATTACAACAAAATCTTAATGTAACTGGTGTTACTACACTTACAGGTATTGTAACAACTGGTGGAGATTTATATGTTGGTGGAGATTTATATGTTAGTGATGATGTTGTATATGATGAAATTAATGGTAGAAATCTTAATGTATCTGGTGTTGGTACTATTGCCAATTTAGATATTAGTGGGAATGTACAAGTCTCTGGTATGCTGACTGTTGGGTCATCTAGCATAACATTTGATGGTGAAAATGATATTATTAATGTTGGTGCTGGATTAACTCTTAGTTCTGCAGGAGGAATTTCTGCTATTGGAGGATTAAATGTATCGGGTCTTGGTACAATATCTGGTGGACTTAATGCAACACTTCTTACTGCATCTCAAACTAATATTACAGCACTTGGAACTTTAACTGGATTAACTGTAAATGGTGATTTTTCTCTTACTGGTGCTTCATATAATGCTAGTTGGATTAAATCATCAAATCTCTTTAGAATTAATGATTCCGCTAAATTGACCTTGGGAAGTTCGGATGATTTGCAAATATATCATAATAATAATAATAGTTTTATATCAGAAGTTGGTGTAGGTGATTTAAAAATTCAATCCAATAATGATGTTACTATTGAGAGTACTGGTGGTGCAAATAGTGCAGTTTTTGATATGGATGGTGGAGTTGATTTGTATTGGAGAGGTGGTAGTAATCCTGGTAAAAAACTTGAAGTTAATGAATATGGGGCGTTGATAACTGGAATTATTACTGCTACTGAATTATCTGGAGCAATTGATGGAGGATCGTATTAATGGCAAAACCGAATACTAGACAAGGATTGGTTGATTATTGTTTAAGACAATTAGGAGCACCAGTATTAGAAGTTAATGTTGATGATGATCAAATAGATGATTTAGTGGATGATGCTATTCAAGTATTCAATGAACGTCATTTTGATGGTGTTGAAAGAATGTATCTTAAATATAAATTAACCCAAGAAGATATTGATAGGGGAACAGCAAATAATAAAACTGATAGCGATAACACAGTTGGTATTGTAACTACTTCTGCCACATCTACAAATATAAGTGGATATGGAACAACAACTAGTAATTGGTATGAAACTTCTAATTTTTTACAAGTTCCAGATTCTGTGGTTGGTGTAGAAAAGATATTTAAATTTGATAGTAGTTCTATCTCTGCTGGAATGTTTAGTATTAAATATCAATTATTTTTAAACGATTTATATAGTTTTAATTCAGTTGAATTAATGCAATATGCAATGACAAAATCATATCTTGAGGATATTGATATGTTATTAACAACTGATAAGCAGATAAGATTCAATAAAAGACAAGATAGATTATATCTAGATATTGATTGGGCATCTGAAAGTGAAGGTAATTTTCTTGTTCTTGACTGTTATAGAGCATTGGATCCAGAATCATTTACTCAAGTTTATAATGATATTTTTCTTAAAAAATATTTAACTGCATTGATTAAAAGGCAATGGGGTTTAAATATGATGAAATTTACAGGAACAAAACTTCCAGGTGGTGTAGAATTAAATGGTAGACAATATTATGAGGATGCGGAGAAAGATTTGGAAGATATAAGACAAAGAATGTCTTTAGAATATGAATTACCTCCTTTGGATCTTATAGGTTGATAAGATATGGCATTAAATTCTTATTTTTTACAGGGAACTAAAGGTGAGCAATTTTTATTGCAAGATCTAATTAATGAACAGTTAACAATATATGGGGTAGAAGTATATTATCTACCTAGAAAAATATTTAAAACAGATAATATTATTAAAGAAGTTCAATCATCTAAATTTGATGATTCTTTTTTAATTGAGGCATATTTAAATAATTATGAGGGGTATAATCCAAATAGTGATGTTTTAAGTAAATTTGGTTTAAGATTGACAAATGAAGTTAGTCTTACCATCTCAAGAGAAAGATATGAAGAGTTTATTGCACCATTTTTGGAAGGTATAAGTTCTGGTATTAAAGAAGGTGCTATTACGGAATATACATTTGAAGATTTAATTACTAGACCAAAAGAAGGTGATTTAATATATTTTCCACTTGGTGAAAGATTATTTGAGATCAAAAGAGTAGAATCTGAGAAACCATTTTATCAATTAGGTAAGAACTATGTTTATGAACTAAGTTGTGAACTTTATGAATATGAGAATGAACTTATTGATACTACTATTGAGGAAGTTGATAATACTGTAGAGGATGAAGGATATATAACTCAATTAAATTTAGTTGGATCTGCAATTACTGCTGTTGGTGAAGCAACAGTGGGAACATCTGGAATGATTGGATTTATAGATCTAATAAATGATGGTTCTGGATATGTTTCTGCACCAACTATTGAAATATCTCCACCTCCAAATTTTCCAGTATCAGGATCTAGAGCTAGTGCAGTAGCAATAACAACATCAATTGGTGGTGTTAATTCTCTTAAAGAGATATTATTAACTAATCCAGGATTAGGATATACTTCAGATGCACCCCCACTTATCATTATCAATGGTGGAGGCGGTGCAGGTGCTGCTGTTACGTTTGGAATAGTTGATTCTGGTATTAGTTCTGTTACTTTATCTGAAAGCGGTAGAGGGTATAATGAGATGCCAACTATTGTAACCACAACAGGTTATGATCCAGGAGTTACTGCAGAATTGAGACCAGTTATATCTGCAGGAAAAATTGTTAGTGTTAGGTATAAGAATGCTGGATCTGGATATGCTGGTAATGTAGCTCCTGTAACAATTTCAGGTTTGACAACAACAGGAATAGGTACATTCATATATAATGAAATAGTTACAGGTGAGACTTCTGGTGTTACTGCAAGGGTTAAAGATTTTAATAGAAGAGTTGATTTAAGTCCTTCCTTCCCACCAATTGAACTTAGAGTTTCATTAAATAGTGGAGCATTCTATCCAGGAGAAGTTGTTGTTGGGGGAATATCATCTGCTAGATATATTGTAGAATCTTACAGTACAGATAGTTTTGATGATCCATACGATGCAAATAGTGACATAGAATTAGAAGCAGATAACTTACTTGACTTTACAGAAGGCAACCCATTTGGAGATTATTGATGTTAGGCACTTATTATTACCACGAAATTATTCGTAAAACTATAA